>ERZ1034920.1452-NODE-1452-length-15191-cov-8.635967_pt1 | contig 15191 bp, 9 predicted proteins | sample MGYA00520688_ERZ1034920 | MGnify/ENA primary metagenome ERZ1034920 (study PRJEB33766, sample SAMN09781785) | gut metagenome | biome: gut microbiome | host: Homo sapiens | place: Madagascar | study: EMG produced TPA metagenomics assembly of the PRJNA485056 data...
TAGCTGCGATAGCTACGAACATAAAAACTAATTTCTTCATTTTCTTTGCTTTTTTAAAATCTGTAAAACAATCATTTGTTCTTTTGAACGATGCAAAGGTAAGCATTTTTTTGATACGTTGTTCTTTTTTTTGCGACTTTTTTTTAGGCGTTTTTGTAACAAAATTACAAATCGCTATAAATCAGCTACTTACAAAGTACTAACAAAGGTTAAAGTTTTTTGTGTGCTCGGAAACAGCCTAATTTTAACACTTTTCGGTGTTTTTTAGCGTAACAAGGGTGCGCGCCAACACCTCTTCAGAGCAGCACTATATACATATAATAAGGTACGCGCGCGAGGGAAAGAACAGAAACTTTTTCTGCCTGAGAGAGAAGATTTTCTGCCTGAGGAAGAAGATTTTCTGCATGAGAAAGAAGATTTTTCCCAAGAAATCGTCCCCCAAAACTTTGATTGCCGAGATTTTTTTCGTAACTTTGCACTCAAAACAAAGAAACAAACAGACAGAAAATGATACAGCTAAAAGAAAATCAGGGCATTCCCCGCAGCATTCTCCTGATGATGGCTATCGTCGCAGGACTCACCGTAGCCAACTGCTACTACAATCAGCCGCTTCTCGAACTCATCCGCCACGACCTGGATATTACCGAGCAGAAGGCTAACCTCATCACCGTCATTACCCAGATCGGTTATGCGCTGGGCTTATTCTTCCTCATCCCCTTGGGCGACATGCTTTCGCGCAAGAAACTCATCCTTGTCAATATGACCATTGCTGCATTGATGGCAATTGTGATGGCTGCAGCGCAAAACGTTTGGATGCTCTGGGGAGCTTCACTGCTGATTGGCGCCTGTTCGGTGATTCCGCAGTTCTTCATTCCGATAGCCGGACAGTTTTCGGAACCCAAGAACAAGAGCAGGAATATGGGCATTGTACTCTCCGGACTGCTGACGGGCATTCTTGCCTCACGAGTAATCAGCGGTTACATCGGCGAATGGCTGGGATGGCGGGAGATGTTTATCATAGCTGCTTTCGTGATGGTGTTTTGCATGGGAATCATGCTGCTGATGATGCCTGAAATGAAGCGCAACTATGTAGGAACCTACAGAGGGCTGATGACCACAATAGCAGAAATTTTCTTTTTCCATCCTTCTATCCGCATCTATTCCACCCGTGCAGCCTTCGGGTTCGGCAGTATGATGGCAATATGGTCTTGTCTGGCGTTCCATCTGGCGCAGCCACCTTTCAGCGCAGGAAGTGATATGGTAGGAATGCTCGGACTTTGCGGAATCATGGGAGCCGTTGCTGCCAGTGGTGTGGGAAAACTGATTCCTAGGTTTGGCATTCGAAAATTCAATCTGTTCGGAGCAGGAATGCAGATCATCGCCTGGGCAATAGCCTTGCTTTTCGGCGACACTTACGCCGGACTCATCGCAGCCATCATCCTGGTTGACATCGGTCTGCAATGTCAGCAGCTCAGCAATCAGAGTGGTTGTCTGCAGGAGATTCCGCAGGCTTCCAACCGCGCCAACACCATCTTCATGACCAGCTATTTCATCGGTGGTTCGCTAGGCACTTTCTGTGCCGGTTACGTCTGGACGCAAGCCGACTGGCTTGGTGTCTGCATCGTAGGAATCGCCTTCGCCATGATTTCTCTGCTTATCACGCTAAACTGCAAGAAATAAACATCTACATCTTTTCATCACCATACATTTCCGTCCACCAGGAAGTATCATCCTGCAACCACTTGGCAAACCAGGCAAAGATGGTGTTCTGCCATTTCAGCCGCTTCTCGTAGTCGATGATGTGATGATCCTGACCATCTACCAATACCATCGCCGTAGGACGGCCAAGGAGTTTCAGCGCTGTATAGAGCTGGATGCTCTCGCCCACAGGCACATTATTATCTGCCGTACCGTGAACAAACAGCAGCGGAGTATGAATCTTGTCGGCATTATAGAGTGGACTCTGATCTACAAAGAGATGCTTGTTGGTCCAAGGATATTCGTTCGCCATAGAAACTTCGCTGTAGCTGTAGCCCCAATAGCCCTCACCCCAATAGCTGGTGTGGTCGCTGATGCCTGCATGCGAGATGGCAGCTGCAAAGAGGTCGGTCTTGGTCTGAAGATACTGAGTCATGAATCCGCCGTAGCTGGCGCCGATGCAGCCTATCTTCTTGCGGTTTACGAAAGCATGCTCATCGCAGAAAGCCTGGGTGCTGGAGATGATGTCTTCGGCCACTCCCTCGCCTGCCGTATCTACATGGCGGGCTGAGAATTTCTGACCGAATCCGGTGGCTCCACTAGGATTCACAACCAGCACTACATAGCCCATTGCCGCATAAACATGATGAGGATAACGGCTCTGGAACATGCGGCTCGTAGGACTGCATCCGCCATAATAGTTTACTACCATCGGATACTTCTTGGCAGCATCAAAATGAGGTGGCAGATAGTAACGGCAGCAAAGGGTGTCACCCCTTGAATTGACAAAATTCCAAGCCTTGCATTCGCCCAGTTCAACATCCTTCAACTCGCGCGCACTCAAATCGTCAACCAATTGCGATTTTAGCGCCTTCGTATTCATCTTATAAAGTCGGTCGGCATTGGATGCACTCTGACCGGAGAAAGCCATTTCTGCTGCAGAAGATGCAAGCGAGAAACTCTTGATGTACTCTTCAGGAGTCTTGAGAAGCGTAAACTTACCCGATTTCGGATTGAGCTGGAAGAGGTGCACGCAGTCTTTATCTTCAGCTGTAAAATAGATGTTTCCATCGACCTTGCTCCATTCCGTGCTCAGCACATTCGGATTGAAATCCCTGGTCAGCGGACGAACCTTCTTGTCTGCCAAGGTCATCAGATAGAGCTGGGTGTCGATCATGCTAGGTGTCTGTCCTTCTTCCACATTCTTTCCAATGCCGTTGAAAGCTTCCGGCGAAGCGCTCACGAGAATGCTCTTGCCATCCGGCGAGAACTGGGCGCTGTTCAGAAATTCACCCTTTTCTATCAGGGTTTCTACCTTTGGTGTTGTGGCAGAAGATGCATTCATACTACCCAAATCCAGGCGGTAGAATGATGTTAGGGTTGTTGGACGCTTGGTGAGTCGCTCCTCTCCCTTGCCTATCAGCAGATAACGCGAATCGGCAGAAATATCCATCAAATAGATGTTGTGGTAACCGAAGGTAAGCGGCTGGAGAATGCCCGATGCAAGATCATATTTAGCCAAATTGCTGCGTTCGCGCCAACCAGGCTGTCTGTCTTCCGGTTCTTTTACATCATAAACTTGCGGATCCTTTTTTCTGCCTTCAGTAGTGAGCGTATAGATGAGCGTTTTTTCATCGGGTGTAAACTGGAACCAGCCTTCAGGAAGATGGCTTGCCAGCACTTCGCGCTCCATCGTCAGCGGATTGATGGTAATGAGCTGCAATGTGCCATCCTGCTTTTCTTCTCCGGCAATACTGCTGTCGCTCGCCTTCTGCGTGAAATACAGTTTATTGCTTGAAGGCATCCATTTCACGCTCTCCTCAAATGTAGCCATCACTCTGTTAGTCTGAGCGTTGCGCAATTCGCTAATGCTATGGTTATTACCTTTTCTATCTACCCATGTTTTCCGAACAACGATAAACTTTCCGTTTGGTGAGATAGAAACACTCGGATAGTTGGGCGCACAAATCACATCATAGATGTTATAGGCACGCTTGGCTGCCGCATCGCCTACAGAAAGCGGAGCGCCGTTGGCTGCGGTTACGGTCAACTTGATAGATTTCTTATCAGAAGATGCATTCTTCCGGGTAAGATATTTGATGACAACTGTATGTTGTGAAGGAGTCAGGATGGTTTCAGCCTTATCGCCGTTCACCTCTACCTGTTCGCCATCAACGAACAGACGGTATTGCTCCAATCCTTCTACCGCGATAGTTGCTTTGGTGCGCTGGGTGTTAGAAACGCAGAAAGAAGCCAGATGGAGCGCATCCTGCTGCTTGTCGGCAAGGAGTTGGGCTGCACTCACCTCCTTACCCTTATTTAATAAGGTGAAAGACAGCGGCGAATCGAGCAGCTGCTTAAGGTCGAACGCTTCGCCCTTGATGTTCACACTGTCAGCCATCCAAGGCTGTGCTACGGCATAGGGGCCTGCATATTTCAGCGTTTTCACCTCTATAGTTTCGGCACTGGCAGAGATTGAAGCCATCAGGGCAGCTGCCAGCAGTCCACTTTTTGTTGTTTTCTGAATCAGTTTATTCATAAATATCCATATCTTGATTTTGGTGCGAAATTACAAATAAAAAACGAGATAAACGAATGTTTCTGTTACAATTTGCTTTTTTTGCTGCATTTTTGCCATACAAATGTTATCTTTAAGTTAATCGGATGAGCCAGTAGGTTATTGTTGGGTTAAACCCCTCTCCAACGAGTTGCAATGCATAAAAAGCATTCGCAACTCGTTTTTTTTTATGCGATTTATTGTCTATTCAATTTCTTTTTTGTACTTTTGCACGCAAAAATATCACATAAAATAACAGAATAATGAAGAAACAGACTCAAGCTATTCATTTGGAATATGAGCGCCGCGATGCATACGATTCGCTGAGCGTGCCAGTATATAACACCCTTGCCTACGAATTCGACAATGCTGCCGTCATGGCAGAAGCATTCACCGACAAGATCAAGGCTCCAGATTATTCGCGCGTAGAGAACCCTACGGTAACCAACCTGGAGCGCCGTGTGGCAGCCCTTACCGATGCTGCTCATGCCACCGCCTTCAACTCAGGAATGGCGGCCATCAGCAACACCCTCATGGCGCTGGCAGCACAAGGCAAAAATATTGTTACATCCAAGCATCTCTTCGGCAATACTTACGCCCTGCTCGTTGCCACTCTGCGCCGTTTTGGCGTAAAGGTGCGCTTGCGCGATTTGACCAATTTCGAAGCCGTGCGCGAAGCCATTGATGATGACACCTGCTGCGTATTTCTCGAAATCCTGACCAACCCACAGCTGGAGGTTGCTGACCTGAAAGCCATCTCGGAAGTGGCACATGAAAAAAATGTACCTTTGGTGGTGGATTCTACCGTGATTCCTTTCACACAGTTCTCGGCTAAGAGTCTGGGAGTAGATATTGAGGTGGTTTCCAGCTCTAAATATGTAAGCGGCGGTGCTACTTCGCTCGGCGGCCTGGTTATCGACTACGGAACTCCTTACAACGGCGATTTCGCCAAGCGTCTTTATGGAGAAATGCTCTTCAATTTCGGAGCCTATATGACCCCACAGGTAGCTTATATGCAAACCATAGGACTTGAAACGCTCGATGCTCGCTATCGTGTGCAGAGCAGCAATGCCCTGGAGCTTGCCAAGAAGCTGCGCTCTCTGCCTCAGATAAAATATGTAAACTATGTTGGTCTGGAGGATAATCCTTACCACGAGTTGGCGCAGCGCCAGTTTGGAAAAACTGCGGGAGCCATGATCTGCATCGACCTAGAGAGCAAGGAAGCCTGCTTCAGTTTTCTGAACAATCTGAAGCTCATCCATCGTGCCACCAACCTCTTCGACAACCGTTCGCTCGCCATCCATCCGGCAAGCACCATCTTCGGAGCATTCTCTGAGAGCATGCGCAAGTCGATGGACGTGAAAGACACCACTATCCGATTGAGCATCGGCTTGGAAGATGTGGATGATCTCTTCGAAGACATCAAGCAGGCGGTTAATAGTTTATAATTGATAGTTTATAGTTAATAGGGCTGAGTAAAAAGGGCTAATCATAAAGTTCAATGTTCAAAGTTCAAAGTAAAATGTATAATTTCGATAAAGTCATAGACCGTTCGGGCAGCGACGACCTGAAGCATGGCGCCCTGTTGCCTCGTTGGGGACGAGATGATTTGCTGCCACTCTGGGTAGCTGATATGGATTTCGAGACCCCTTCTTTCATTACAGATGCCCTCAAGGCACGATTGGAACACTCCCTTTTCGGCTACACCATGGAACCGGAAGATTACCTGCCTAGCATCATCGACTGGGTTCGCGACCACCACCAGTGGGATGTGAAGCGAGAGTGGATAAGATTCATACCTGGTATTGTTAAAGGCATCGGACTCGTGGTGAATGTCTTCACCCAGCCTGACGAAAAAGTCATCATCCAGCCTCCCGTTTATCACCCATTCCGCCTCACCCCAGAGGGTAATGGCAGAGAGGTGGTCTTCAATCCGCTGAAGATGAGGGAAGACGGATATTACGAGATGGATTTCGAAAACCTCGAGAAGGTTTGCGATGAGAAATGCAAGATTCTCATTCTCTGCAATCCCCATAATCCGGGCGGTATTACCTGGAGCAAGGAAACCCTGCAGCAGCTTGCCGACTTCTGCTATGAGCACCATCTGCTCGTTATCAGCGATGAGATTCACGCGGATATGGCGCTCTTCGGTCACAAGCACATCCCGTTTGCTTCGGTTTCAGACAAGGCACGCAACATCAGCATCACCTTCCAGGCTCCTTCCAAGACCTTCAATATAGCTGGAATTGTGAGCAGCTACGCCATTATTCCAAACGAAGAAATTCGGAATAAGTTTTACAAATGGTTAAGCGCTAACGAGTTGGATGAGCCAACTCTCTTTGCTCCTATCGCCACTATCGCAGCCTTCCGCAAGGGAGAAGAATGGCGCAAGGCGATGCTTGCCTATATTGAAGACAATATCCGATTCGTAGAGGATTACTGCCGCGAGCATATTCCGGGCATTCGCCCGTTGCGTCCACAGGCTTCCTTCCTCGTATGGCTCAACTGCCGTGATCTGCATCTTTCTCACGATGCACTTCTCGACCTATTCATCGACAAGGCGCAGCTGGCATTGAATGATGGAGAGATGTTCGGTCCTGGCGGAGAAGGATTCATGCGATTGAATGTAGCTGCACCAAAAAGTGTTATCAAACAGGCTTTACAGCAGCTGGAAGAGGCTGTGAGCCAACTCTAGATATTTTTAAAATAAATAGCCGTAACTACTGCAAATATAGTTACGGCTATTATTATAATATGGTGGAAGAATGCTTTATTCCCCCTCCATCAAATCATGGACCAGTTTGATTTCGTAATATTCAATACCTGCTCCCAAAGCTTCCTTTATTTCGCCAAAATGCTCCAATTCAGGATGAGCCTTCATGAAATCACGGATTTTCTTTTCATGGGCACTTGAAATCAGCGCCCGCAGTCCAATCTTTCCTTCTTTCACATAAGGAGTAAGATGACCAATAATGGTACCTTTGGTATAACCCCGCTTAGCAGCAATCTGATCTACCGTCATTCCCTGCATATAGAAATCATAACTTACCTCCTTCGAAGCGACTTTCGGCACCTTCGGTTCATTCGGTTTCTTCTGTCTCCTTGACTTTCTGCCCGAACCGCTATCTGATGAGGCATCTGCATCCAACAGCAAGAACTGCGCCTTCTTTTTCAGATAATCTGTTACCGTGAATTCTGCACTACATTCATACTTCAAAAGCCGTTCTTTTAATTTTACATCCTCTGAGAAAACAGAGAAGCGGTCTTCAAACTGTTTCCTAGCCACCTTGTTGTCTGTATCAAGATTCGACTTTCTGATTAAATCACTCAGAATGCCGATTTTGTCAAGAAAATACATAGCTCCCTTATGAATACGGTCTTGCAGCTCAGCCTGTCTTACATCAGGATTTCGGGCAAGCATACCCGTATACTGCACACGGAATTTATCCGATACGGCTATCAGACTCTTCAGCACCACCTGCAGCTTCTGATACTCGCTTACCACACGCGGATATTTACCATTAAAAAACTCTACCAGGCAGCGCATCAGATGCTCATAACTGGCTCTGATAGAATAGAAATCGAAGAGTTCGCTGATGCAATAAATGATGTATTGCAGCTCCAGACTGCTGATTTGCTCCTGACTAGGCGCAGCAAGCTGGCTGGTGAATGCATCCACCGTCTGACTGCTGATAATGGCTCCACGAGAAAGCGGTTGACTGAGCACCATGCCCTCCAAAGTCTTGCAGCGGCTCAGTGCCACATAGGTCTGACCATGGGTAAAAGAATGAGAAGCATCGATGATGGCATGTTCGAAAGTAAGTCCCTGACTCTTGTGGATAGTTATCGCCCACGCCAGACGCAGAGGATACTGCATGAATTTTCCTTCCACCGTCTCCTCTATCTCCTTGGTTTTCTCGTTCAGCGTATATTTCGCATTGGTCCACTCCATTTTCTCCAGGTCAAACTCCTCGCCCGAATCCTTACTGCGAACGGTAATCTTGCTGCCATCTTCATCGGTCCTAACCCCTATCACCTCACCTATCATACCATTATAAAAACGGTGCTGTGGGTCGTTCTTGATGAACATCACCTGGGCTCCAGGTTTCAATGTGAGCTTGAAATCGGCCGGATAAGATGTTTCCGGGAAATCGCCCTCTACATCTGCTGTAAAAGAAAATGACTGCGCAGGCAAGGCAGCAAGCTGCTGTTCGTTGATATACTGGGCAGGCGCATTATGGGTGGTAAGCCTGATATAATTGCCCTCCTTAGGTGGTACAAAATTTGGAATATAGCGCTGGTTCAGAGCCTGCAGCGTAGCTTCAGAAGCCTTGTTCTCCCTAATCTGGTTGAGCAGCGAGATAAACTGTTCATCCTGCTGCCTGTACACCTTTTTAAGTTCGATGGTGAGATAACCCACCTGCTTCAGAGCGTTGCTGCTGAAGAAGAAAGGAGTATCATAATGCTGCCCTAAAAGATGCTCTTCCTGTGGCGTAACCACGGGTGCCAGCTGCTGCAAATCGCCTATCATCAGGAGCTGCACACCACCGAAAGGCAAATCGTGGCGCTTGCGATACTGGCGAAGCACAGAATCTACAGCATCGAGCAGATCGCTGCGCACCATACTGATTTCGTCGATAACGAGCAGGTCGATACTGCGGATGATATTGCGCTTGAGCTTGCTGAACTGATAGCGTTTCTGTTCGCCGCTGCCAAAGGTCGTGCCCGGCACGTATGGCGAGAAGGGAAGCTGGAAGAACGAATGGATGGTCATTCCTCCGGCGTTGATGGCTGCAATGCCCGTAGGAGCAAGCACAATCATTCGTTTGGGCGACAATTCTTTCAATCGCTTGAGGAAGGTCGTCTTACCTGTGCCCGCCTTTCCGGTAAGGAAGAGGTTGGCACTTGTCTTTTCTATGATATTCCATGCCAGGATGGATTCTTCGTTCATTTCCATACAGCTTCGTTTTATACCAGTTTTTATAACAGCTCTAGATTTCTACTTATATTCAGAACTAGATTTCTTCCGTGATTTCGCTCATCTCCTTACGCTTCTTCTCAGCGCGTGGACAGTCTTCAGCAATATGACCTACAGGAATGATTACCACCGCCTCATAGCCCACACGCGGAAAGAACTGCTGCATCTTCGCCGTATCGTAATTGCAGACCCAGCAGGTGCCCAGTCCCTTTTCGGTGCAGCCAGACAGAGATGCTCTGCCGCTATCGCAACATCAATATCGCCATGCGGTTTCTCATCATATCTGCGCACCCAGTTCTCATTCACGTTTTTCATACCTATAATATATATAGGAGCCGTCTTGAACCATTCACGGTCATAGCACTCCTGCAGTTTCTTCTTCGCCTCTTCTGAGCGCACAATGAGCCAGCGCCAAGGCTGCCTGTTCACTGCCGATGGTGCCAGGCGCACACACTCCATAATATAGTCCAGATCCTCCTGGCTAACTGCCTCTGGAGTAAACTTGCGAGCCGAGAAACGCTCCTGGCTCAATGCCAACATGTTATTCTTATGATTCATATCGTTCAGTTTTATGATGTTTCAATACTAGCTTATGTCCACAAAGGTAAGAATAAATCATGAAACGACAAAAAACTTGAATGAAAAACTATCGTTTTCGGATTATTTTTTGTATTTTTGCACATCAAACCAGGATTTCTGGTGATAACAAGAGATGTTAATTATAAGATATGATAGGACTGGCAGACTGCAACAACTTCTACTGTTCGTGCGAGCGAGTGTTTCGCCCCGACCTGATAGGAAAGCCCGTGGTTGTATTGAGCAACAACGACGGGTGCGTCATTGCGCGCTCTGAAGAAGCCAAGGAATTGGGGTATAAGATGGGGGACCCGTTCTATCAGGTTAAGGAAAAACTGGAGGCTGAGGGAGTGGCTATCTTCTCCAGCAACTATACACTCTACGGTTCACTCTCCAACAGAGTGATGTCTATGCTGTCGCACTACTCGCCCCACATCGACCAATACTCTATCGATGAAAGTTTCTTCGATGTGGATCAGTCTATGGCAGAGCACTTCTTCCAGGATAATCAGAAAGAAAACGATACATTTTTAAATAATGAATCCCTGCTCCACCAATATGGCGCCAGGATTTCTGCTGATGTGCTCCGAGCCGTAGGAATCCCTATCTCCATCGGCATTGCAGAAACAAAGACATTGGCGAAAATCGGCTCTAAATTCGCCAAGAAATACAAGGGCTTCCAAGGCTGCTGCCTCATCGACACGGATGAACGGAGACACAAGGCGCTGTCTCTCTTCCCCGTAGAAGATGTATGGGGAATAGGCAGACAGATAGCCCGAAAGCTCGATTATATGGGCATCAGGACCGCCGCTCAGTTTGCCGACAAGAAAGAAAGTTGGGTCCGCAGCCATTTCAATATCACCACCCTAAGAACATGGAAAGAACTGAATGGCGAAAGCTGCATCAGCATCGAGGAATTGCCGCAGAAGAAGAGCATCTGCACCAGCAGGAGTTTTGCCAACGAGGGCATTACCGACAAAAATGTGATAGAAGAAGCCGTGGCTAATTTCGCTGTACGTTGTACAGAAAAATTAAGGAGACAAGGTAGCGTATGTCAGGGCATCACAGTGTTCGCATGGACTTCCCGTTTTAACGAGCATGTGCCTGAATACACCATCCACGATTCCCTTACCCTGCCCATCGCCACTAATGCGCAGGAAGAAATAGTAGGTGCTGCCCTCAGCATTCTTCGGGCTAAATACCCGAAACCGATGGCTGACAGCAGACCCGATCGTCCCGGCATGTCGTTTCACTTCAAGAAAGCTGGCGTTATCCTGTGGCAGATTTCACCCGACCATCCCCGCCAGCAAGACCTCTTCGACCCTATCGACCGGAGCAGGCAGAAGGCGCTGATGGAAGCCATTGACGCCATCAACCGAAAGAACGGTCACGGCACCATCCGCCAAGCCGTTCAGGGAAATGGCTGCCGATTCGACTTAAAACGGGAGTATATGTCGAAACGGTTTACCACAGATATTCATGAGATTCTGAAAGTAAAAACAAGATGAATAAGAATAACGATAACAAGATAAAACTGACATTTCACCCTGCGGAATTCGGAGCCAAGATGCCGATTCCGCTGGCTGAGCAAAGCGTAAAAGCCGGCTTCCCTTCGCCGGCACAAGACTATATGGAGGGAGAGATAGACCTCAACGATATTCTGGTTCGCCATCGTGAGGCCACCTTCTATGTGCGCGTTTCAGGCGACAGCATGCAGGATGCAGGCATTCTCGACGGCGACCTTGCCATCGTGGATAGACAGCGAGAACCATCGAACGGCAATTTCGTAATCGCCTTCGTGGATGGCGAATTCACCATCAAGCAATTCAAGATAGATGAGAGCGGTGCCTTCGGATGGCTCATTCCATGGAACAAGAACTTCTCCCCTATCCGGGTAGATGAAACCAACCGATTCATGATCTGGGGCGTAGTTACCTATGTAATTCATCAGATTGCAGAATAATTCCATCAGGCAAACATCATGTTCCAATTTACACATTTATATAAAAATAGTTTAATAAAAAGACTAATCGAAAAAACAGATGAATCAAAGATTAAAAAGAAAAGGGCTCATCGGATTTACCGCACTCGCAGCTCTGATATTTACCCTTCCCGCCCATGCACAGGACGATGACGAGATTAAGAAAAATAATGCCAAGGGCGACACCTTGACATTCAATGTAAGCGACTTCGTACTTCCCGAAGGCGCCAACCTCGACCGTCTCTTGCGCAAACTTCCAGGAGTAACCTACTACAGCAGCGGATCAGTAGAGTTTGACGGAATCACCATCAAGGAAATGACGGTAGAAACCAAAACTTTCTTTAAAAATGCCATCTCCAGCATCACTTCCCGTATTCCAGCTTACGCCATCCAATATGTCAAGTTCTACGACTACGACCAGGGTAAGCGTATGTCTATCAAACTGAAGAAGGAATACAAGAAGAAATGGTGGGCAGAATTCTCGGCTGCACTCGGTCCGGACAACAGATATTCAGAAAAGGTCTTTGCGATGATCGATGACAAGAAACTCCGTATGACCGTATATGGAAACGTGAACGACATCAACGACTCGCGCCAGCCTGGTCAAGAAACGGAATGGACACCTGCAGAAGCTGCGAAAAACCAGCGTACCACGCAGGCAGGCGGCTTCGATTACCGAAAGAAAGAGAAGAAATGGGATGCCACCGGTTATCTTACGTTCAACCGTACCAATACGGAGAGCATAACCGATATCAACAAAATCAACTTCATAGAATCGGGAAACACGGCACAGACCTCGCATGCCTATGGAGAGAACAAGAAGATGAAAATCGACACCTATCATGATTTTCATACCATGTTGGGCGCAGTAGATGTGCACGTCAAGCCGAAATTCCAGTATAATTCCGGTGATAATGTTACCACTACGGATGCTTCGGAATCGAGAATATCAACAACCTCGCTCATCAATGACAGCCGAGACATAGCCTCCACCCAGAGCCACAGCTATACGGCTGGTATATCAGCCACAGCCAGCATCAAGTTTGACAACAAGCGCAAGCAGCTGAAGGCAGATATCGGCGGCACCAACAAGGGCGGAAGAGAAGACAAACGCACGGAGCAGACCATCCATTATTACGATGCATCCATCGACTCCACCTATTATAATAGTCAGCGCCTCTTTACCCGCCCTATCGACTACACCGAGTATTACGCCAAGGTCAGCTACCTCTGGCTCACTCCCCGCACGCTTTCTACCGTGCAATATCAGTATAAGCACATCAGTCAGCACGAGGAGATGGCGGAAACCGGAACCCAGAACGGCAACAACAGTTACCAGCAGCGGGAGAACGACAACTATCATGAGTTTACCTACAAGCTGCAATGGGGGTATGCCAGCCCTATGGGTATCTGGAATGCGAATCTCTTCCTGCCGGTGGGACTTCACAGCATCAGCCGCACCTATACGAGGAGCGATTTCGACCGCACCCATGCCGACCGCTACTGGGCGTTTGACATGAAGAATACCTATCTGCAATGGCGCAGCAATAATCTGTGCCACAAGCTGACGCTGCTTTTCCAGAGTACATCCACCAGACCGGAGATTGAGCAGACAGAAGAGGTAACCATAACCACCGATGCTCAGAATTACTATCGTGGAAACAGTAATCTGAAGGCGCAGTGGCTGCTGAATGGCAGATTGACATATTCATTCCTGAGCAAGGATATGCGCTATGAGTTGAAGATGCAGGTAATTAGGGAGAATACCTATAATGCCATCGTCAACAAGCTCTCTTACGACCGTCCTTCGGGAAGAAAGCTCTATACCTACGATAATGCCAATGGCAACAGCAGCACGAAGATGAAATGGGTACTCGGAATGCCGCTCACATCAGGTTCCAACCTCTTCCTGCACAACGATGTAACGTATGGCATACAGCAGAAGGTAAGCCTGGAGGAAACCAAGGATGGCGAAATTCTCTCTACTCTTACGAAGAAGGCCACCGTGCGCAGCATCGACGACGACCTGCGATTGAAATGGAAGACGGGCGAACAGGTGTTCACCCTCCGCTCCCGATTCCGCCAATCCTATACCAACAACAATGGTACCATCTCTCACCCTATTGACTGGGAGGTAGGATTGCTGGCTCATCTCCATCTGCCATGGAATCTGGATTTGGCAAACAACTTCAATCTCTATACGCGCAGGAAATACACCACCAAAGAGTTGAACACCAATGATTTCGTGTGGGATGCCCGCCTGGTTCGCACATTCCTGAACGATAAGCTGATGGTAGTGCTTGAAGGATTTGATATTCTCAAGCAGCTGAAGCATGTGGAATATACGCAGAGCAGTAGCTACATCAGCAGCAAGAGTACCAACGTGATTCCATCTTATATGATGGCATGTGTGGTTTATCGCCTGAACCACAGCTCTAAGAAACAGAAGCCAGGAAAGCATTGGTATTAAACAGATGTTAAGAAGATATAGCTGATAAATTCAGATAAACACTCTCATCAAAAAAACTCGGGATGCTTCTAATCAAAGAAGCATCCCGAATTTTTGATATTCTTTTATTTATGTCTTACCGATGTCTTTTAGGCTTCCTGCTTCTTATACCCCACAAGTCCATACCAAAGGATAACGAACTCGCAGAAGAGCGGAACGAGCCAGGTAAACTGCCATGAACCGATATAATCGGCAAGCAATCCCTGGAGTACAGGGAATACTGCACCACCGAAAACTCCCATCATGAATACGCCCGAAGCCTTGGAAGTATATTCCTTCAAGCCATCCACCGCCAAAGTAAAGATGCAACTCCACATCACACTATGAAATAATCCCACAGCAGCCATCAACCAGAGATTTTCGGTAAGCATGGACATGGCCATCAATACGATTGCCGCCACGCTAACAGCGATGAGCATAGGGCGAGGTGCCACGTTCTTCAAACCGGCAGAAACCATTCTACCAATCATGAATCCTCCCCAATAGAGTGTGGCAAGAAAGGCTGGAGAAAGATCGTAACCATGTCCCATCAAATCCATCGCATGAAGATTCATATTGTTGCCGATTCCCACCTCGGTTCCCACATAGAAGAAGATGGTAATCACACCATATTTCAAATGGCGGAACGACCAGATGCTGCGTTTCTTCGCATTTCCGGAATCAACCGAAGAATTTGTCATTCCCTCAGATTCTGCATCATAATTTTCCTCTCTTGTTCCCTCAATATCAGGAAGATTCGCCTTAGAAGTGCTCCATGTGGTAAAGGCGATGATGAGCATCATGACCAGGAATGGAATGGTGAGCTGGTCGGCAGAAACGCTATCCAGTGAAACACCGGCAAACATCACGCCCGTTACGAAGAAAGGAGCGATGGTAGTTCCGAAAGAATTCA
>ERZ1034920.1453-NODE-1453-length-15189-cov-4.860909_pt1 | contig 15189 bp, 12 predicted proteins | sample MGYA00520688_ERZ1034920 | MGnify/ENA primary metagenome ERZ1034920 (study PRJEB33766, sample SAMN09781785) | gut metagenome | biome: gut microbiome | host: Homo sapiens | place: Madagascar | study: EMG produced TPA metagenomics assembly of the PRJNA485056 data...
TCACTGTCCGGCATGGCGCTGTCCATCGCCGTGGTGGTGCCGTTCCTCAACATGACCAAGCAGTTCTGCGGTCAGATCGGCCAGATCTCCATGCAGATCAACGCCGTGGTCATGGGCCTTGCCGGCGCCGGTCGAATCTTCGGGCTCCTGGACGAGGAGCCCGAGGCCGACGAGGGCTACGTCACCCTGGTCAACACAAAGTACGACGAGTCCGGCCACCTGGTGGAGTGCGCCGAGCGCACGACCGACTGGGCCTGGAAGCACCCCCACCACGACGGCACCGTCACCTACACCCCACTTGCCGGTGACGTCCGCATGGAGCATGTGGACTTTGGCTACAGCCCTGACCACCAGGTGCTCTACGACGTCTCTGTCTACGCCAAGCCAGGCCAGAAGGTGGCCTTCGTCGGTGCCACGGGCGCGGGCAAGACCACGATCACCAACCTCATCAACCGCTTCTACGACATCGCGGACGGCAAGATCCGCTACGACGGCATCAACGTCAACAAGATCTGCAAGGACGACCTGCGCAGGAGCCTTGGAGTGGTTCTCCAGGATGTGAACCTCTTCACTGGCACCGTCATGGACAACATCCGCTACGGCAAGCTGGACGCCACCGACGAGGAGTGCATGGCCGCCGCCCGCCTCGCCGGAGCCGACGACTTCATCTGCCGTCTGCCGGACGGCTACCAGACCATGCTGACGGGCAACGGCAGCCAGCTCTCGCAGGGCCAGCGCCAGCTCATCTCCATCGCCCGCGCCGCCGTCGCCGACCCGCCCGCGATGATCCTGGATGAGGCCACGAGCTCCATCGACACGCGCACCGAGGCCATCGTCCAGCGCGGCATGGACGCCCTCATGACCGGGCGCACCACCTTCGTCATCGCGCACAGGCTCTCCACCGTGCGCAACTCCGACGTGATCATCTGCCTGGACCACGGCCACGTCATCGAGCGCGGCAACCACGACGAGCTCATCGCCAAGAGGGGCTACTACTACCAGCTCTACACCGGCGCCTTCGAGCTCGAGTAGCTGAGAAGGACATGGTGTTGAGAGCCTGATTTTGCGGCCGTTGCCACAATCCGACGGCTCTGGTGCCTGATTTTGCGGCCGTTGGCAGGGATTTCCTGCCAACGGCCGCTTTTTTAGGCTCTGGAGAGGCATCTTCGTGCCACCGGCAGCATTTCTCGGCTCCGTCTCATCGGGCGCGCTAGACGCCGTACGCCTCCAAGGGCACGGCGTCTCCTTCGACGGGGTCTTGCGGCGGCGTTGCGCCGACGCCTGCCTTGCGCCTGTCCCTTTCGCGGGCTCGCCCGTCCCAGGTCACGCCGTCAATCTCCTCCAGCTCGTCAAAGAGCTCCAGTCTCAGCTTGCGCCGCTGCTCCCGCTGGCGTCTCGAGAGGTGCTCTCTGGGCATGCCGAGCTCGGTTCGTATTTGCTCCACCAGAGAGTCCATGTAGCCGAGGTTCTTGTAGAGGGCCTTGTCGACCCGGTACTCGGCTATGCCTGCGGCCGCGAGCTCGTTGGTCCTGCGCAGGTCCTCGGCGTGACGCTCCTCGTCGAGGTGGACGTCGCCGTCGTATTCGAGCGCCACCAGTCTGCCGCCTCCCGCGTGTCCCGGTCTGGTGAGAAGCACGTCGGGCCTGCGCACGCGCCCTTCTCCGCTGGCGATGCCTGCGACCGCCAGCCCCTGGTTGAGCCCGGCGACCGCCAGCCCGTAACCCCCGAGCGACGCCTGCAGCGAAAGGCGAAGAACAAGCTTGGACTCCCTTGGGGAGGCGGACCCGGGGACGGCCCTGTCGAGCGCCCAGCGGAGCTTCCTGTGGTTGGTCGCGCTACCGGCCAGCCCCAGGCGCGTCTCCAGCTCCTTGGGCGCGAGCAGGGGAGATGGCCTGGCGACCATGCCTCGCGGCGCGTCCGGTCGCACCGCGTAGGTTCCCATGAGCTCCTCCATGAGCATCAGCAGCTCGAGTCGGGTGAGACGGGGCTCCAGCTGCACGAGGAGCTGCGAGGGCGTGGGGCAGGCGAGTCCCTTGCAAAGCGAGAGAACCTCGCCTGTCGGCGGCTCCCCCATGGGGTGCGTCACCAGGGCGCCTCCTCTCTTGCGCGGGGAACCCTGCAGAACCTGCACGTGCAACGGCGCCTGGGGCGTGCCCGGCAAGGCTGATTCCCACAGGGCGGCCGTCCTCGAGGCGTCGGGGGTGCAATCGAGGGCGACTGCGTCGGCACCGATGGGCTCCTGCCGGATGCAGCCGAGCCTGCGAAGGGCTTCGAGCGCGCTGGTATGTGAGAGAAGAATCGTCATGGCTCGAGGCTAGGGCAAACGGGCGAGTCGAACCTGGACCAGCCTTACCGATTTCTTGCGAGTCGCTTTCGGGAGTGGGCCCTTCTCGCAGCTTGGAGCCGCGCGCAATTTGCTTTAGCACGCTAAAGCAATCACAGAAAGCACACGAGGGACGTGAGGGCAGGGTTGCGACCCCGTCGCTTGAGCCGAGAAATGCGGCAGTTGGCACGGAATTGTCGCCAAAGAGCCTTCAATTGCGGGCGTTGGCACTGATTTGCTGCCAACCGCCGCGTTATCCGGCTCGCCACCACCACACGCCGCCTGACCTGTAATGTAAGCCCGCAGGCAGAATGCCGTTTTTGCAGTGGAGTGTAAGCTCGCGTAAGGCGAGTGTAAGGCGTGGTCACGCGTGGGTAAGACGGCGCCGGCGCGACTCAAAGACGCGTCCTTGACACCCTAGAGTGCTTCTCGACAAGGGCACGCGCCGCCAAGCGCAGGCGCCCACAACCCCAAAGAAGGAGAAGCATGTCCAAGCTCGATAGCATGTCCCGCCGTCAGTTCCTGGGCGCCTTCGGCGCCGCCACCGTTGCCATGGCCGGCCTCGGCCTCGTTGGCTGCGGCGGCAACTCCGCCGCCTCTGACGCCGCCGCCTCCGTCTCCGGCACCGTCAACTGCTCCGGCGCCACCTCCTTCCAGACGCTCGTCGAGAGCGCCGCGCACAAGTTCGAGGACAAGTACCCCGACGTGACCATCGCCATCACCGGCGGCGGCTCCGGCCAGGGCCTCTCCGACGTCAAGGACGGCAAGGCCCAAATCGGCCGCTCCGACGTCTTCGCCGAGGAGAAGCTCGACGCCGCCGACGCCGAGAAGCTCGAGGACCACACCGTCTGCGTCGTCGGCATGGGCCCCGTCGTCAACTCCAACGTCGACGTCGACGACCTCACCACCGAGCAGCTCAAGGGCATCTTCACCGGTGCCATCACCGACTGGTCCGAGGTCGGCGGCACCGCCGGCAAGATCCAGGTCATCGAGCGCAAGGCCGGCTCCGGCACACGCGCCACCTTCGAGGCCGCCGTCCTGGCTGGCGACAAGGCCCCCGAGTCCTTTGCCCCCGTCGCCGAGGAGGACTCCTCCGGCACCGTCGTCGAGAAGATCCAGCAGACCGAGGGCGCCATCTCCTACCTGGCCTTCTCCTACTACGACGACACCAAGTTCCGCGCCCTGAAGGTCGACGGCGTCGAGCCCTGCGCCGAGAACGTCTGCTCTGGCAAGTTCAACATCTGGGCCTACGAGCACATGTACACCGCCAAGGACGCCGACGACGCCACCAAGGCCTTCCTCGACTTCATGATGTCCGACGACGTCCAGGGCAGCCTGGTCGAGGAGGAGGGCTTCATCCCCGCCTCCGACATGAAGGTCGCCAAGGACGCCAAGGGCAACGTGTCCTCCAAGTAGTCCCTTCCTCCCCGCGGGGTGCCGCCTCCTCATGGGCGGCGCCCCGCATTTCCCGTTTTACGAAAGGTCGCACATGTCAAAACGCATGCTGCCGAAGCGAAGGCTGGAGAACGTGGGCCTCACCCTCACGGGTGCCTGCGTCGCCCTTGTGGCCCTGATCGTGGTGACCCTCATCGTGATGGTCGCCCAGCAGGGCCTCTCGGCGTTTCTCGTCGACGGCCTGGACTTCGGCAAGTTCGTCACGGGCACGAGCTGGGTGCCCTCTGACGGCAAGTTCGGGGCGCTCCCGCTCATCGTCACGTCCTTCGGCGTGATGTTCCTCTCCACCCTGCTCACGCTCCCCATCGCCCTGGGCAGCGCCATCTTCGTCGTGGAGGTCCGCCCCGGCTTTGGCCGCAAGGTGTTCCAGCCCCTGGTCGAGCTGCTCGTCGGCATCCCCTCCGTCGTCTACGGCCTCATCGGCCTGACGGTGGTCAACGCCGCCATGCGCGCGATCTTCGGCGAGGCGGCTGGCACCGGCGCGGGCATCCTCTCCGGCGCCATCGTGCTTGCCGTCATGATCCTGCCGACGGTGACGACGCTCTCCATCGACGCCCTGGCCGCCGTCCCCAACCAGTACCGCGAGGGCTCCTACGCCCTGGGCTGCACCCGCTGGCAGACGGTCTGGCACGTCGTCCTCAAGAGCGCGCTTCCCTCGCTCATGACCGCCGTCATCCTGGGCATGACCCGCGCCTTCGGCGAGACCCTGGCCGTCCAGATGGTCATCGGCGGCGTCGAGAAGGTCATGCCGGCGGGCCTGCTGTCTCCCGCGGCCACGCTCACCACGGCGCTCACCTCGGGCTTTGCCAACGCCACCACCGGCTCGGTGCAGTATCACGCCCTGTGGGCCCTGGGCCTCTTGCTCATGGGCATGAGCCTGCTCTTCATCCTTGTCATCCACCTCATCGGCTCGAAGGGGGCGAAGGACCGTGGCTAACCGCATCGACGAGGTCGACCTCGACGCACACGCCGCCAGGATTCGCCACCAGGACCGCGTTGCCACGGGTATCCTCACCGTCATCGTGGCCTTCGTGCTGGCGCTTCTCGCCGCCATCGTGGCGTTCATCGTGTTCCAGGGCATCGGCAAGGCCCTCTCGCCGGGCTTCCTCACCACGCCGCCTGCGGCCGACGTCAACCCCGGCATCTCCTCTGAGCTCTTCGACAGCTTCTACATGCTGGTGATCACGCTGCTCATCAGCGTTCCCATCAGCCTGGGCGCCGCCATCTTCCTGGTGGAGTACGCGCCCGACAACTGGGTGACCAAGGCCGCGTCCACCGCCATCGAGACCCTCTCCAGCCTGCCCTCCATCGTCGTGGGCATGTTCGGCAGCCTGTTCTTCGTGGTCACGCTGGGCTGGGGCATCTCCATCCTGGCCGGCGCCATGGCCCTCACGATGTTCAACATCCCCATCCTGGTACGCGTCATCCAGCAGGCACTTGAGGACGTGCCGCGCAGCCAGCGCGACGCCGGCCTGGCCATGGGCCTCACGCGCTGGGAGACCACCATCCACGTGCTTCTCCCCGCCGCCATGCCCGCCATCGTGACCGGCATCGTGATCTCTGCCGGCCGCGTCTTCGGCGAGGCCGCCGCCCTGATCTTCACGTCCGGCTCCGCCGCGGTCAACATCAACTTCGCGAGCATGAACCTCGCGAGCCCGCGCAACCCCTGGAACGTTTTCCGCCCGGCCGAGACCCTCGCCGTCCACATCTGGAAGCTCAAGATGGAGCCGTCCCCCGGCAACGACGAGATCGTCTGGGGCACCGCCTGCGTCCTCATCATCTGCGTGCTCCTGTTCAACGTGGTCGCACGCCTCCTGGGCAAGGCGCTGGCCAAGAAGATGACGAGCGAGTGAGGCTGAGATGACCCAAGACAACACTACCCAGGCCGCGGCCGACGCCCACCTGCTCTCCACGCAGGACGTGACCGTCCGCTACGACCATGCCCACGAGGCTCTGCACCCCACGAGCCTGGGGTTTGACGCCGGCACCTGTACGGCCCTCATCGGCCCCTCCGGCTGCGGAAAGTCCACCTTCCTGCGCTGCATCAACCTCATGAACCGGGAAATCCCGCGCTGCGACGTCGGCGGCTCCATCTACTACCACGGGCACGACATCAACACCCCGCGCGAGAACCTCTTCGAGCTGCGCAAGTCCATCGGCATGGTCTTCCAGCAGCCCACGCCCTTCCGTAAGTCCATCCGCGAGAACGTCCTGTTTGCGCCGCGCCGCCACGGCCGCGTGGCCGGCAGGGACGAGGCCGACGCCCTCGTGGAGGAGTCGCTGCGCCAGGCCGCGCTCTGGGAAGAGGTCAAGGACAAGCTCGACCGCAGCGCCCACGCCCTGTCCGGCGGCCAGCAGCAGCGCCTGTGCATCGCCCGCACGCTTGCCATGAGGCCAGACGTGGTCCTGTTCGACGAGCCCTGCTCGGCCCTGGACCCCATCTCCACCTTCGCGGTGGAGGAGACCATCCGCCAGATTGCGGACTCCGGCATCTGCTGCGTCATCGTCACCCACAACATGGAGCAGGCAAAACGCGTTTCGGATCGCACCGCCTTCTTCTACATGGGCGACATGGTGGAGACCGGCACCACGCGCCAGGTGTTTCTCGACCCCCAGGACCAGCGACTCGTCGACTATCTCACCGGAAGGTTCGGATGATGCAGACTCAAACCTCGCAAACGCCCACCGAGGCCGAGTACGCCAGGTGCGCCCTGGAGGCGGCCGAGAGCCGCATGGACGTCCGTGGCCTCAACCTCTGGTACGGGGACTTCCAGGCCCTCAAGGGCATCGACCTCTCCATCCCCAAGAACCGCTGCACGGCCTTCATCGGGCCGTCCGGCTGCGGCAAGTCCACGCTGCTGCGCACGTTCAACCGCATGTGCGACTTCGTGCCCAGCGTCCGCCACGAGGGCCGCGTGGAGCTCGACGGCACCGACGTCTTTGACATGGACGCCTGCGCCCTGCGCATCCACGTGGGCATGGTCTTCCAGCACCCCAACCCCTTCCCAATGAGCATCAGGGACAACGTCCTCTACGGCCCGTCTCGCATGGGCAAGCTCTCCCGCGACGAGGCAGACGAGATCTTGGAGCGCTGTCTCAGCCGCGCCGCCCTCTGGGAGGAGGCAAAGGACAAGCTCGACCAGTCCGGCCTGGGCCTTTCCGGCGGCCAGCAGCAGCGTCTGTGCATCGCCCGCGCGCTTGCCACCAATCCCGAGGTCCTTCTCATGGACGAGCCCACGAGCGCCCTTGACCCCATCTCCACCGCCCAGGTGGAGGAGCTCATGGTGCGCCTCTCCCGCGACCACACCATCGTGGTCGTGACCCACAACATGCAGCAGGCGACCCGCGTGGCCGACAAGACCTGCTTCTTCTACCTCGGCGAGCTGGTGGAGTCAGGCCCCACCAGGGACCTCTTCGCCAACCCCCGCCAGACCAAGACCCAGGAATACCTCTCAGGAAGGTTCAGCTGATGACTCTCAAGACGCGTACCAAGTTCACGAGCCAGCTCCAGGGCATCCAGGAGCACGTCGTCCGCCTCAAGGAGAAGTGCGCGGCCGACGTCCGCGCCGCCGGCCTTGCCGCCACGGGCGACCGCGGAGCCCAGGAGGGCGTCGTGGAGGGCCGAAAGGCAGAGGACCGCCTGCGCGAGTCCATCGAGGACGGCTGCCTTGACGCGATGCTCCTCCAGCAGCCCCTCATCGGCGACGACCTGCGCTTTGTCTCCGGCGCCTTCCGCATCGTCTCCGACCTCTCCCACATCGACGGCATGACCCGCGACGTGGCGTTTCTCGTCGAGGAGATTCCCGACAAGGCCGCTGCCAAGTTCACCCGCGAGTTCGTGGAGATGAGCGAGCACGCCGCCTCCATGGTCGAGCGCGCGGTCGACGCCTTCGTGGAGCGCGACGTCGAGCTGGCCCAGCAGGTCATCGAGGCCGACGACAAGGTAAACTCACTGTATGCCGAGTCGGAGGAGAAGCTCGTCACCCTCATCCGAGACGGCAAGACCTCTGCCAAGTACCTCCCCGAGCTGCTCATGGTCGCCAAGTACTTCGAGCGCATCGGAGACCTCGCCAAGCGCGTGGCCGCCTGGGCCATCTTCCGCGTCACCGGCGAGCACAAGGTTGAGGAGAAGCCCAGCCAGGCAGCGGGGCTCGACCAGTAGGGAAGCGTGATGGGAGCATCTGGCGTGGTCTACTACGTTGAGGACGACAAGAACATCCGTGAGCTCACGGTCTACGCCCTGGGCCAGGGCGGCATCGAGGCACGCGGCTGTGCCAACGACGCCGAGTTCAGGCGCGCCTGCGCCGAGCGGACGCCCGACGCGGTCCTTCTGGACATCATGCTGCCGGACGCCGACGGGCTCGAGATCCTGGCCCGCATCAGGCGCATGCCGGGCCTCTCCAACGTGCCCGTCATGATGCTCACCGCAAAGGACACCGAGCTCGACAAGGTCCGCGCGCTGGACGGCGGCGCCGACGACTACCTCTCCAAGCCCTTCGGCATGATGGAGATGGTGAGCCGCACGAGGGCGCTGCTGCGCCGCGCGGGCCGCGAGCAGCCGCACGCCGAGAGCCAGTCGCTCGCGGCGGGCGAGCTCATGCTCTGGCCCGAGCGCCGCGAGGCCACCATCGAGGGCCGCGAGCTCTCGCTCACCATGAGGGAGTTCGACCTGCTGGAGTTCCTCATGAGGTCTCCCGGCGTGGTCTTCTCGCGAGAGACGCTGCTTCAGCGGGTCTGGGGCTGGGACTTCGACGGAGGTTCGCGCACCGTCGACGTCCACGTCCAGCAGATCCGCGCCAAGCTGGGCGAGCACTCGGACCTCATCGAGACGGTCCGCGGCGTCGGCTACCGCGTGCGCGGGTAGGCCGGTCCCGTGGCCGCGCGCAAGAAGGGCGTCTCGCTCTCGCACAACATGTTCGTCGCCTTCGTGGCCGTCTGCGCCGTCGCCGCCCTCGTGGTGACGGCGGCGTCCGCCTATGTGTACGAGCGGGCCTTCCTGGACGACGAGCACGAGCAGCTGGCGGGGGAGTGCCAGACCCTGGCCTCGCTTCTCGACTCCACCGACAACGACGAGGAGGTCCTGGCGGGCCTCTCCATGGGGAGCCTGCGCGCCACCCTCGTGGCGCCCGACGGTCTCGTGCTCTTTGACTCCGGGGCGGACGCAGCCGGCCTTCCCAACCACGCGGACCGCCCCGAGGTGGCAAGCGCCCTCGCCACGGGGACGGGCTCCTCGGAGCGCTCGAGCGAGACCGTGGGCTACGTGAGCCTCTACGAGGCCCGCAGGCTCGGTTCGGGCGACGTGCTGCGCATCTCGGTGGACCGGGCCGGCGCGGCTTCCTTCCTCACGCGCGACCTGGCGCTTCTCGCCGTGGTGGCGGTGTGCGTGGTGGCCGCGAGCTGGGGGGTCTCTCGCCTGTTGGTGCGCCGGTTCGTGCGGCCCATCCTTGAGATCGACGCCACCCGGGCGGACGCCCGCGCCCCCTACGAGGAGCTGGAGCCCCTGGTGAGCCGACTTAACGAGCAGCGCGGCGAGCTCCTTGAGCGCATGAGCGCCATCCAGGACGCCGACGACATGCGCCGGGAGTTCACGGCCAATGTCACCCACGAGCTCAAGACGCCCATCGCCAGCATCTCGGGCGCCTCGGAGCTCATCCGCGACGGCATCTGCCGCCCGGAGGACGTGCAGGGCTTTGCCGGCCGCATCTACGACGACGCGCGGCGCCTCTCCAGCCTGGTGAGCGACATACTCATGCTCTCCAAGCTTGACGAGACCGAGCGCGCCGGGGACCGCGCCTCCCTCTTCGGCCCCGACGAGCAGGTCGACCTCCTGGTTGTGGCGCACGACGTCGAGCGAAGGCTCGCCCCCAAGGCGGCCCGCATGGGCGTGACGCTTCACGTGGAGGGCGTAAGCTACGTCATCCAGGGAAACGCGCGGCTGCTCGACGAGCTGGTGAGCAACCTGGTGGAGAACGCCATCAGGTACAACCGCGAGGGCGGCCACGTCTACGTGTGGGTGCTGCCGCACGACGGCAGGCCCTCCATCCGCGTGTCCGACACGGGCATCGGCATCCCGGAGGAGGCGCAGAAGAAGGTCTTCGAGCGCTTCTACCGAGTGGACAAGGGCCGCAGCCGCGACATGGGTGGCACCGGCCTCGGCCTGGCCATCGTCAAGCACGCCGCCGCCTTCCACGCCGCCGACGTCTCCCTCACGAGCAAGCTCGGCGAAGGCACCACCGTCACCGTCACCTTTCCCTGACCCGCAAATTGGGGACGTGTTCATTTTTGCGCAAAAGGGGGACAGACCTGAGCCTGTCCCCCTTTTCGTAGTTGAAGACAGAGCGAACCTGTCCCAAGTTTGCGCAAAAATGAACACGTCCCCAATTTGCGGCTTCCCGTTTACAGGTCCTTCTCCCAGAGGTTGGTCCAGCCGGGGAGGTCAAGGCCGGGGTAGGGCATCCAGATGGGGCGGTGCTGGGTGAAGCCCTCGCGGGCGTAGAGGCCGTTTGCCTCCACGTTGGCCGGGCTCGTGTTGATGCGGACGACGCGGGCGCCCAGCTCGCGCGCGCGGCCGGCGGCCGCCGCAAGGAGCGCGCTCGTGACGTGCCGGCCGCGTGCCGCGGGGTCCACGGCAAACAGGTGGTAGCAGGCAACCTCGCGCTCGGGCAGGGGCTCCCAGTCCGCCCCGCCCGTGCCGCGGCCATGCCCGGGCAGCCAGCCGTCGCCCATGTCGGCGTCATGGTCCACGAAGACCGCCCCCAGGGGCAGGGCGTCCGGGCGAGAAACGCCCTTCTCGACGTCTGAGGCGTCAAAGGCGGCCAGGCCCTTTCCTGCGGCCAGGAGCTCGCGCGCAAGGCCCGCGGGCGGCCATATGCCCTCTGACCAGCCACTCGTTCCGGGCTGGTCGGTCACGTGAACGTACATGCGGTCGAGGGCGTCGGCGCACTCGCTGCCCACGGGGCAGACGACGACGTCCTCGGGCGGCTCCGCGTACCGGGCCGCGTGCCGGACGTCGCCCATCCCGATGGTGGCCAGGAGCTGGCGGCTTACCTCGTCGGGCGCCTCCTTGGGCAGGGTGTGCCCGCAGCCAGGCACCACGTAGGTCCTGGCGCCTGGGATGGCGGCGGCGATGCGCTTGGTCTCCTCGGGAAGGATGCAGTCGAGCTCGCCGGCCATGACGGTGACCGGGCACGATATTCTCGCCAGCGAAGCCGCCTCGATCTGCGGCTGGTCAACCATGAGCTGCAGGAGCTCGGCGATGCGTCCGGCCTCGGTGGGGGAGGGCACGGCGTTTCCGTCCGCATCGAAGGCGCCCTCGTGGCCGTGGGCCGCCCATGCGGCGTTTGCCACGGCGGCCTCCTTCATCCAGTTCTGGTCCTCAGCGGAGAGACCCTGCGGCGTGAGATTGGCCCCGACCGCCGTAAGCGTGAGCACGTGAGGTGCCCAGTCGCGGGCGAGAAGGAGCCCCAGGATGGCCCCGTCCGAGAAGCCCAGCACGTGGCACTGCCAGACGCCGAGGCGCATCATGACCTCGCGCGCGTCGGCGGCCATGAGCTCGTAGGAGAGGGGCGCGTGGCCGCGGGTGGACTCGCCCTGGGCCCGGGAGTCGATGGCCACCACGGAGCGCCCCGTGGCGGTGACGGCGTCGATGGTCGGCCCGAAGATGCCGTGCTCCTCGCCGTTGCCGTGCAGCATCAGCACGGGCGGCACGTGCGGGTCAATGCCAAAGGGCGTGCCCGGCTGGTCGCGCACGCCGTGCGGCGCGTAGACAAAGGCCGCCACGACGGCGCCGTCCTCGCAGGGGACGTCGACGCGGCAGGCGAGGTTCGCGTGTGGGCGCTCGTAGGGGCGCGGCACGTGGACGGGCGGCGGGGTGACGGTCATGGCGGTTCCTGTTCTTTGCGACGGGCCTCGGGGCCCGCGTTGCGTTTGGGTTCGCGGTTTACGATACCGCTCCGGGCCCGCCGGAGAAACCGCAGGTAACACAATCGCCTCGTCCCGGCGCGGCGAGAAGATCGCGCTCCTGCGAACCCAATTCGGTTTGCGAATTGGGTTCGGGCCCCGCGCGCTTCTTGGCTGGCCTTGTACGTCCCTAGGCTCTGGCCAGCAAAAATGCCGGGACGCCCTTGCGAGCGCCCCGGCACCTCGAACCCAAATCGTGTTTTGCCCCCTCTGGGGCGGCCCTACTTCTTCTTGACCTGCGAGGGGTGCTTCTCGAAGAAGTCAAAGCGCGGCGGCAGCGGCACGATGGCGTGCTCTACCGGCGTCTGGCCGAGCGTTGCGGCCAGCTCGACGGGGTCGTCGAAGGCGTGCTCCCAGCTGAAGAAATCCTCGGCGCCAAAGCCCATGTGCTCGCAGATCTTCTCGCAGCCGCTGGGCACGGCGGGGTGCATGAGCAGCGTGACGGTGCGCAGGGCGCAGAAGGCGTCGGCCAGGGCCTGCTCGTAGGCGGCGTCGTCCCCCTTTGCGGCCTTGGAGGCGTCGTCCCAGCGCTTGTTCTCCTGGCGGCAGAGCTCCTCGGCCACGGCCAGGGCGCCGTGGGCGTCAAAGCCGTGCGCCAGGCGCTCGAACTCCAGCGTGGCCCTGCGGCACGTCTCCACTACCTCGGCGTGCGGGGCCACCTGCGGCAGGTGCGCGTCGCAGACGTTGGCCGCGCCGTAGAAGCAGCTGCGCGCCAGGCGGTTGAAGATGTTGGTCAGGAACGCGGACTCCTTGAGCGCCGGGTCCACGATGCGCGGGTCGTCCTTGACCAGCACCTCCTCGCCGGTCTTCTTGTCCTTGTGCGAGACGGACGTGTCAAACGGCTTTGGGTTGAACGAGACTGCCTTCTGGTCCAGGCCCAGGGAGAGCCAGTGGGCGCGCAGCTGCTCGGGCGTGTAGGCGTCCAGGAGCTCGGCGGCCATGGGCGGCTTGATGGTGCCGGAGCTGGACGCCTTCTTGTTCATGAACAGGATGTGGTAGTTGGCGATGGGTGTGTCCTGCACGAGGCCCCAGTCCAGCGCGTCCCACAGGGCCGGCTGCGCCACGCAGTAGAAGTAGATGTTGTCCTGACCGATGAACTGGTAGACGCGGGCGTCCTCGCTGCACCACCAGTCGCGCCAGTCGTCAGTGGAGAAGCGCGTGCCGCCCGTCTGGGCGTCCAGGTCAAGGGCGGTCTGGGTGAAGCTGATGGGCGCCCAGAGGCTCTCGGGCCAGCACCAGACCGTGAGGCCGGAGGTGCCGTCCATGTCGGGCGCGGGCACGCCCCAGTCGATGTTGCCGGTGATGCGGAACGGCAGCAGGCACTTGCCGGTGCGGAAGCGCACGCCGGCGCCCTCGAGCACCTCGCGGGCCTCGTCGCGGGCCTCCCAGTCTGCGAAGGTGACCGAGAAGGACTGCTGGTTGCCCTCGGGCTCGGTGACGGTGTGGGCGGGAAGCTTATCCTCGCAGGCGTCGAAGCCCTCGCGGAACTTGTTCTGGATGTAAATCACCGGGTCAACCAGGGACTCGCGCACCGTCTTGGTCACGATGGCGCGGACCTGCGAGTCTGCGTCCCACTCGTCCATGAGGGCCTCGAGCTCGGGGCGGAAGGTCGGCAGGTCGAAGTACCAGTTGTCAACGGGGCGCAGCTCGGGCGTGGTGCCGGTGAGCTGAGACACGGGAGCGATGAGCTCCTCGGGGTCAAACTGGTGGCCGAGGTCGCACTCGTCGGCGTAGGCCTTCTCGGACTTGCAGCCGCGGACGGGGCAGCGGCCCTTGACCTGGCGCCCGTTGAGGAAGGTGCCGGCCTTCACGTCGTAGAACTGGCGCGTGGAGCGCTTGACGAGGTAGCCGCGCTCGTGGAGGCGCTCGAGGACCTCGGCGGTGAGCCTGTGGTGGTGGGTGCGCGCAGGCTCCAGCCCGGAGCCCTCGAAGAGGTCGAGGCTGATCTCGTAGGAGTCGAGCGCCGCCTTCTGCGCGTCGTGGTTGGACCGCACGTAGTCGGTGATAGTGCCCTCGTAGCCCTCCTCCTCGACCTTCTTGCGGTAGCCCTCCATGATGGGAGAGCCGTAGCAGTCCGTGCCCGAGACGAAGATGACGTTCTCGCGGCCGATGCGGTCGCGCAGGAAACGGGCAAAGAAGTCGGCGGGCACGAAGACGCCGCCGATGTGGCCGAAGTGCAGGTTCTTGTTTCCGTACGGCATGCCGCCGGTGATGACGGCGCGCGCCGGGAAGCTCGGGCGTGAGTCAGGCATGAAATCTCCTAAGCCAGCTGGTTGATGCTAAACCTGTCAATTATCACACAGTGGGGTAGCATGCTGGGCATGAGAATCGTCGCCGACATAGACGTGCTGGGGGACGCCTCCGTGCAGCGGAAGGTCGCCCGCCTGAGCCTGGTGCTGCTCGCTGCTTGCGCCGTCGCGGTGCTGGCCCTTGCCCTGGCCTCGGGCGGGACGGAGCCCGGCGGCCTCTGGTGGTGGCTTGCGCTTGTGGCGTCCTATGTGGCCACGCTGCCCGTTCACGAGCTGGTCCACGCCGCCGCCTTCAAGCTGCTCTCTCCCGGCTGCCGCGTGACCTTTGGCGCCGAGGGAGGCTTTCTCTACGCCTGCGCCAACGGAGCGGTGCTGCCGCGCGGGCGCATGGTCGCGGTGCTACTGGCCCCCGCCGTGCTGGTCACGACCGCGATCGCCCTTCTCGCCTGCCTTGCCGGCCGGCCGCTGATGGGCATGGTCCTCGGGGGACTTCACCTGGCGTCGTGCGCGGGAGACGTGCTGATGGTGGTCGAGATCGCCCGCGAGTCCGCATGCACCCACGTGCGGGACACCGACCGGGGCATAGAGATGCTGGAGGATGCCGAATGACGCCGATTGCCCTGCACGCCTGCTGCGGTCCCTGCTCGCTGGAGCCGGTGAGGCTTCTCCGGGAGCAGGGCTTCGAGCCCACCATCATATGGACCAACCCCAACATCCAGCCCGTCTCGGAGCACCTGCGCAGGCTGGACACGCTTAGGTCCTGGGCCGCCGACGTCGCGCACGTGGACGTCATCGTTGCCGGCGACGACCGCGCCGCCTGGGAGCGCTCCGTCGCGCCCCACGGGATGGACCGCCACGCCCGCTGCCGGGCCTGCTATGCGCTGCGCCTTGGCGAGGCCTGCCGGGTTGCGGCCGAGCGTGGCTTCTCCCATGTGTCCACCACCCTTGCCGTCTCTCCCTACCAGCTCTTTGACGACTGTGGAGAGCTGCTTGGGTCAATCGCTCGCGCCCATGGCCTCGTTCCCGTCTGGCAGGACTTCAGGCCCTTCTACCCCGAGGCAACCCGCGAGTCCCGCGAGCTGGGAATGTACAGGCAGAACTACTGCGGATGCCGCTTCTCCGCTGCCGAGGCCTGCATGGAGCGCCACGCGGCCCGCGACGAGCGCAAGCGTCAGAAGGCAGCGGAGCGGCAGGCCGCTCGCC
>ERZ1034920.1454-NODE-1454-length-15180-cov-4.788496_pt1 | contig 15180 bp, 11 predicted proteins | sample MGYA00520688_ERZ1034920 | MGnify/ENA primary metagenome ERZ1034920 (study PRJEB33766, sample SAMN09781785) | gut metagenome | biome: gut microbiome | host: Homo sapiens | place: Madagascar | study: EMG produced TPA metagenomics assembly of the PRJNA485056 data...
CCTTTCACGGGTGCCATGTGCAGGTGCGGCGTGAGAAAAGAAACAGAGAAAGCCTAGAGGCGGCTGCTCATCGACTGCGGCACAAAGCCTTGCGTGAAGTGGTGCAGGAGCGCGGTGCGCAGTGGCTGGCGCTGGCACATCATGCGGATGACCGTGCGGAGACAGTGCTGATGAATATTCTGCGTGGATGCAGCATCAAAGGTTTGTCGGCAATGCCGGCTTGCGATGGCATTCTACTGCGGCCCTTACTGGGGTTTAGTAAGGCGGAGTTGGAGCAATATTGCGAGGCGCAGCAGATTTCTTATGTAAGCGATGAGAGCAACGCGGACACAACGATTCTGCGCAATCGACTGCGGCATGAGCTGCTGCCAGAATTATCGACTTACAATCCGCAGGTGGTGACGGCGTTAAACCGTCTTGCTGAAAGCAGCGAAGAAGTCGCGGCGTACTTGCAGGACAGCGCTCATGCACTGTATCAGAACGCCGTTGATATGGAAGGCGGGCAGTGGGTATTGTTGAAACGGCAGCTCCTGTGTGATGCTACAGACGCGGTGTTGGGAGAATTAGTGCGTGGGTTGTCTCAACGTTTGGCAGGAAATCGTGGCAGTTTGCGTCATGAGATGGTGACCGCCTTTTTGGAGCGCCTCCGTGCCGGTGATGGGCACTGTGATTTTGGACAGGGGATTTTTTGCGAATGCACGCGGCACTGGGTATATATTGGCTATCAGCCGGAAGGAGAGTGGCAGCAAATAGACGGTGGTTGGCGGCACAACTTTTTAGCAGCAGAGATAACAGGAACGTCTACGGATGTGGTTGTACGAACGTACAAGAGTGACGACGCCATTGCTCTAAAAAATCTCGGCAATAAGCGGTTGAAAAAGGTTTTTCAGGAAGCCGCTCTGCCGCCTTGTCTGCGACATGTATGGCCAATAGTTTATGATACCAAAATAAAAGAAATTATTTGGGTTCCATTCCTTGCGCAGTCGCGGAAACTCATGTATTATAATAGTGTTACCTATTTGAAGGTTGCATTTTATTGCAAGATGGCACAAAAATCGACAAATCTTGCAATTGATCAAAATATGTGAAGATCAGTAAGGACATAGGAGGTACTATGAAGCGATCAACATGGAAAAGCTTTGCGGTATACCTTGTGATTTTCCTTCTCTTCTTTTCCATGATCGAGTTCCTCGGAAGCAGTGAACCTACTACCGAGCAGAAAGAAGTCTATGGACAGAATTACACAGAGTTCATGGAAAACGTTGAAGAAGGAAATGTTAAACAAGTTACCATTACAACGTACGACAATTACCAGGAAATCACAGGAACAACGAAAAACGATGAAGTTTTCAACATGACGATTTCCAAAAGCGACGATAATCTGACACAAAAGCTTGTGGACAAGGGCGTCGAAGTGACACAGGCCAAAACACCGGAACCATCTCCAGTGTTGAACCTGCTGAGCTCACTCCTGCCAGTGCTTTTGTTGGTTGGGGTGTTCTTCTTCTTCATGAGCTCGGCCCAGGGTGGCGGTGGAAAAATGAGCCAATTTGGGAAGAGCAAGGCGCGTGTAACGGTTGACAGTCATAATCGAGTAACGTTCAATGATGTAGCCGGTGCCGATGAAGTTAAAGAAGAACTGGCGGAAGTGGTGGACTTCCTCAAAAAACCACAGAAATTCAAATCCATTGGGGCAAAAATTCCAAAAGGCGTGCTGCTCTTTGGCCCTCCTGGGACCGGGAAAACCTTGTTGGCTCGTGCTGTTGCTGGTGAAGCTGGCGTGCCATTCTTTTCCATCAGTGGGTCCGACTTCGTGGAAATGTTCGTCGGTGTCGGTGCCAGCCGTGTGCGCGATTTGTTCGAACAGGCTAAAAAGAACAGCCCTTGCATCATTTTCATCGATGAAATCGACGCCGTTGGTCGTCAGCGCGGTGCTGGTGTCGGCGGTGGCCACGATGAACGTGAGCAGACTCTGAACCAGCTCTTGGTTGAAATGGATGGGTTCGATGCCAACGAAGGGATCATCATTCTTGCAGCAACCAACCGTCCGGATATTCTCGACCCAGCACTCTTGCGTCCAGGCCGTTTCGACCGTCAGGTCACTGTTGGCCGTCCAGACGTGCGTGGCCGTGAGGACATCCTCAAGGTACACACCCGCAATAAACCGTTATCGGCAGAGGTCGATCTGAAGGTTATCGCGAAACAGACCGCTGGTTTTACTGGGGCAGACTTGGCGAACCTGGTCAATGAAGCGGCTCTTTTGGCGGCTCGTGAAAACCTGACAAAAATTACTCAGGAACATCTGGAAAAATCCATTGAACGCGTTGTTGCCGGTCCAGAAAAGAAAAACCGTGCGCAGATGAGCGAAGCAGAGCTCAATCTTGTCAGCTACCACGAAGCTGGGCACGCCGTCATCGGGCATTATCTGTCTGGCTGCGATCCAATCCACAAAGTATCCATTATTCCACGTGGTGCGGCTGGTGGCTACACTATGAGTTTGCCAGTTGAAGACCGCAACTACATGACGCGCACGCATCTCCTGCACGAAGTCACCATGATGCTTGGCGGCCGTGTGGCAGAGGAAATCGTGCTCGGCGAAATTTCTACCGGTGCATCCAACGACATCGAGCGTGCAACAAAAACCATTCGTCAGATGATCACCCGTTGGGGGATGAGCGACGAATTGGGTACCATTGCTTTTGGAGAAGATCAGGAACAGGTCTTCCTGGGGCGTGACCTTGGCCACAGCCGCAACTACTCCGAAGCCATCGCCTTCTCCATTGATAAAGAAGTGAAACGCATCATGGATGAATGCCACCAGCGGGCGCACGATATGCTCAACGAGCATCGCGATAAGCTGGATGCTGTAGCCATGGCTTTGCAGGAACGCGAAGTGCTCAATGCGTTCGAATTCCAGGGAGTCATGGATGGCAAATCAATGGAACAGATTGATCAGGAAGAAGCAGAATATTTGGCTAAGCTCAATGAAGAAAAGCAGCGCAAGATTGCGGAACAGGAAAAGCTTGAAAAAGAAAAGCCTCCTGTGCAAAAACCAGCTGCACCAGCCAATACTGCTGCCGAACCATTTTCTTTTGAACAGTGGGTGCGTGCTGGCGAACAGCCTAAGGCTGAAAAGCCTCAGACGCCGGCAGAACCAGCAGTCGAAGAAAAGAAAGAGGAGGCGCTTGAGGCGCCAAAGCCTTGGAATAATATCCCAACGCCACCGAGCGACCAATCTTCTGACAATCTCGGGCTGCCATCTCAGCAGAACGACGACGAAAAGAAATAAAAAATGAACCGGCACTGTGCCGATGATTTTCATCGACACAGTGCCGGTTTTTGTATTCAGTTTTTACTGCGCATTCTTTTTACTAATAGGCGCATCAGAGTGAACGTTGCCAGCATTGCGAAAATGGCGATGGTTGTTGGTGGTGGGTAAAACGCATTTCCAAGATTACTGGTCACGCGCGCGCCGTTGACAATGAGGGGCAATGGCAAGCGAATGGCCAGGTAAAAGGCCGCGCCAGAAGCCAGAAGATAAACCAATGGTGTGAACCAACGCAGCCATCGGTCACGTACCAAAAGGGCACAGATGGTGCCAGCGACCAGCCACGGTGCTGCAGTTAAGAACCAGACATAAAGATAGGCGGCGGGAAAACCGGCAATGGTGGTCTGAGAAATTTGATAGCTGTGAGACAAGTTCAATTTAGTGATTTCGGCAGTGTAGCCAAAGCAAGTGAAATTGACCCATAGCGAAACCGATGTAAACAACGAGAGAAACAAAGATTTTAACATGATGGTCACCTCCAGAACGATGAGAGACAAACAGTGCCACCAAAGAGATAAAATACCGTGCCATTTTCATCCATGCATTCTTTCTTGTAGTATAACCGATGAAAATATATCGCGCAATAATCCTTCAAAATGAATAAGAAGGTGGAAAGCTTCTTTATTAAAAATCAATTCTGCTATATAATAGATAGCAGTGAACAAAACTTGACACATAGAGGAAGAAGGGTAAAACGTGTATAAAATCGTAGATTACAAACACCTCGGCGGCCAGACCCACGAATTGGTCGTTGAAGCACCACAGCTTGCCAAAAAAGCGAAAGCTGGGCAATTTCTCATTGTACGTATCGGTGAAGGCGAAGAACGCATTCCACTTACCATTGCAGACCACGATGCCGAAGCCGGCACCGTTACCATTGTTATCCAGGCTCTTGGCCACTCCACAAAAAAAATCGTCGCCATGCGTCCTGGTGATGCCTTTGCAGACGTTGTCGGACCACTTGGGCAAGCCAGTGAAATCGAAAACTATGGCACCGTTGTCATCGTCGGCGGCGGCGTAGGCATTGCGCCAATCTATCCAATCGCCCGCGATCTCAAACTTGCAGGCAACCGCGTCATTGCCATCATTGGCGCCAAAACAAAAGACCTGCTCTTCTGGGAAGACAAACTCGCTGCAGCCGTTGACGAAGTGCGCATTGCCACCGACGACGGCTCCGTTGGCCACAAAGGCTTTGTCACCGATCTTCTTGCAGAAGCCTGCGACAACGAAAACGTCAACATCGTATGGGCCATTGGACCAATGATCATGATGTACAACTGCGTTAAAGTCACCAAAGAACGCGGCATTCGTTCCATCGTCAGCATGAACCCAGTCATGATTGACGGTACCGGCATGTGCGGCGGTTGCCGTGTACGCGTCGGCGACGAAACTAAATTCGCCTGTGTTGACGGCCCAGAATTTGACGGCGACCTCATCGACTTCGACCTTGCCATGAAACGCTCCCGCTTCATGCGCGACAAAGAAGCCGAAGCCATCGAACACGATCACACCTGCAACCTTGGACTGCACAACGAAGGAGGCGCTCAATAATGGCCAGCAAAGCACCAAGACACGACATGCCTGTACAAGACGCCAAAGTCCGCGTCACCAACTTCAACGAAGTCGCCCTCGGCTACAGTGAAGAAACCGCTATTGCCGAAGCACAGCGCTGCCTTCACTGCGCAAAACCACGCTGCGTCGAAGGCTGCCCCGTTCATGTAGACATCCCAGATTTCATTGCTGCCCTCGCAGAAGGCGACTTTGCAGAATCTGCCAAACGCCTCAAACAACACACCAGCCTGCCAGCTATCTGTGGCCGTGTTTGCCCACAGGAAAATCAGTGCGAAGGCAACTGCGTTCTCGGTATCAAAGGCGAAGCCGTTGCCATCGGCCGACTCGAACGCTTCGTCGCCGACTGGGATCGTGCGCAAGAACACCAAACCCCAACCCAGCCAGAAAAGAACGGTAAAAAAGTCGGCATCGTAGGCGCTGGTCCTGCTGGTCTTGCTTGTGCCGGTGACCTTGCTAAAATGGGCTACGACGTGACCGTCTTTGAAGCTCTCCACACCCCAGGCGGTGTGCTCATGTATGGGATTCCAGAATTCCGTCTGCCAAAAGCCATTGTTCAACACGAAATCAATAACATTCGCGAACTCGGCGTGAAGTTTGAAGTCGATGCCATCGTTGGTAAACTTTATGACATCGAAGAACTCAAAAACGACTACGGCTTCGACGCTTTCTTCGTCGGCACAGGCGCTGGCCTGCCACACTTCATGAACCTCGAAGGGGAAAACCTCAATGGTATTTACTCTGCCAACGAATTCCTCACCCGTTCCAACCTCATGAAGGCTTACCAATTCCCAACGGCGGCCACTCCAATCAAAGTCGGTAAACGTGCTGCCATCATCGGCGGCGGCAACGTTGCTATGGATGCAGCCCGCACCGCATTGAGACTCGGCGCCGAAGAAAGCTATATCGTCTACCGCCGCAGCAAAGAAGAAATTCCAGCTCGTGCGGAAGAACTCGAACACGCCATTGAAGAAGGGGTGCAGCTCAAACTCCTCAGCTCCCCAATCAAATACATCGGTGATGAAAACGACGTTGTCACCGGCATGGTGCTGCAAAAATACGAACTTGGCGAGCCAGACGAAAGTGGACGTCGTCGTCCAGTAGCCATTGAAGGCGAAACCGAAGAAATGGCCATCGACACCGTCATCGTTGCCATTGGCCAGGGACCAAACCCGATCCTCACCAACAGCACCGAAGGCCTCGAACTCAACAAGCGTGGCAACATCGTTGCGGACGAAAAAGGCCAGACCAGTCTGCCATACGTTTTCGCCGGCGGTGACATTGTTACCGGTGCGGCCACCGTTATTAAAGCCATGGGCGCAGGCAAAGATGCCGCTGTGGCTATTGATGAATACTTGAAAGCTCAGGGCTGAGTGAAAGAGATAAATAAAAAACGCTGACGCGCTATTGCGTCAGCGTTTTTTATTTATATTTTTGCTTCTTCAAAACTGTCGTGAATAATTTGAGTAAACCATTGAATTATCGCAGGATTTGCTGCGCTGTTGTGTAAAAAAATATAATCTAAAGTAAAGTTGTTATGTGTATTTAAAGGAATTTCTGTAATTTGTTTACTTGTGGTCAATTGGTTGATGCTGTGGATGCCTAAGGCGATTCCAATATCGTTTTCTAAAAAAGAGACAAGAATAGAAATTGATGGAGCGATGTTTACAATGTTGGGTGTCCCATAGCTTTTCAAGAGATTCATAAAGCTGGAAGATGAAGAGGAGTTCCATGATATTGCAATATATGGAAGAGTAACGATATCTTCAATATTTAATACGGTGTTTGATTCATATTTTGGTTTAAGAGAGGCTAACCATTGACTGTTCTTTTTCGCTAAAACAACTAGATTTTGGGAGGAGATAATAATTTGAGACACATTAGGGTGATTCTCTAAAATTTGTTTTTGCGTATCACTGCCGAGCAATAGAAAAGCAAAGGTAAAAGGGTCATCTTCTATTTCTGTCAATACTTCATGTATTGGTTTATTTGCAATTATAAGGTCAAGCGAAGGATTTTTGGCGTAAAGGTGTCGAGAAATGGCTGCAAAAAATGAATCAAGTATGGATGATTCCCCAAACAATACACACTGTGGAATATCAAATTCAAAATTCATTTTCTGAGATTCACGGAGTCGCTGAGCGGTAGTTTCAAAAGTTTGCAGCATTGCAACAATATCTTTGGCGTAACCATATAATTCTTTTCCTGCTGTTGTCATCTCCACGCCTTTTGAAGAACGTGCTAATAATGTTAAACCAAGCTCATCCTCAAGTTTTTTTAATGCATGGCTGATTGCAGGTGGCGTAACATTTAATTGCAGAGCAGCAGCGTTGATGGAAGCTGTGCGAACAACTGTTACAAAATATAAGAGATGCTCTGAGCGTATCATAAGGACCATTTCCTTCCAATTGAAAATGTGAACATTTCATATTTCATTAAATGCATTTATGGATTAAATAGAGCTTTATGCATGCTTATAGTATAAACGGTTATTCAATTCCCAAACAAGAAGAATTTTATTAAAATTTAATACATAAGATTAGTTTATGGTTGTCCGGACGCAATATCAATTGATGGCACAGATTTTTTCTTTAGGATCAAGGGGGTAATCACATGTCAACTGTGAGCTCAAAAAACATAACATGGTATATCCATTCTGCTATCGTAGTGTTCTTTATGTTTGGCTTTGGTTACGTTGTGCCTCCATTTGGGGCTATTTCTCAAATGGGGATGCATGTTTTAGGTGTATTTATTGGGTTGTTATGGGGTTGGATTGCTATTGAGATTCTATGGCCTAGTGTTTTGGGGTGCATTGCTTTTGGGATGACTGGTTATATGACAGTTCCGGAAGTATTTAGTGCAGGTTTTGGAAATTCCACAGTGCTCAATGTATTATTAGCCTGTTTGTTTGCGGAAATATTGAACCAATGTAAAATTACAGACTATATTGCAGATAAATGTTTAGGTAGTAAATGGATTGAGAAAAATCCATGGAATCTTGTGGTAATGTTTTTTGTTGCGGATTTGTTACTCTCAATTTTTACAAGTAATGTAGCTGCTTTTTTCTTACTTACAGCGGCTCTTGAAAAAGTAGCAAAAGAAGCAGGCTATGAAAAAGGGAACCGTTTTATTGTCTATATGATTTGTAGCATATTGTTCATTGGTGTATTAGGAGCAATGATTTTGCCATTTCAAGTTGCCTGCATTCTCTTTACGGGCTTTTTTACAAGTACAACTGGATTATCGATCGGCTATGTGCCATATACAATTTACATGTTAATTATTACTTTGGTGCAGATAATAGTTCTGTTCCTTTCTGGAAAATTTGTCTTTCGATTTGATTTATCCGCTCTTCAAAAATGTTCAGATACATTTAAGGATAAACGTGGAAAAAAGATGAATTTTGAACAAAAGTGGGGCTTTATATTTATTGTACTTTTCGTCATATTACTGTTTATTCCAGCATTTTTACCAGATAAGTGGTATATTACTCAATTGATGAATAACTGGGGATTATCAGGTGTAGCTGCTTTCTTACTCGTTCTTTCTGCGATTGTTAAGAAAATGGATGGTAAGCAATTGGTAAATATTCGTGAAGTGTGCATTCGCGGTATCCCATGGGATATCATTTGGTTATTGGTTGCTACTTTTCCTTTGGCAACGGCCATGGAATCTGAAGAGTGTGGAATTATGGCGACGGTGATTGGCGCAATTTCTGGTACACTGGGTGCCATGAATCCACTAGTTCTTATCATTCTTAGCATGGTGGTGCTGGGAATTATTACGCAGTTTGTGCACAATGTTGTGTTAGCTGCGATGTTTATTCCAATGCTAAGTACATTGTGTATCAGTATTGGGGGGGATGCATATGCACTATTCTTCTGTATCTATTTTGCGCTTCAAGCTGCATATGCAACACCTGGCGCTTCGATGCAAGGTGCTATGATGTTTGGTCATCCTTGGGTAGGAAGAAAAGACGGATTTTTCTATGGGAGTTTGTTCTTGATAATCACTTTTATCACATTAATAATTCCTGGAATCCCATTGGCAGGCGTGATGTTTTAATTGATTTGTAATTTTCAAAATGTATGTATTAGTTTTTTATAGTGGAAAGAAGGGGTAAGTATACGTATATTCCCAAGATGGAGCTTTGAAAATATACTAGAGAAAAAGATTTGAGCTGTGCAAATATTTTATAGTTTGATTTGCACGTCTATGAAAGGAGATTAGTAATATGTCGAGAGAAGCGAGAACACAAAAGTTAATGGTGTTGGGGATTGATGCCATGGATCCACGGCTGACACGCAAGTTTGTTGACGAAGGCATTATGCCTAATACAAAGAAAATGTTGGAGATGGGTTCAGCAAGAGAAGACCTTGTTATGTTGGGGGGGCATCCAACTGTTACTCCTCCTATGTGGACAACAATGGCGACAGGTTGCTACGCGAATGTTCACGGGATTACCTGCTTTTTTAGACAAGATCCAGATAATCTTGCAGCAACTGGGTATAATTTGGACAGCCGTAATTGTAAAGCAGAACCATTTTGGAATGTTTCAACTGAAGCTGGCAAGAAAACTTTGGTATTCCACTGGCCAGGATCCAGTTGGCCTCCAACCAGTGAAAGTCCTTTGCTTCATGTGGTAGACGGCACTCAGCCTGCGATGGTTAATATGGGTGTTGGTGTTAGAGAAAAAGAATTTATGGCTCGTGGTGGTGAAAATGTAGATAAATTAGCATATAAACCACGTGCTGCTTTCAGTGGACATATTCCATGTGTGATTGAAGATATGGTCGTCGAGGAAGATGAATCTATGGATCAGACTGTAGATAAAGCACTTTCTTTGGATGGCTCTGCATCGGAAACTGTTCTGCTTACAACTGAAGAAGGCGAGGGCGGTTTGAATGCGTATGGATTTGACGTCCTACTTTGTCCGATCAGAGAACCAAAAGGCTGGGTGGCTGCTCCGGAAGGCGCTAAAGAATCTACCTTGCAGTTTTCGGGTGGTTTGCTACATAGACCAATGTTAATACTAAAGAATGATCAAGGGATTTATGATAAAATAGCCATTTATAAATCTAAAAAAGATGTAGAACCAATTGTTGTGCTGGAAAATGGTGTTTATATGACGGATATCGTTGATGAGGCAATAAAAGACGAGAAACGCTATGATGTTGTTCGTAGTATGTTGGTTTATGATCTTGCTGAAGATGGATCAAACTTTAATTTGTATGTGTCGGGGGCAATGGATATTGACTGTGATTTGTTATTCCATCCGAAATCTTTGTATAAAGATATCACAGAAAATATTGGCTATTCGGCGGTAATGCCATCTCTCAGTAATAAGAGTAAAGATATTATTGAACGCATCACTGTTGAAGCGTGGAGAAAGAATGGACAATGGGAGGCTGATGCCATTAAGTATCTTATCGATAAAGAAGATTATGATGTGGTATTTTCGCACTGGCATTTTGTTGATACAATGGGCCATACTTTCTTTAAACATATGAAGGGCAATGATGATATGTCAGCTGAAGATTTTGCTGAATTGTGTCGTTATGTCTATAAAGCAACCGATGAATATATTGGACATTATATTGATCTGATTGATCAAGGGTGGACCATTCTTGTTGTTTCAGACCATGCACAAGTGTGTCCAGAACATCATCCGCATGTTATCGGTGATTTGACGGGTGTTAATGTGCCTGTCATGAGAGCATTAGGATATACTGTAATGGTAAAAGACGAAAATGGTAATGATACGCATCAAATTGATTGGAGTAAGACAAGAGCCATTGCATCTCGTGGTAACCATATCTACATCAATGAAAAAGGCAGATGGCCTCATGGTATTGTAGAGCCTGAAGATAAGTATGAATTGGAAGAACAGATTATGACTGATCTCTATGGTTACAGAGACAACACTACGGGTAAACGTATCATTGGTCTGGCGCTACGTAACAAAGATGCTGTTCTCCTCGGGATGGGTGGTCCGGAATGTGGAGATATTCTATGCTGGAATGCTGAAGGCTATAACTACGACCATTGTGACTCTATTTCGACGACTCTTGGTGAATGTGATACCAGTGTGTCTCCGATATTCTTTGCAGCAGGACCTGGGATTAGAAAGAATTATTATACAGAGCGTATCATTCGTCAGGTTGATGTCGTACCAACTGTTTCTGTTTTGACTGGATTAAGAGTTCCTGACCAATGTGAAGGTGCACCAATTTATCAAATTCTTTCTGAAGAATTTTAACGTGCTGTTCTAGCAAAATTTGCAAAAAATTAATTATAGAGGCAACTGCGCAAAGGTGGTTGCCTCTTTAGTATATAAAATGAAAAGGAGTCTTAAATATGGAAGATAGACTGGAAAAGTTAAAAATACGTACAAAACAATGTGTTTGTAAATATTGTGGTTCGAAATTAGAAATTCGTAAGATTATATACGGAAACATTGAAAATGCACGTGTGGAAATATTTTGTACTGAATGTAATCGGATTGAATATGGTGTTGAGGATGAAATTTATCGCGTTGCAAAGTATTTTGTAGAAGATATGGACTTTAATGCTTATCCAGATATCGATTACAGTGAAACTACGAAAAAAATGAACATTGCAAAGGTATGTGAAATAATAGCTTGGGGTTGCAAAAACTTGGCATTAATGACAGCAGAAGGGTTTAAATATCCCGTCAAAGTTAATGAAGAAATTGATGGAGAAACACTTTGTATTGATGATAATAAATTAGAGAAAATAATATCGAATAAAGCTGATATATGAAGGAGAGGATGATTATGGGGCCGATAATTGAGATCAACCATCTTTGTTGTAAAGCTGGATATCGATATTTATTACATGATATAAATTGGAAAGTGAATCCAGGAGAAAATTGGGTGCTTTTTGGAATGAACGGTTGTGGTAAAACTACGTTGTTAAGCATTATTTCTGGTTTTCGCGCATATTCTAGTGGAGAAGTGAAATTGTTTCGAGAAACTTTTCAGGAAAATAATGCTTTGAATATTCGAAGAAGAATCGGTTTTGTTAGTAATTCATTTTTCGATAAAAATCTTTCGAGTGAATCGGTTTTGAATATTGTACTTGCAGGAAAATTTGGTACATTGGGCATTGATGGTGATGTATCAAATAAAGATATAAAGCAAGCAAAAGCTTTACTAACTGAGTTGCGCATCGGTGACAAGGTTAATCGTTCATTTTTTTCTCTTTCTAAAGGTGAACGCCAAAGTGTAATGATTGCAAGAGCGTTTATGAGCAATCCAGATATACTCATTTTGGATGAGCCTGGAACGGGATTAGATGTAATTGCTAGAGAATACATGCTCTCAACGGTGAAAGATTTAGCAAATAATACATCAATTGCTATCATCTATGTCACACATTATACGGAAGAAATACTGGATGTATTTGAACACTGTGTATTGATGGGGGCGGGTAAGTTCAAAATGCAAGGTAAAACGGAAGAAATATTTAATGAAACGAATATCAGCAATTTATTAAAGTATCCAGTACATTTAGATCATCATAATGGGCGTTATCAAGTGGATTTGGATATTCAATCGCATATTGGTCAGCTAATAAAATAAAGGTTGTGAAAAAATGCTTAGTAGTGAATTGCGAGATGTTGAATGCGGATTAGATTTTGCGCGCTTATATGAATTAGGATGTTTTCAACATGAATTTGTGGTTTATGGCGTGTGTTATTGGGAAAACAATATTGTATATTACTTAGTAAGTGAAAATCCAGAAAAAGTATATGGTTTTGTTAATGACAGTTTAATACGAGGACAGTATTGCTCTCCTGTTGTAAAAAAGGTTGTTCAGCATAACGTAGCATCCGGTACTGAAGATATTGTAAAAAGAGAGATTTTGTTTGACGTAGCTATAACTTTAAAAGAAAAGTATGGACGTGCATTTTTTTCTGAAAAACAAGATTGGATTAATAAACTACCTGTTAATTCTGCGTATAAGATGTTAATTCAGCAACAAGAAGCTTTGGAAGGATGTTTTGATAGGGTAAAAATAGAGTTATTTGAAGGTCTTTGTTATCAGGCATTGGAAAATAAGACATTGACTAGAGATAATTATGATAGAATCTGTCATTGGGTAAAACATATTTATCATCAAATGGAAGATGATGTAATTGAGAAAGATAGGTTTAAACGTGATTTTGCAGGATTTGCTTATATTGAAGGAGAAAATATCAGATACTTTTTTGACGCAAACCTAATAAATGTATGGGAAAAAAGGTATGAACTCAAATATAAAGGAATTATTGTTACTCCTGTATTGAAAAAACAGTATTGGTTTTCAGCGCTTCATCAATTACCGAAAATTAGAAAGCATTTTAAATGTATGCTGGAACAGTATATTGATGTTGACTATGTAAATTGTGTTAATACGACAGTTGTTAGTAGAGAGTAAACATGGTTTAATGAAAAAGACTTGCGTACTACATAGTGTGCAAGTCTTTTTCATTAAAGTGATAATATGTTAATTATGTTGAGAAATGCACATGAGGCGGTTGTGGTGGCATTCATGGTGGAAATGAAGTATAATAATGACAGTACGATTTAGGAGGATCACGCATGGGAAATATTTTACCAAGCTTGAGTGATTTGATTCTGACGGTGTTGGCCATTGTTCCCGCCATGTGCATTCACGAATACGCCCACGGCTGGATGAGCTATAAACTTGGCGACCCGTCCCCAAAATACGATGGCCGCTTGAGCTTGAATCCATTGCATCATATTGACCCGCTTGGTGCGCTGTTTTTGATCATCTTCAATTTTGGGTGGGCAAAGCCTGTGCAGGTCAATCCACGCTATTATAAGAACCCTAAAAAGGGGATGGCGTTGGTGGCATTGGCTGGTCCGCTGGCCAACTTTATTTTGGCGCTGATCTGTCTCATTGTGGATAATGTGATTGTCAAGGTTACGGGTGGCGATGTGTCATATATGGTGTACCTGATTTATCAATTCTTTTTGCTGTCGGCGATGGTGAATGTAGGGCTGGGGGTATTCAATTTGATCCCACTGCCACCGCTGGATGGGTCAAAAGTGATAGCCATGTTTTTGCCAGCAAAGTGGTATTACAAATACATGCAGTTTGAGCAATGGGGTTTCGTTCTCTTGTTCTTGCTTCTGGCGATGGGCGCGTTTAGCGGGCCGTTGTACTATTTGCGTTATGGCGTTGTGAATTATCTGGATTTCCTCGCCAACGCGTTGACTAGCTTTTTAGGATAGAATAAGAGCGTTGGTGCGCTCATAAAAGGAAGTGACGTTATTGTCCAAGACAACACCATTAAAGGTGGCTTTTCATACTTTAGGCTGTAAGGTGAATCAGCACGATTCTGCCATTATGGCTGCACTGTTTCAGGATGCTGGTTATGATATCGTTGATTTCAACGAGACAGCCGATGTATATGTGATTAATACCTGTACGGTGACCCATTTGAGTGACCGTAAGTCTCGTCAAATGATTCGCCGCGCTGCTGGTGAAAATCCGGAGGCGACGGTGGTGGTTTGTGGATGTTATGCGCAAACGGCGAAAAATGAATTAGAAGCGCTCAATGAAGTGGATCTCATTATTGGTACCAATGAGCGTCATCGAGTGGTTGAAGCCGTGGAAGATTTTCGGGCCAACCATGTCAAAACTGCATACATGCCCGATGATGAGGAACTCTTTGTTTATGAAGACCTTCCACACGAACGCGTCAGTGGCATGACGCGTGCTTATGTAAAGGTGCAGGAAGGCTGCGATCAGTTTTGTGCATACTGCATCATTCCTTACGCTCGTGGTCCGTTGCGTTCCCGATCTGAAGAGGATACCATTGCAGAGATTAACATGCTGGTAGAGAAAGGCTATAAAGAAGTCATTCTTACAGGCATTCATCTGGGGGCCTATGGACGTGGGGTGAAAGATCAGACCTGTGATCTTACGGGTCTTTGCCGCCGCATATTGGATGAAACCAAGATTGAACGCCTGCGCCTGGGCTCTTTGGAAGGCATTGAGGTCACCGATGAGCTCATCGAAATGATTGCCGATAATCCACGCATGGCGCAGCACCTGCATCTGCCGTTGCAGAGCGGCTGTGACCGCACTCTAGAAGCGATGCGCCGTCCTTATGACAGCGAAGAATTTCGCAATATGATGCGCAGCATTCGCCAGCGTGTGCCGGATATCGCCATTACTACTGATTTGATGGTGGGCTTCCCGGACGAAACCGAAGAGGATTTCAAAGAAAGCTTGGTGTTCTGCAACGA
>ERZ1034920.1461-NODE-1461-length-15087-cov-4.618747_pt1 | contig 15087 bp, 15 predicted proteins | sample MGYA00520688_ERZ1034920 | MGnify/ENA primary metagenome ERZ1034920 (study PRJEB33766, sample SAMN09781785) | gut metagenome | biome: gut microbiome | host: Homo sapiens | place: Madagascar | study: EMG produced TPA metagenomics assembly of the PRJNA485056 data...
ACCACGCGGATGGCGTAGGGGAACTCGTCCTCATCGGGGAGCACCGGCAGCAGCGCGCGCTCGGCGAGGGCGCCGTGGCCGATCTCGCGGCGCTTCGGAGCGCCCATGCGGCCGACCTCGCCCGTGCAGTACGGCGGGAAGTTGTACTGGTGCATGTAGCGCTTGCCCTCGGCGGGGTCGATCGTGTCGAGGCGCTGCCACTCGTTGAGCATGCCAAGCGTGCAGACGCTCATGACCTGCGTCTGGCCGCGCTGGAACAGACCCGAGCCGTGCACGCGCGGCAGGTAGCCGGGCGCGATATGCAGCGGGCGGATCTCCTCGGGACGACGGCCGTCGGCGCGCTCGCCCGTCTCGATGATCATCTTGCGCATGGCCTTCTTCTCGAGTGCCTTGAGCGCAGCAGCGATGTCGGAGCCCCATGCGGCGCGCTCCTCATCGGAGAACTCGTTCTGCTTGACCTCGTCCTTGAGCTGCTCGACCTTACCCATGCGCGCCTGCTTGTCGGCGTCCTTGAGGGCGGCGGCCATGCGGTCGAAGTAGGGCTCGACGCGCTCGGCGATGCAGGGGTCGGCGGCGTGGATGGTGTACTCCATCGGCGTGGGGTTCACCTTGGCGAGGAAGGCGGCCTGCTTCTCGCAGAAGGCGGCGATGGCCTCCTGGCCGAACGTCATGGCGGCGAGCATGTCCTCCTCGGAGATCTCATGCGCGCCCGCCTCGACCATCGAGATGTAGTCGGCGGTGCCGGCGATGGTGAGCTCGAGGTCGGAGGTCTCCTGCTCGGCGTAGGTGGGGTTCACGATGAACTCGCCGGTCTCGACGTTGCGGCCGAGATGCGGCCGACGGAGTACATCTTCTCGATGAAGTCGACGGTCAGCGGGAAGAAGTCGTAATCACGCTCCTGCTTGGAGACGACGGCCGTCACGAGGACGGTGGTCTCGCCGCAGGTTACGAGCACGGCGCCGGTGGCCTGCTTGGCAAGCTCGCCCGTCTCGAGGCGGTACTCCTTGCCGTAGAGCTCGAATGACTCGACGATTTTGGTCATGCTGTTCGTTCCTTCTCTTCACCTCAAGCGCCTCATTGCGCCTGAGCTTCTTCAGGGCGGCTACTTACCTTCGTCCGACCCTGCGAGCAGACGCGCCACCCCGGCGCATCCGACCGCGTTCAACAAACACAAGGCCCGCGAAGGGCGGGCCTTGGAGCTGACAGACGATCTACTAGATGTTGTCGCGGATGCCGAGCTTCTTGATGAGCTCGCGGTACTCGTCGATGTTGCGGTTCTTGATGTACTTGAGCAGACCGCGACGCTTACCGATGAGCTGCATGAGGCCGCGGCGCGTGTGGTTGTCCTTCTTGTGCACCTTGAGGTGCTCGGTGAGGTTACGGATGCGCTCGGTGAGGATCGCCACCTGCACCTCGGCACTGCCGGAATCGCCCTCGCCCTTGCCGTACTCCTTGATGAGCTCGGCGGTGCGCTCCTTGGTGATGCTGAGTTTGGAAGCCATGGTTCCACCTTTCCTGTGTGCCGGAACTCCTCCGGCGTTTCTCGTTGCATTCGTCCTGGGCACGCAAGGAAGTGGTCCATGCACGCCAAGGGCGAATTGCGCTTCTGTAAAAGCAGCCTGCCCAGTATAAAGGAACGGTTGCGGCTGATCAACCGATGTTTCGTAGTTTGGCCCCCAATGTGCAGAAGCGATGGAGACGGGTGCCTGCACTCTAGGAGAAGCTCGTCGTGAGGAGGAACTCGATCGACTTGAGCGAAGCGCCCACGTGCACGCGCGTCCACTGCTGGCAGAACTTGAGGAGCGACGCGCCGACGGACGCGGGTGCGCGGTACGTGAGGATCTCGTCGAACGTCGAGGCGAGAAGCGCCTGGGCCCAGGCGAGCACGTCGGCGTCGATGAGGAGCGTCTGGGCATGGCGGGCGCAGGCGGGGCACACCATGCCGCCGTCGACGAAGGAGAAGCGCACGGTGCTGCCGCGCTGCGCGCGCACGTCGAGCGGCGTTCCGCAGAGCGCGCAGGCCGAAAGCGAGGGGCGCAGCCCCGCGAAGGCGAGCGTTTTGAGGAGGTGGGCCGCCACCACGAGCTCGCGCGCGTCATCGCTTGCGACCTCGAGCGCGCCGAGGGCGACGTGCGTCGCCTCGAAAAGCCGGGGAGCCGAAAGACCCTGGTCGGTGACGCGCTCGAGTAGCTCGGCCATGCAGGCCGCGCCCGCGGCCCCCTCGAAGCTCGTGCGGAGCGCGTCGTGGCCAGTGCGCAGACGGGCCTCCTTCACGATGTCGAGGCTTCGACCGCGCGCGCACAGCAGGTCGACCTCGGCGTAGAGCTCGAGCCGGCTTGCGAACTGGCTCGTGGGTTTGCGGGCGCCCTTCGCCACGCATCTGATCTGGCTGCCGTCCTCGGCGAGCAACGTGAGGATGAGGTCGCTTTCCCCCAGCTTGGTCTTGCGCAGCACGAGGGCGCGCACGCTGAAGGTGGGAGACGCCATGTTACGAGACGCCCTGCTTCATGGTGGGGTCGGTGGCGACGATGTCATTGCTGTCGTTCCAGCTGATCGATCCCGTGATGGTCTCGTAGTTGCCGTAGCGCGTCTCCGAGCCGAGGCCGAACATCCACGTGTGCGTCTCGAACGGGCGCGCCACGATGGAGAACGTACACGTGTTGTTGCCCGCAAACTCAACCGAGCTCACCTCGCTGATCTCGTAGGGCATCCCGTCGATCGTCATCGTGGGCGAGTCGGTGAAGAAGGCGCGCGTGAGACCCTCGAGCTCGGTTGAGCGCTTACGTGCGATGTAGAGCGTCACCTCGGAGCCTGAGTTGAGCTTGGTGCCTGCTTCCGGGTCGGTGCTCACGGCCGTGCCCTCGGCGACGTCCTCGGTGTTGTACCAGGCGACCTTCACGGTGTAGCCCTCGTCCTCGAGCGCGTCGATGGCCTGCTCGCGCGTGGTGCCTGCCACGTCGGGCACGATGAAGGGCTCGGCCACTTCCACGGTGACGGCGGTGTCGGACTGCACGCGCTCCCCCGGCGTGGGCGTGACGGAGAGGACGGAACCCTCCGTCTGGTTCGACTTCACGGTGACGTACTCGACGTTCTCGAGGCCCTCGGCTTCGAAGAGCGTTGCGGCGTCGGCCTGCTGAAGACCGAGGACGGACGGAATGACGCGCGCCACCGAGATGCTGAGCGTGACCGAGGAACCTTCCTCGGCGCGTGCTCCGGCGGCGGGGTCGGTGGACAGCACGATGCCCTCCACCTCGTCGGACTTGGTCAGCACGACGGCAGTGGAGAATCCGCGCTGCTCGAGTTGCGCGGTGGCGTCGACCTGCGTCATGCCCACGACATTGGGCACGGCGCGTCCGCCCCAGAGCTCCATCGCCCACGTGCCGCCTGCGACGGCGGCGCCGAGGATGACGACGAGTGCGACGATGAGCGCGATCATCTTGCCCGAAAGGCGGCGCGGCGCGCGGGAGGCGGACGGCTCGTCGGAAGGAGTGCGCGATGCGCCTGCGGGGACGGGCTCGGCGGTGAGCTCGAGCGCCGCGGCCTTGTCGGCTGCGCCCGCCTCATCGGGTGCGCTGGGCGCGGTTTCAGCGTCGGTGAAGACTTCCGGCACGACGGCGTCGAGCGTGCTTGCGGGGGCAGGTTCGGCCGGCGCGGCGGGTACTGCTGCAGGCTCGGCGGCCGATGCCGCACCCGCAGCGGGCAGGCCTGTCTCGTCGAGCGCGATCGGCGCGATCACTTCGCTCAGCGGGCGCGCGCCCTGCTTCTGCAGCTCTTTCTCGCGCTTCGCCTGGGCGCGTTCGGCCTTGCGCTGGGCACGACGCGCGCGGCGCGCCTCCTTGGGATCGGCTTCGGCGCGGAACGACCGCGCGGCGGCGACCATCTCGTCGTCGATGCGCGGCAGCTGCATGGTGTCGCCGGTGCGGCCCGAGTACGAGGGCGGCACGTAGCTCGAATCGACGAGGCGCTCGAGTCCGCTCAAGTCGGCGGTGATCTCAGCCGAGGCGGACGGCGCGGCTTGCGGCTTGGGGCCGAACAGCGCATGCGCCTCAGCGGCGACCGAAAGCGGTTGGAAGGTTGGGCGCGGCGCCTCGGCGCTCGGTGCGCTGTCGACGTCAGAGGGGGCTTCGGTCGCCTCGGCCGCGGCGTCGGCGGCGTCGGCGGGCGCCTCATCGGATGCGCCGGCTTCCTCGACGGTCTCAGGCGTTTCGGATGCGGGTGCGGGCGCCGCGGGGCCGCCTGCCTGCTCGTCCGTCAGCGCGCGCAGGTCGAAGCCACATTCATCGCAGAATTTGGCGTTCGAACGGTTCTCGGTATGGCACTGGGGACATCTCATAGCTGGCGACTCCTTGTAACGACTAGGCGTATTGTAGCCCAACGCCGCAGCGGAGGCCGTCGCCGTCGGCGGCCTCCGCCTCTATCCACGAGTTTTCTAAACGGCGCAGGTGACAGGCGCCTTACGGAGAGCTAGAGCCCCTCGCCGTAACCGAAGCGCTTGATCTGCGTCGCGTCGCGTCGCCAGTTCTTCTTCAGCTTGACGCGCAGATCGAGGAACACGCGCGTGCCGAGCAGATGCTCGAGGTCACGGCGCGCCTCGGTGCCGATCTTCTTGATGGCGCTACCGCGCTTGCCGATGATGATGCCCTTCTGACTGTCGCGCTCGACGTAGATGTTCGCGAAGATGCGCGCCAGGCCGCTCTCCTCGTAGACCATCTCCTCGACCTGCACGCCGATGGAGTGCGGCACCTCGTCGTAGAAGCTGCGGAGCACCTTCTCGCGGATGAACTCGGCGACCATCACCTCGATGGGCTGGTCGGTTTCCATGTCGGCGGGGAACCAGCGCGGACCTTCAGGCAGGAAGTACACGACCTCCTCGACGAACGCCTCCACGTTGCGGCCCGTCTGCGAGGAGAGGCCCACCATGGCGTCCCACTCGGCGAGCTTCTCGGCCGCCTCGCGCTGCGCGGAGATCTGGGCGGGCGAGGCGATGTCGGTCTTGGAGAGCACGCAGATCTTCTTGGCCTTCGAGCCCTTGAGCTGCGCGGCGACCCACTCGTCTCCCCTGCCGATGGGCTTGGAGGCGTCGATGAGCATCGCAACGACGTCGACGTCGTCGAGCGCCTTGATGGCGGAGGTGTTGAGCTCCTCGCCGAGCGCGTCGTGCGGCTTGTGGAGGCCCGGCGTGTCGACGATGATCATCTGGAAGTCGTCGCGCGTGAGCACGGCGCGGAAGCGGTGACGCGTGGTTTGGGCGGTGTTCGAGGTGATGGCGATCTTCTTGCCCATGATGGCGTTGAGCAGGGTCGACTTACCCGCGTTGGGGCGACCGATGAGGGTGACGAAACCCGATTTGAAGCCCTCGGGAAGCGGCTGTTCGGTGCCGCCCATGGGGTGTTCGGCGAAGAAGGCGTCGAGATCCATAAACGTCCTTTCAGAGGTGATCGGCGGCGCGTGGCGGCCGCGGCTTACGTGCGCCTATTATGCCACGAGTGCGGCAAGGCGCGGAAGATAGACGATCGCGGCGACGACGATCGAGGCGAACGCGGCGAGGTAGACCGCGCCTGCGGCGCAGTCCTTCGCACGCTTGGCGAGGAGGTTCCACTCGGGCGAGACGAGATCGACGACCGACTCGATGGCCGTGTTGACGAGCTCGAGCGCCATGACGAGCGCGATGCAGAGCACCACGGCGAGCCAGCCCGCCTCGGAGATGCGCAGGGCGAAGCCGAGCGCCACGGCGATGACGGCGAAGGCGAGGTGGATCTTGAGGTTGCGCTGCGAGGTGAACGCGTAAGCGATGCCCGCGCCCGCGCATCTGAACGCCGAGATGAGCGAGAAGCGCGCGCTGCCTGCCCGACGGTCGTCGTCGGCGTGGCGCACGAACTCCGCGGAGTCCTCGGCGGGGGGCGTCGGCGCGCCGGAGCGCTCGGTGCGGTCGTCTCTCACAGGTGCCGCCTAATGCTCGCCACGCACGCGGATCGTGTCGTCGCGCAGGTGACGCATCTCCTCGTGGCCCGCATCGGCCCAAGCCCCGAGAACGGCGCGCTCGCGCGCTTCCATCTCGTCGGCTTCGTCGTCGTCGATGTGATCGTAACCGCACAGGTGCAGCAGCCCGTGGACGAGCAGCAGCGTGATCTCGCCCTCGAAGCTCGTGCCGTACAGATCGGTCTGGCGCTGCGCCACATCGGGCGCGATGATCACGTCGCCGAGCTCAAAGGGAGCCTCGTCGCCGAGCGGCATCCAGCCCTCGTCGTCGCCGTCGCATTCGAAGGACAGCACGTCGGTGGGGCCCGTCTTGCCGCGGTACTCCTCGTTGAGTGCGGCGATCGCGTCATCGTCGACGAAGCTCACCGACACCTCGGAGTTTTCGGGGCAGCCCTCTTCGTTCAACACGAAGGCGACGAGCTCCTCGACGGGCAGCACAGCAAGGTCGTCGGCGCGATGATCGTAGGAGACGAGCACGTTCATGAGCGCTTTCCTTTCTCGGCGGCGTCGTAAGCTGCAACGATCGAAGCGACGAGCGAATGGCGGACGACGTCTTTGCCCGTGAGGGTGCAAAATGCGATGTCGTCGATGCCCTCGAGGATGCCGCGCACCGTTTTGAGGCCCGAGGCGCCCTCGGGCAGGTCGATCTGCGAGATGTCGCCCGTGATGACCATCTTCGAGCCGAATCCGAGGCGCGTGAGGAACATCTTCATCTGCGCGGGCGTGGTGTTCTGCGCTTCGTCGAGGATGATGAAGCTGTCGTTCAAGGTGCGGCCGCGCATGAACGCGAGCGGGGCGATCTCGATCACGCCCGCATCGATGAGCTGGGTCGCGCGCTCGGTGTCGGCCATGTCGAAGAGCGCATCGTAGAGTGGGCGGATGTAGGGGTCAACCTTTTCGGTGAGGGTGCCCGGAAGGAAACCGAGGTTCTCGCCGGCCTCCACGATGGGGCGCGACAGGATGATGCGCCCGACCTCTTTGCGCTGAAGCGCGGCGACGGCCATGGCCATGGCGAGGTAGGTTTTGCCCGTGCCTGCAGGCCCGATGCTGAATGTGATGGTGTTTGCGCGGATCGCGTCGACGTAGTGCTTCTGGCCCGCGGTCTTCGGCCTGATGGCGCGGCCGCGGTGCGTCAGCAGGATGTCGTCGCGCAGCGCGCGCGGCGCGAAGGCGGGCTCGCGCGTGAGCTCGATCGTGCGGCGCACCGCGGCTGCGTCGGGCACTTCCCCGCCCTCGATGCGCCTGATGAGATCGGTAAACGCGGCGGTGAGCGCCTGCACTTCGATGGCGTCGCCCGCAAGCTCGACGGTGTTGCCGCGCACGGTGACGCGAGCGGCGAAGCTGTCTTGGATGAGTCTGAGAAGCTCGTCGGCCTCGCCGGTCAAAAGCGCCATGGGTGCCCCGGCGGGCACGGTGAGCGTGGTGTGGGTCTGATCTGTCATGGGCTGCATTCTAGCAGAGCGCGCCGGTCGGGCGAACCCACACGGCGCGCTCCGTTTGCGCTGTGTTAGAAGGCCACGGGCGACATGAGCACCTTACCCGTGCCGCGGTACACGTTGACGAGACCCTCGCCCGAGGCGGCCGACCCGATGAGCGACTTCGTCGAGCGCTCGACAGTGAACTGGAGGCTGCCGCTCCAGGCCATCGCCATATTGCCGTCGACCTTGAGCACGTCGTTGTCGAGCGTGATCTCGATGAGCTCCTCGCGCGGGCAGGGCGACTCGAGCGCGAGCGCGCCGTAGCCCTGGATGCCCAGGTTGAACAGGCCCTCGCCGCCGAGTGCTGCGGAAGAGAGGTTGGAGCGCATGACGGCCTTGTGCTGGAGGCTCGAGTAGCAGGCGAGGAACAGGCCGTCGTCGAGCACGATGTTGTTGCCCCACTCGGCCACGTCGATGAGGATGATGTGGCGGTAGGTGGGCTCAAGCACCATGAGGCCCGTGCCGCTGTACTCGGGCTTGATGGCCGATTCGCCCGTGGCCTTGCCGCGCACGGCCTTGCTGAAGAAGTCGCCGACGCCAGTCACGCCGGTCGACGCGTTGACGTCGCCTACCATCCACTGCATGGCGCCCGCCTGCACCGTCACTGGGGACTGGCTCAAATCGCAGATCACCTGACGACGGCGTACGAGCATCTCGCTTGAGAAGTACGAAATCGCGGCGGTCTCGGGCGTCACGCTCAAGTCGCGCGTGTACTCGATGACCGAGAAAGCCCCGAGTGCGGCGACGGTGCGCACGTCATCGTTGTTGGTGAAGTTGTTGACCTGGAACACAGCATCCTCCTGACCTTGGCTGCGCAGCGCGCTGCGCACGTACGTTCCCATTGTAGCGTGACGCGCGCCCGCAGGTTTGCGCACGGGACACTTTGCGAGGGTTTTGCATGCGCAGGACAGCGTTTTCGCGCGCGAGACGCGGGATGCGGCCTGCGCGGCGCACCCCGCCGCCGCGCGCGGGGCGCATCTACGCAGAGGGTGGAATTTCGATGTCGACGAGGGTGCCGACCGGGGCGCTGGCAGGGGCGCACACCTCGTAGTAGCTCTCGGTCATGGCGCGGTTCTGCTCTTCGACGAGGGCGAGCTCATGGTTTCCAACACGTGCCGTGTAGTCGGCGCGACGCAGCTCGGCGGCGAGTGCGCGCAGCTCGCGGGCGCGGGCCGCTTTCACCGCAGGATCGATCTGGTCGGGGCGCGCGGCCGCAGGCGTTCCCGTGCGCTGCGAATACGGGAACACGTGGATCTTCGAGAACCCGCAGGCGCGTGCGAGGTCGCACGTCGCGGCGAAATCCTCGTCCGTCTCGCCGGGGAAGCCCACGATGATGTCAGTGGTGAGGGCGATCTGCGGCACGGCGGCGCGGATGCGTGCGACGAGCGCACGGTACTCCTCGGCGCTGTAGGGGCGCGCCATCTCGGCGAGTACGCGCGTGGATCCCGCCTGCAGGGGCAGGTGAAGGTGGCGGCACACGCGTCCGTCCGCCCGTGCGAGTACGTCGATCACCGCATCGTCGATGTCCATCGGCTCGACCGAGGAGATGCGCAGGCGCGGCGGGGCCTCATCCGAGCCGTGCACGCAGGCGGTGTCGGCGAGGAGCAGCTCGAGCAGGTCGGCGAGCCGCAGCACGCTGTCGCGGTAGGATCCGAGGTTGATGCCCGTGAGCACGATCTCGCGCACGCCCGCTTCGGCCAGCTGCAGCACCTCAGCGCGGATGGCGGCGGCGGGGCGGCTCGTCGCACGACCGCGCGCCACGTGCACGATGCAGTACGTGCAGGCGTTGTCACAGCCGTCCTGCACCTTCACGCCGACGCGCGTATGCGAGGAAAACGGCGTCGCGGCGTGGGGTGCTCGGTCCTCGGGTGTTGCGGCGCTTGCGAGCGGCGACGGGGTCGCTTCCGGCGTCTCTTCCTCAAGGAAGAGCGCCATGCCCGCCTTCGGGACTACGCGCACGCGCGGGCTCATGTCCTCGAAGACGCGCGCGTCGATCGCCGCCGCGCAACCAGTGACGATGACGAGCGGCGCCGCACTCTCGCGCAGCGCGTGGCGCACGGCTTTGCGCGTCTTCTTCTCGGCCTCGCCCGTGACCGTGCACGTGTTGACGACGACGACATCGGCGTCGGCGAGCGGAGACGCGCTTCCGCCGCGGGCGGTGAGCAGCTGCGCGAAGCCGTCGGACTCCACGCGGTTAACCTTGCAGCCGAGGTTGACAATCGAGAACCTCATGCGCGCCCGTTTCCAGCGCGTCCGCCGAGCGCGCCGAGCTCGTAGAGCGTAAGCGCAGGCGCGATAACGCCCGCCGTCTCGGTGCGCAGGATGGAGCTGCCGAGCGAGACGAGCGCGCTGCGCGGATTGAGGGCGAGCAGGCGCTCGACCTCGCCGGCGGAAAGCCCGCCTTCGGGCCCCACGACGACGGCGACGCGCGCGTCGGCGGGCACGGTCGTGTCCGTGGCGGCGAGTGCGGCTTCGAGCGCATCGGCGATGAGCGCCGTGCCGGGCGCCTCCTCCCAGCACACGAGCAGCGCGGTGGCGTCGCACAGAAGCGCCGAGAGGTCGTCGATCCCTGCGGGCTCAGCCACGTCAGGCACGGACAAGCGCCCCGCCTGCATGGCGGCGCTGCGCGCGATGGAGCGCCATCGCGTGAGCTTCGATGCGACCTTCTTCTCATCGATCTTCATGATGGAACGCTCGCAGCGCAGCGGCACGAAGGCGGCGACGCCGATCTCGGTTCCCTGGCGGATGACCGTCTCCATCTTGTCGCCCTTGGCAAGCCCCTGCACGAGCATCACCGCGGGACCGGTCTCGGGCGCTTCGACGTGCCGCGCGATGCGCACGACGGGAAGATCGCCGTCGAAGCCGACGATCTCACACTCGAAGTAGTCGCTGCTCGCGTCGACCACGGCGAGGTGCTCCCCCGCTTCGAGCCTCAGCACGCGTGCGTGCTTGGCGTCCTCGCGGGAGAGGCGCAGCGTGAAGGACGCCTCGGCCTCGTCGGCGAGCACCTGGTCGTCGAGGAAGAACTGGTGAAGTGACATGGGGATCCTTCTGAACAAGAACGTGCGGCGGCATGCAGGGGGCACGTCGCCGCACGTAACGTGGCAAGGCGGGTTAGTCGAAGATGTCGCGGAGCTTCTGGAGCGGCGAGCGGGCTTCGGAAACGTCCTCGCCCATCTCGCGGGCGAGCTCCTCGAGCAGCTCGCGCTCGCGCTTCGAAAGCTTCTTGGGGATCTCCACGTCGAGGTGCACGTACATATCACCGCGCTTCTCGCTGCGCAAACGCGGCATGCCGTAGCCCTTCACGCGGATGATCTGGCCGTTCTGCGCGCCTTCGGGCACGCGCACGGGCACGTCCTCGTCGTCGAAGATGCCGTCGATCTCGAGCTCGGCGCCAAGTGCGGCCTGCACCATGGAGATGCTCACGCGCGCATGGAGGTCGTCGCCGTCGCGCTCGTAGAACTCATGCGGCTGGATACGCACGGTCACGATGAGGTCGCCCGCCGCAGCGCCCTGCATGCCGGCCTCGCCGAAGCCCGCGACGCGGAGCTGCTGACCGTCGCGGATGCCCGCCGGCACCTCCACCGTCACCTTCTGGCGATCAGGCACGCGTCCCTGGCCCTCGCATTCAGGACAGGGGTTCTCGATCGAAGTGCCCGTGCCGTTGCACTGCGGGCACGTGGTGGCCGACTGCATGTCGCCGAGGAACGTGCGCTGCACCGTGACCACGCGGCCCTTGCCGCCGCAGTTCGGGCAGCTCACCTGCTTGCCGCCCTCGCCGAGGCCCGAGCCGTCGCAGTCGGGGCACGGCGCGAGGCGGTCGTAGACGATGTCCTTCTTGACGCCGCGCGCCACCTCCTCGAGGGTGAGGCGCAGCCCGATGCCCATGTCGCGGCCTTCGCGGCGCACCGTGCGGCCGCTGCCTGCGCCGCCGAAGAACGTGGAGAAGATGTCGCCCATGCCGCCGAAGCCGCCGCCGAAGAGGTCTTCGAAGTCGACGTAGCCGCCGCCGTAGGGGTTGCCGCTGCCCGCAGCGCCGGGGATGGTTCCGAAGCGGTCGTACTGGGCGCGCTTGTTCGCGTCGGAGAGCACGTCGTACGCCTCGTTGAGCTCCTTGAACTGCTCCTCGGCGTCGGCTGCCTTGTTCACGTCGGGATGAAGCTCGCGCGCCTTGTGGCGAAACGCCTTCTTGATCTCGGCCTCCGTCGCATCGCGCGACACGCCGAGCACTTCGTACAGATCTTTGGCCATGGACCCGGTAACACCTTTCCTCGTCTAAACGTCGTTGTTCTCGTTGCGTATTGTACGGCAGCGCGCCTCGTTAGCGGCCGCCTCCCCTATTCGTCCTGCATCACGCGTTGAGCCGCGCGCACGGCGCGGATCACCTGCGAGTAGTTCATGCGCGTCGGGCCGATTACGGCGACGATGCCCTCACCCTCGCCGCGCCCGTAGGCCGCTGCAATGACCGACATGCCCGCGAGCTCCGCCGCCTCGTTCTCGCCGCCGATGCGCACCATGATGCCGTCGCCGCCCTCGGCGGTGTCGTCGAGCACGTGGAAGAGCACGGCGTCGTCTTCGAGCGCCTCCATGATGGGCAGAAGCGACGAAGAGGAGCTGAACTCGGGCTTGCGCATGAGCGCGCTCATACCCACACGGTGCGCCTTGCCCACGTTGTTCTCCTTGAGGCAGAGCACCACCTCGTCGAGCACGAGCTGCACGAGCGGGTTGTGGAGCGCCTCGCCGAGCACCGGTGCGGCATGCTCCGACAGCTCGCTCATCGAGCGGCCGGCGAAGATGCGCGTGAGGAGGTTCTGCACTTCGGCGAGCTCATCAGCCGACACGGGGTCGCCGAAGGACACCTGGCGGTTGAGCACCTGGCCGTCCTCGGTGACGATGACGATGAGCGCGCGGTAGTTGGTGAGCGAGATGAGCGAGAGCTGGCGGATGTGCGCCGAATACATCGAGGGCGCCATGACGATCGACAGGCAGTCGGTCAGGCGCGCGAGCGCGGCCGAGGTCTGCTCCATGAGCGCGTCGAGTTCGCCGGCGCTGTGCTTGAGCTCGCTCACCACGTCATCGTAGGCGTTGCGCTCGCCGGCGATGCCCGAGGAGAGCAACTCGTCGACGAAGGCGCGGTAGCCCGCGTCGGTGGGAATGCGCCCCGCCGAGGTGTGGGGCTGCGTGATGTAACCCGCCCCCTCGAGGGCCGACAGGTCGTTGCGCACGGTGGCCGAGCTCACGCCGAGGTGGTAGCGCTCGGTGAGCGTGCGCGACCCGACGGGAAGCGCCCGCGCGATGTACTCCTCGATCAATGCGCTCAGCACGCGCTGACGTCTGCTCGATAGCACGGCGCCCTCCTTTCCTCGCCTGAGATGCCGATGCGACTTCGCTGCAACACGCTATTTTAGCAACCTCGACGCGAGAGTGCTAACAATGCGGGGAAATTGACGTAAGCGGTACAGCCGCGCTACGGCGCGAGGTCGAACAGCGCGCCGTAGAGCTCGTTGCCGCAGAGCCAGCCGCGCTCAGTGGGCTGCCATGCGCCGTTGCGGTGCACGACGAGCCCGCGCTCGGCGAGCTCGTCTAAGACGCCGGGCGCGGCGGGAAGCAGCTGCGCGACGCGTGCGACCGCCTCGTCGGTCACACCGCGCGCCATGCGCATCCCGAGCATGAGGTCCTCGGCTGCCATCTGGCGTGCGTCGAGATCATCGGTCACCATGCCGTCCTGCATGCGCATGCGGCGCTCGGCGTTTTGGGTCATGGTGGCGGCTGACGTGCCGAGGCCGAGGTAGGATTTGCCCGTCCAGTAGGCGGTGTTGTGGCGGCTCTCGTAGCCGTCGCGCGCGTAGCTCGCCACCTCGTAGCGGTGAAAGCCCGCACCCGTCAGCATCGCAGCCGCCTGCTGCATGAACGCGGCTTCCGCGTCGTCGTCCACCTCGTCGATGGCGCCTGCGTCGCGCATACGGGCGAAGGGCGTGTGATCCTCGATGGTGAGCGGGTACACGCTCACGTGGGTGACGCCGCGCGCGACGGCCTCCTCGAGACATGCGGCGAAGTCCTCCTCCGTCTGGCCTGGCAGTCCGCACATAAGATCGATGCTCACGTTCTCGAAGCGCGTCTGCGCAGCCTCGATGGCCCGCCGCGCCCCGTCGGCGTCATGGGCGCGTCCGATCGTGTGCAGAAGGCGGTCGTCGAAGCTCTGCACACCGATCGAGAGGCGGTTCGCGCCGAGCGCCCACAGATCGCGCACGAGACGCTCGGTCAGGCTCTCGGGGTTCGCCTCGACGGTGAGCTCGACGTCATCAGTGAGGTGCATGCTGAGCCCGAGCGTGTAGAGCAGCTGCGTGAGGTGGGAGCCCGCGTGGGTGGGCGTGCCGCCGCCCACGTACACCGTCTCGATCGCGGCGAGCTCACCGAGGCGGGCCCAGCGACGCAGCTCGAGGATGAGGTTTTCGAAGTATTCCGCGATCGCGGGGTCGTCAGCGGGCACGGCGCGCGTGGCGAAGTCGCAGTATGCGCAGCGCTTCACGCAGAACGGCACGTGAATGTAGAGGGCTTTGTAGGGGTCGTGCGGCATGGGGCTCCTTTCGCGACGCTAGGCGTCCGGGTGCTTGGCGTGCGCGATGGCGAGCAGCTCGTCGAAGACGGCATCGAAATCGGCGAGCGTGGTGCAGTAGTTGATCTTTCCGCGCGCGGCGGCTGCGCCGGGAAGGCCCGCAAGGTACCACATCGCGTGCTTGCGCATGCGCACGATGCTGCGGCCCTCGCGGTGCGTGAGCAGCTCGGCGTGGCGGCGCGCCATGGCGATGCGCTCGTCGATGCCGGGCGCATCGGGCGCGGGCTTGCCGGCGAGCGCTGCTTTCACATCGGCGAAGACCCAGGGGTTGCCCTCGGCGCCGCGCGCGATCATCACGTGATCGCAGCCCGTCTCCGCGATCATGCGCATGGCGTCCGCGCCGCACTTGACGTCGCCGTTGCCCACGACGGGCACGCGCACAGCCTGCTTCACGCGTGCGATGGCGCCCCAGTCGGCGCACCCGCGGTAGAGCTGCTCGGCGAAGCGCCCGTGCACGCAGAGCGCATCGGCGCCGGCGTCCTCCATGAGGCGCGCGAACGCAGGTGCCGTTTCCTCTCCGAGCGCCCAGCCGCGGCGAAACTTCACGGTCACGGGATGGGAGACGGCCGCCTTCACGGCACGCACGATGGCGCAGGCGAGCTCAGGCGTCTTCATGAGCGCCGATCCGTCGCCTTTGCTCACGATCTTGCGCGCAGGGCAACCCATGTTGATGTCGAGGTAAGCAAGGTGTTCGCCGAGCGCGTCCTCGATCCACGCCGCCTGCGACGCCATGACGTCAGGCTCGTGGCCGAACAGCTGCACGCCCACCTTCTCCTCCCCTTCGGCAAGCGCGAGGAGGTGGCGTGTCTTCTCGTTGGCGTACGACAGGCCTTTGGCCGACACCATCTCGGTGAACGCGAGGTCGGCACCCTGCTCGAGGCAGAGCGTGCGGAAGGCGATGTCGCTCACGCCCGCCATGGGCGCGAGCAGCACCTTGTGCGGCTCGGAAAGCAGGAAAGGGGTCATGGCAGGCAGCGTCCTACGCCGATAGATCGGCGCCGACGAGGCCGAGCG
>ERZ1034920.1462-NODE-1462-length-15083-cov-7.845555_pt1 | contig 15083 bp, 14 predicted proteins | sample MGYA00520688_ERZ1034920 | MGnify/ENA primary metagenome ERZ1034920 (study PRJEB33766, sample SAMN09781785) | gut metagenome | biome: gut microbiome | host: Homo sapiens | place: Madagascar | study: EMG produced TPA metagenomics assembly of the PRJNA485056 data...
GAGCGCGGGCTTTGCAAGCCTGAGGTCAGGGGTTCGATCCCCCTATGCTCCACCAAATCCAAAAGCCTGCCGATCACGGCGGGCTTTCTTGTTTGCAAGGCTCCCGTGGATCGAACCCGTGAGGGGAAAACAGCCCGGTGGGCTGTTTTCTAAGGAGGGCGAAGCCCGACGTCCGAGATGCGACCGCAGGGAGCAGATCGCGATCCCCCTATGCTCCACCAAATTCAAAAGCCTGCCGATCGCGGCGGGCTTTCTTGTTTCAGAACGTGAACCAGATGCCGGTCAGCAATCCGTGCGCCACGCCGAGGATGGCGATGTGTGCCGGATAGTACACGTAGAAGAACCACTTAAGGGGCCGTCCCCGCTTGCCGTTGTAGGAGCACAGCAGCAAACCGGCGGCTCCATTGCCCAGGGCGTACAGCAGCGCCGGCAGGACGGCAGGGCTTCCCATGGCAAGCTTGACCAACGCCGGCAGACCGAACCCCGTCATCGGCAACGCTGAGGAATAGAGAGCCTGCTGGCGTCGTGTCGGCATGAAAGCCGCGATGAGGATCATGGGGACGCCGATGAATCCCCAATCGCACGCTCCGCTGACGACGACGCCGGCGACGACGGCCGCCCACCATGCGGCACGACTTTGCAGAACATCGTGGAGATGCAGCAACAGCAATCCCAACAACAGCGTGATCAGCACGTTTCCCTGCGGTGCGAGGAACAGGCTGAAGGGGATTTGCGAGATGAGTGAGAACACCGCCAGCCGGATCTCGTATTTGGAGATGTTCGACGTGTGCCGCCAACCCTCGGCGATGAGGAACGCCATGATGGGGAAGGTGAAACCGCCCGCTCCCTCGAGAAGGCACAGCAAGGGGAAGGGGAGCGAATCGGCGAATATCCACGACGCGTGGTTGCAGGTCATGCCGATGATGGCGATGACTTTCAGCGAGAACGATGAGATGCCGCGCGTGCTGCCCACGAAACCCCTTCCTCCTATCGGCGACACGAAGAAAGTATAGTGGACGCGTGGTACTATGCAATCCGCCGCGCTCGCAAGCGGCAGGCATGAGGAAGGGCTTTCCATAGCGGCATCAGGCATATCGCGCGCTTTCGAAACCAGCGGGGAGGAACCGTGCTAGCATCGCTGCCTTCGGCGCTTGTTGTCGCCGCCATCGTCGTGGCCGCGCTCTTCGTATTCAAGAGATTCGCCGCCCTCCATCCGAACCCGGTCGCTCGGATGCGGGCGGAGGAGGAAAAGCAAGGGACGTCGATCCTCGCTTTGGCATGCATCGTGCTATCCGCGGCGATTCCCCTCGCGTGCTTCATGAGCGCCGGCGCCGATTACCCGGTGCTCGATTACGTGGACGCGCGGTCCATCGATTCCTCGCCGCTTGCCGTGACGATCGCTGCCTACGTCCTCGTTTGCGTCGCCGTGGGGTTTTATGAGGAGGGCGCGTTCCGCGTGATCCTCCAGGACCTGTTCACGCGCGGGTTTTCCTCCAATGGAGTCCGTCCGGAGCGCTGCGCGCTCTACGCCGCTCTTCTGACCAGCGTCCTTTTCGCGGCGCTTCATGCCGCCTCGCCCCTGCCCGCGGGCGGCGACTCCACCCAAATCGCCTTGCAGGCGATTCTGAAGTTCCTGCAAGGAGCGCTCTTCGGCTTGGCGATGGCGGGGTTGCTGGCGAAGACGGGCAGCTTCGCGCTGATCGTCGCCGTGCATACCAGCTACGACCTGCTGTTCTTCCTTCCGTGGGCGATCTCCGCCGGGACGTTCCCCTCGACCTACCTCACCGGGTTGCCGATCGACACCCTCGCGCTCTGCGCCAACTGCGTCTGCTTGGTTCCCTCCGCCGTCGTCGGCGTCCGTCAACTTGTGTGTGGGGGAGCGGTGCAGCGCCGCATGGGCTGAGCCCGCTCGTGCTACAATCGAAGACTGCAATCGTCACCGACCTGGTTGGAGATCATGAACCGAAACGAAGCGCTGCGCATCCTGGGCCTCGACGCCGACGCGTCCGCCGAGGACATCAAGGCGGCGTATCGCGAGACGGCACAGATCCTCCACCCTGATCGGTTCGCGGGAAACAAGAAGCTGCAAGATCGTGCGACCGAGCAGTTCAAAAACCTGCAGGAAGCATACGACATCCTGATGGGGAAGCGCGCTGCCGGAAGCTCCGCCCGCGCGGCAGGACGCACCGCGGCATCGGGTTCCTCCCACCAGGGGGGATTGTCCGAAGAGCGCGAGATCGAGGCGCGTTTGGCGGGCATCGCCGCGGCGCGCGTGCAGCTGGCGGCCCAGCGCGACGCGTTCGGCGACGAGCGTCGAAACGGCCTGGGTTTCCTGGTCGTCGGCGCAATCGTCGCGCTGGTGTGCGGACGCCGGCCGACGGGGCTGTTCCTGGCGGTCACCGGCTTGGCGACCGCCGCGGCGATATGGGGCGCGGTGCAGGTGATATCGTCTCAGCGCAGCATCTCCGCGCTCGACGCGCGCCTCGCCGAGCTCGGCGAGGAGCAGAAGAAGTTGAAAGCGCGGCTCGACGAGCTGCGATAAACGAAAGAAGGAGCGAAGTGAAGCAAGAGAATCTGCGCAACGTGGCCATCATCGCGCACGTCGACCATGGCAAGACGACGCTGGTGGACCGCCTGCTGTACGCCGCCGGCGTGTTCCGCGCCAACCAGCAGGTCGAGGAGCGCGTCCTCGACAGCAACGACCAGGAGCGCGAGCGCGGCATCACCATCCTGTCGAAGAACATCTCGATCACCTACAAGGACGTCAAGATCAACGTCATCGACACGCCCGGCCACGCCGATTTCGGCGGCGAGGTCGAGCGCGTGCTGAACATGGCCGACGGCGCCCTGCTGATCGTCGACGCATACGAGGGTCCCAAGCCCCAGACGCGCTTCGTTCTCTCGCATGCGCTGGCCGCCAACCTCAAGATCGTCGTGGTGGTCAACAAGATTGACCGCCCCAACGCCGATCCCGAAGGCGCCGTCGACAAGGTGTTTGACCTGATGGTCGAACTGGGCGCCTCCGACGAGCAGCTCGACTTCAAGGTCATCTACGCCTCCGCCGTCAACGGCTACGCCCGCTTCGAGCCGGGCGACGGCAACATGGACATGATCCCGCTGCTCGACACGATCCTCGACGAGATCCCCGCGCCCGAGGTGGAGGCCGACGGACCGGTCGCGCTGCAGGTGTGCACGGTGGACCACAGCAGCTACGAGGGCCGCATCGGCGTCGGCCGCCTGCACAGCGGCACGATCCATGAGAAGGAGCAGGTGCTGGTGGTCCGTCCCGACGGCACGCAGGCCGCGGGCCAGATCCGCAAGGTGTACACCTTCGACAAGCTGGGCAAGGTCGAAGTCCCCGAGGCGCATGCCGGCGACATCATCGCGGTGATCGGCATCGAGGACGCCGACATCGGCGACGTCATCACCGATCCCGAGAACCCGGTCGAGATGCCCCCGATCGCCGTCGAGGAGCCCACGATGTCCGTCGTGTTCGAGGCGTCGTCCAGCCCGCTGGTGGGCCGCGATGGCGATATCGTCGGCGCGCGCCAGCTCAAAGAGCGCCTGATGCGCGAGAAGGAGAGCAACATCTCCATGCGCATCAACGAGACCGAGGACAAATCCGGCATCGAGGTCGCGGGCCGTGGCGTCTTGCACCTGTCCGTTCTGATGGAGACCATGCGCCGCGAGGGCTTCGAGTTCCAGGTCGGCCGCCCGCAGGTCGTCTACAAGACCGCCGAGGACGGCAGCAAGCTCGAGCCGATCGAGGAGGCGACGGTCGACGTCCCCAACGACTACTCCGGCAAGGCGATCGAGGTCATGGGCACCGCCGGCGGCATCATGGAGGACATGGCCTCCGACGAGAGCATGACCCATTTGGTGTTCCGCATCCCCTCGCGCGGCACGATGGGCCTCAAGACCCGCATCCTCAACGCCACCCACGGCGAGGCGGTGCTGTTCCACCGCTTCCGCGAGTACGGCCCCTACACCGGCGAGATGGCCGGCCGCAAGAACGGCAGCATGATCGCGATGAGCACCGGCAAGGCGGTCGCCTACGCGCTGGACACGCTGCAGGAGCGCGGCAAGCTGTTCGTCGGACCGGGCGATGAGTGCTACGAGGGCATGATCGTCGGCGAGTCCGCCAAGGAAGGCGACATGGTCGTCAACGTCGAGCGCACCAAGAACCTGGGCAACCAGCGCTCCTCCACCGCCGACAAGGCGATCCAGCTCACCCCGCCCATCACCTTCACGCTCGAGGAGGCGCTCGAGTACATCGAGGACGACGAGCTCGTCGAGGTGACCCCCTTGAACATCCGCCTGCGCAAGCGCATCCTCTCCGCGGTCGAGCGCAAGAAGGCCGCGAAGAAGCAGTAGCGCCCCTTCGCGAGCAGAGCAGGTTCCAAGCGCCGACGGTTCGCCATCGGCGCTTTCGTTTTCCGGACGGTTTTCGTGCTCCACCCGTATCTGGGCGCGCGCGATCGTGCTCCATCCGGGATCCCCTGCTCGATCACCCCCCACCCCACCAACTCGTTCAAGCAGCTCATCGCGGCGTTCGAGGAGCTGTTCGACGAAGCGTTGGGCCCCGCCCCGACTCCGCCCGCATCGGCGTGCCGCTTCCCGCAAGCGATGTCCGCGTCTGCCGCCAACCAGCCGCGCCGCTGCCGCGATATGGCGGTGTCTGTGAAGCAGAAGTGGGCTTCTTGTGCAGCGATTAAGGGGCATTTTCCCGTGTGCGAAAATACGTTTCGCTAAAGAACAATGCCCGCATCCGCGATGGCATGCATTCATGGGAAAGGGCCATATGAAAACTGCGCGTATCATGAGGGCGGCCTGCGCCGCCGGACTGGCTGCCGCCTGCATGTGCGGCGTCGCCGCGTGCTCGTCCAACGAATCGGCATCGGGCCTGACCGGAGGCGTCGCCGCCACGGTGAACGGCGTCGAGATCTCCGAGGACGATATCACCACCAGTATCGAGAACCTACGCGCATCATATTCGCTGGACGACCAGGACACCTGGGGCGAGTACCTCGCCTCCGCCGGAACGACGCCCGAGGAGATCCGCGAAAACCTCATCGACACGTTCGTCGACCAGGAGCTTCAGAAGCAGGGCGCCGAGGAGCGCGGCGTGACGGTCGAGGACTCCGAGATCGACGCGTACGTCGACCGCATCAAGTCCAACTACGACAGCGATGAGAAGTGGCAGCAGGCTTTGCAGCAGGCCGGCTTCGACGATGAGGCGGACTACCGCGAGAGCATCAAGGAGGGCCTGACCGGCAACGCCCTGATGGAGTCGTTCGAGGTCGAGGAGCCCACGGACGAGGCCGTCGTCGAGTACGCGGCGACCGCCATCACGTTCGACGTCGCCAAACGCTCCTCCCACATCCTCTTCGACATCAACGACCAGCAGACCGCCCAAAGCGTGCTCGACCAGATCAACGCCGGCTCGCTCGATTTCGCCGAAGCGGCGAAGGAGTACTCGACCGACACGGGCAGCGCCCAGAACGGCGGCGACGTGGGCTGGGATCAGCTGACCTCGTTCGTCGAGGAGTACCAAACCGCGCTTGACGGCCTGGCCGTCGGCCAGGTGAGCGGGCTGGTCGAGAGCGATTACGGCTGGCACATCATCAAGTGCACCGACGAGTTCACGCCTCCCGAGCAGATCACCTCCATCGACCAGCTGCCGCAGGAGTTCGCCGACACGTACCGCGAATCCGTGAAGCAGCAGGATCAGCAGGAGGCCTACCAGGCGTGGTTCGACGAGTTCAAGGAAGGCGCCGACATCGTGATCAACGACATGCCCGCCGGCCTGCCGTACGCCGTCGACATGTCGCAGTACCAGACCGAAGACGAGTCCTCCGATGAGGCTGCCGCCGACAGCTCCGCCGATGTGTCTTCGGACGAGGCGGCATCCGATGACTCCGCCTCCGGCGAATCCGCCGACCAGGCTACGGAGTCGGGGGATGCGGCCTCCGAGGCCGAATCCGGCGACGCGGGCGATGCCGCCCAGACGGCTGAGGCGGCGTAGAACAGCATCGGAAACCCGCTTGTATGTTTAGCTTGTGAGCGTCCGATTGCTGTTGTATACTACGTATCTGCTGCGCCCGAAGGGCCGGCACCAAGGCTAAAGTGGAGAGATGTCCGAGCTGGCCGAAGGAGCACGATTGGAAATCGTGTATGCGCCAAAAGCGTATCCGGGGTTCGAATCCCCGTCTCTCCGCCAGATTAACCGCGCTGCATAGGGCCAACCACCCTCTGCAGCGTTTTCATATGATCGGGAACGTTCTCCGGAACGGCACGCCGATCGCACCCCATGCGGAGGGGTGGCAGAGTGGTTGAATGCGGCGGTCTCGAAAACCGTTTTGCCCGTAATCCGGGTAACGAGGGTTCGAATCCCTCCTCCTCCGCCAGAAACGCCTTCAGGCCCGATGCTCCATCGGGCCTGATTTTTTACGGCGACGGGCATCGGGCCGCAGCCGACGCTTCACGGAACCGCGCCGCCGGGCCGCCCGGCGGCGCGGATCGATGCCCGATCGTGTACACTTCTGCAATGCGAATGAGCAACCAGCTTCATTGACGATGAAAGGAAGAGCCATGAGCGAACGCGTGGTGGAAAGCTCGGTCGACGAGGTTCCCGAGATCCCGGAGATCCTCGAGAAGGTCCTGCTGTTCTCGCTGGATCGCGCCAAGACCAAGATGGAGGCGGGCGAGGACATCATCCCCTTCACGTCGCTGGCGGTGAAGGAGACCCTGTTCATGGAAAGCCATCCCGCCGAGGACGAGCAGGGATGCTTCAACCTGGCGCGCCATACGGTGGAGCACGCGCGCGGAGCGCAGGCGTACTCGTTCTGCTACGACGGCTACGTCGAGACGGATGACGGAACCCACGATGCGCTGATCGCCGAGGGCGGTGTCCCGAGCGCCGACAAGGGCTTCGCCGTGGGCCAGCTCTACACGGTCGACGACGAAGGCTCCGTCACGTTCGAGTCCGAGCCGGTCTACATCGGCCCCGCTCCGAACTTCATGATCGCCCTGTGCGACGCCGACGAGTACACCGACGACGAGATCGACGAGAAGTACCGCGACGACGTCGACGCCGAGGCAGCCGAGGCAGCCGTCGAGGACGACGCGGAGTAGCCTTTCCGGACGCCCGCCCTCCCATAGCGGGCGGATCGGATCACCGACGGGGGCGGCAGCCATGCCGCCCCCCGTTCCTTTTGCCGGCATTCCGCATAAGATCGACGCGGCATCCTGCCGGTGGATGCGCAAGGGCGCGGTCCTACGCTTCGGGCGATCGGGCGACTTCGCGGATCCGCATGGAACCGACCGCCAGTCCCCGGACGTGGTGAAAGCGTGAACGCCCGAATACATCGACCCGCCTCCTGGGAAGCTCTGCTAGAATAGGCGGGCTGTTCCTGCCCCGGGTTAAACGCCTTCACCAGCCCCGGGGCCGTAAAGTCCAAAGGAGGTGAGCTGATGAAGGCTTACGAACTGCTGTATTTTGTTGCTCCGAACATCGATGAGGACACCCGCGCGAACGTCACCAAGCGCATCGAGACCGCTGTGGCGCAGGGCAACGGCACCATCGACAACGTCGACAACTGGGGCAAGCGCAAACTCGCTTATGAGATCAACGGTCTGACCGACGGCGATTACACGCTCGTCGATTTCCATGCTGATCCCGCTGCTGTCGCTGAGCTCGATCGCGTGCTGCGTATCACCGACGCCGTCGTGCGTCACATGATCGTGAAGCGCACCGATCGCGACTAAGTCACACAGGATTTGAGAAGCGGCGATGAGCCGCACCATGGAAGAGGTAGAGATCATGAGCATCAACAGGGTTCTTATCAGCGGAAATCTCACGCGCGATCCCGAGCTGCGCCAGACGGGCGGCGGAACGCAGGTTCTGTCGTTCGGCGTCGCGGTCAACGACCGTCGTCGCAACCCGCAGACGGGCGAGTGGGAGGACTACCCGAACTTCATCGACTGCACGATGTTCGGTGCTCGCGCCGAGGCGCTCTCCCGTTATCTGTCCAAGGGCACTAAGGTCGCCATCGAAGGCAAGCTTCGCTGGAGCCAGTGGGAGCGCGACGGGCAGAAGCGCAGCAAGATCGAGGTGATCGTCGACGAGCTGGAGTTCATGACCAGCCGCAACGACGGTTCCGGTCAGCGCCAGTACGCGCCCGCCCAGGCGAACCAGTACGCTCCGGCTCAGAACCAGTACGGTTCCGCGCAGCCGCAGTACTCCCAGCCCAACCCCGCTTCTTCGATCGACGCCTCGTCCTCCGTCTATGACGAGGACATTCCGTTCTAAGCGAAACGAAAGAGGTTTTACCAATGGCCGAATATGTGAAGCAGCCTCGGCGTAAGTACTGCCAGTTCTGCAAGGACGACGCGCAGTACATCGACTACAAGGATACGCAGATGCTGCGCAAGTACGTTACCGATCGTGGCAAGATCAAGCCTCGCCGCGTGACGGGTGCCTGCACCCAGCACCAGCGCGACATCGCGAACGCGGTCAAGCGCGCTCGCGAGATGGCTTTGATGCCGTACACGGTTCCCGCCGTCAGCGGCCGTGGCGACCGCCGCAACCGCTAGGCGCAAGGAGGTACCATGAAAGTCATCCTGCTTAAAGAACTGAAAGGAAAAGGCGGCGAGGGCGACGTCATCGACGTGGCTCCCGGCTTCGCCAACAACTACCTGCTGACCCAGGGCTACGCCATCCTGGCGACCAAGGGCAACCTGAAGCAGCTCGAGCAGCGCAAGCACAACATCGCCAAGCGCGAGGAGAAGCGCATCGCCGACGCCGAGGCCCTGAAGTCCCAGCTCGAGGGCATCAAGGTGAAGGTCGACGTCCAGGTGGGCGAGGAGGGCCAGCTGTTCGGCTCCGTCACCACCACGATGATCGCCGACGCCATCAAGGCCGCGACGGGCGTCGAGATCGACAAGCGTCGCATCGAGCTGAACCGTCCCATCAAGACCGCCGGCATCCACGACGTCACGATCTCCCTGTACCGCGAGATCAAGACCGTCGTGAAGCTGCAGGTCGGCGACGTGGTCGAGGAGGCGCCCGAGGCGCCGGCCGAGGCCGAGGAGGTCGTCGAGGTCGAGGAGACCGTCGAGGCCGCCGCCGAGGAGGACGCCGAGTAGGTTTTCCGCTCGGTCGATCCCAACGGACAGCGAAGCCCCTTGCCGCCCGCGGCAAGGGGCTTTTTGCTGCCCGCGTGCGGATGAGGAATAGGGACGGTCATGGCTTTCCGTTTTCACGAAAATGAGAAAAAGTGACTGTCCCTATTTCTCATCGGGCGGCATGGGATACCATAGTGCGGATAGCGAAATGCACTGATGAGACAGAGGAGGTCGGCATGCCGGCGAGCGGAGCTTCTGCGGGCCGTCCGTCCGATTTCAACGGACAGCCCACATCCAAAAACAAGCCGATGCCCCAGAACATAGAGGCGGAACAATCGGTCCTCGCCGCCTGCATGCTCAATCAGGATGCGGTCGAGGAGCTTGTCCTCAAGCTGAAGCCCGAGAACTTCTACCGACCCGCGCACCGCATCATCTTCGAGGCGGTCTGCGAGCTTAACCTGCGTCGCATCCCCGTCGACCAGATCTCGCTCGCCGACACGCTCAACGCTGCGGGGCAGCTGGACGCGGTGGGGGGCAAAGCCTACCTAATCGAGCTCGCCGACAACACGTTCGCGCTTACCAACTGGCAAAACCACGCCGCGATCGTCAAGCGCACCGCGATCCTACGCGAGCTCATCTACGCCTCCGCCTCCATCAACGCGCTCGCCTACGACGCTCCCGACAACCTGGACGAGGTGGTCGAGGAAGCGGAGAAGACGCTGTTCAACGTCACCGAGAAACGCGTCTCCTCGACGTTCCGCCGAATGGACACGCTGCTCAACGACGCGTTCGAGGAGATCACCCAGCTGGCCGAGCAGAAGAACCACATGGCGGGCGTCCCCACCGGCTTCAAGGACGTGGACGACCTGTTCCACGGCTTCCGCGGCGGCGACCTCATCATCCTGGCCGCGCGTCCCGGCGTCGGCAAGACGTCGTTCGCGCTCAACCTCGCCGTAAACGCGGCGAAGCGCGGCACCGCCGTGACGTTCTTCTCCTTGGAAATGAGCGCGGGCCAGCTGGTTCAGCGCATCCTGTGCGCCGAAGCGCGCGTGAGCCTGTCGAAGATCCGCGCGGGCTACATCTCCGAAGGGGACTGGGGCGCCATCGCCGACGCGATGAACTCCCTGTCCCAGCTGGAGCTCTACATCGACGACTCGCCGGGCCTGTCCATCCTGGAGGCCCGCGCCAAAGCGCGCCGCGAGCTGCGCAAGGCGTCGGGCAAGGGCCTCATCGTCGTCGACTACCTGCAGCTGATGCAGCCGCCCCAGACGCGCCGCGACGGCAATCGCGCCGTCGAGGTCGGCGAGATCTCGCGAGGCCTCAAGGTCCTGGCGAAGGAGATGGACATGCCCGTGCTGGCGCTCTCGCAGCTCTCGCGTGCCGTCGAGATGCGCGGCAAGAAGCGCCCGATGCTCTCCGACCTGCGTGAATCCGGCTCCATCGAGCAGGACGCCGACATCGTCATGTTCATCGACCGCAGCATGGACGAGACGGAGGCCGAAAGCGAGGACCGCCCGGGCCTGGGCGAGGCCGAACTCATCGTCGCGAAGCACCGCAACGGACCCACGCGCGACATCACGCTCGCATTCAACCCCGAGTACACGCGCTTCATGGACTTCTTCGACGACTCCCGCGCGGGCGGCTATGTGTAGGCCCCTTGCGCTGGTGCGCTAAACTCGAACCATGGCCAAGACGCTGACATTCCTCCATGCCGCCGATCTGCATCTGGGCGCTCCGTTCAGGGGTCTGCGCGCGCTGTCAAAAACATGGGCCCAGCGTCTTCTGAGCGCGATCCCCGAGGCCTACGACCGCGTGATCGACGCCGCGGTGGCGCGCAACGTCGACTTCGCCGTGTTCGCGGGGGACATCTTCGACAGCTCGCACGCCTCCTACGGCGACTACCGCCGCTTCTTCGCGGGGCTCGAGCGCCTGCGCGCGGCGGGCATCCCCGCCTATCTCTGCACGGGCAACCACGACCCCTACACCTCGTGGCAAAACGACCTGTTCGCGCTGCCCGACAACGCGATGATGCTGCCCGCCTCCAAGCCGGGGTTCGCGCTGTACCGCCGCGAAGGGGAGCCGTTGTGCCTGATTGGAGGCAGGGGATTTTACAGCCAGGCGTGGCCGGTCGACGAGGATATCGCCGAGGGCATCACGCGCCGGGCGGCGATCCGCGCGCTGCGCGAGACCGATCCCGACGCGGCGGAGGCGCCCTTCGCGGTGGGCGTGCTCCACACCGGGTTCGATCTCGACCTGCAGAAGGCGCCGACAGATCCCGCCAAGCTGCTCACGCGCGGCATGGACTACTGGGCCCTCGGTCATCTGCATAAGAAGCTGGTCTATCCGTCGGAGGCGGATCCGCGCGCGGTCTTCTCGGGCTGCATTCAGGGCCGCGACATCAAGGAGACGGGTGAGCGCGGCTGCTTCATCGTCACGCTGGGGGAGGGGCGCAGCGCGCAGCTCGAGTTCGTCCCGACGGCAAGCGTCGCCTGGGAGAGGCTCGAGGTCGACATCTCGGACTGCGGCACCGTCTCGGAGATCCCCGACCTCATCATGAGGGCGCTGTTCCGCGCCAACGGCAAAGCCCATTGCGAGGAGATGTGCGTCCGCGTGACGCTTGTGGGATCCACCCCGCTGCACGAGCTGCTGGAACGCCCCGGCGTGTTGGAGGACCTGCGCTGCCAGATCAACGACGGCTATCCCGAGTTCTTCTGCGACGCCCTCATCGACGCCACGCGGCGGGCCATCGACAAGGCCGCCCTGCGCGCGGAGGGGCTGTTCCCCTCGGTGTTTTTGAGCACCGCGCGCGGCCATCGCGCCGACGTCGCCGACGAGGTGGCGTACCTCCAGGAGGAGTTCATGGGCAAGGGCATGGCGATGCCCTCATCGTGCGTGAAACGGGTCGACGAGCTCGCCTCCCAAGCCGAGGATCTGGTGCTCGACCTGCTGCAAGGCGGGGAGGTGCGGCAATGAAAGACGCCGCCGCCCAGCTGCCGGCAGCTCCCGACCGCGCCCGCCTCGACGCGGCGCCCCGGAGGGCCCCCTATCTCAAAAGCATCAGGATGACGAGCTTCGGCGCGTTCAAGGACAAGGTCGTCGGTCCGTTCTCGCCGCATCTCAACGTCGTGTTCGGGCGCAACGAGGCGGGTAAGACGACCGTCTCCGCGTTCGTGCGCGGCGTGCTGTTCGGCTGGGAGGAGGCGCGCGGAACGCGCAACACCTACCGCCCCTCCAACGCCGAGCGCGCGGGATCGCTCATCTTCGCCGAAGCGGGCGGGGACGGATCCGCAAGCGCGCCCTCGGATCAGGAGCCGGCGTCCCGCGAGTGGGAGCTGTCCCGCATCCGCAACAGCGACGGGCTCAAGGGGGATGCCTCCCTGGTGGCGGACATCGACAAGGAAACCTACACCACGATGTTCTCGCTCAACTCCGACGAGCTCCGCACACTCAGGGGCACGACCAACGTGACCGCCAAGCTGCTCACCGCCGGATCAGGCACGGGCTCCAGTCCCACCGAGGCGCTCGCCGAGATCCAGCGCCGCCTGGCTGAGCTGACCTCGCGCTCGTCGTCGGCACCCGACTCGCTGGCCAACCTCGCCGCGGAGATCGCCGACGTTCGCACGCGGCTGTCGCAGGCCTACGACGAGGCCGCCAACGTGCGCCATCTGGACAAGGAGTTCGCCGAGCTCGAGCCCGAGCGCGCGGAGATGCTCCAGCGCATCGAGGCAGCCAACGACCGCATCGAGCGGCTGACGGCCCAGCGCGCCGCGGTCGAGCGCATCGACCAGCAGCTCCTCGAACTGCGGCGCCAGCGCGACGCTTTGAGGGAGGATGCGAAGAACCTCGCGACCGAGCGGCGCGCGCGCCTCTCCTCGTTCGATCCCGACCTGCTCGAGATCAGCGCCTCGTCCGAGCGTGCCCTGCGCGACCAGATCGAGGCGCTGGCGGAGGAGCAGGCTAAGCACGACCACAGCGTCGATCTGGCGAGCGAGAACTTCGCCGCATCCACCGCCTCCTACGAGGCGCTGATGGAGTCGCAGGCCAATCCCGACAATGCGCGCCAGCGGCGCCAGCGCAACACGCAGGTGGCGCTGTCGGTGGTGCTGCCCGTGGCGTTCGCGCTCGTGGGCGTGTGGGTGTTCTTCCACGGGCGCCAGATCGCCAGCCTCTCGTTCACCGGGCTCGGCGCCGGCCTGGTGGTCTTCTCGCTGTTCTTGGCCGCCGCCGCGCTGGTGATGCTGTTCCGCCCCAGCAAGGAGGACGACCGCCGCGCCGCCCAGGAGCGCGACGCCCATTGGGTGATGCTCCAGGATCGCAAGAAGCTCGAGACGGTGGAGGCTGCGCGCGAGGCGTGCGCCGAGACGATCCGCCGCCGCCTCGACGAGGCGGGGCTCGAGAGCGCGGAGGGATCGCTGCGCCGCGCCCGCTCGCTGCTCGACGAGGCGCATGAGGGCCGCGCCGAGCGCGAGCTGCTCGACCAGCGCCGCCGCGCGCTGGTCTCCCGGTTGGGCTCGGTTGAGGAGGCGATCGCCGACGCCGAGGCCCGTCGCGCTTGCGCGTTCGAGGAGGTCGGATTGGACAGCGGCGACTCGATCGCCCGCTTCGACGAAGAGCTCGCCCGCGCCTCCCGCCGCCGCAGCGCGCTGCTCGAGGCGAGCGACGGCATGAACCGTCGCTACGGGGAGCTGAAGCAGACGCTCGCCCAGGCGCGTGGCGCCCACCGCCTCGACGAGTTGAAGCTCGAGCAACAGCAGCTGCTGACGCGCCAGGAGGAGAGCGCCCGCGCCTACGCGACGCTCCTGCTCGCGCGGCGCATGCTGCAGGCGGCTATCGCCACCTGGGAGAGCAAGAGCCAGCCCGAGGTGTACCGCCAGGCGAGCCGCTATCTGAGCCTGATGACCGACGGGCATTGGGAGAAGGTGTCGATCTCCCCGGAGGGCAAGCTGCAGGTCGTCGATGCGACGCGCACCGCCCGCGAGCCCGTGCACCTGTCGCTCGGCACGCGCCAGCAGCTCTACCTCGCCCTGCGCATCGCCCTTTTGCAGCAAGCGGACAACGTCGGGCGCGCCATCCCCGTGTTCGCCGACGACATTCTGGTCAACTTCGACGCCCGCCGCCGCCGCGGCGCCGCCCGCGCGCTGGCCGAGCTCGCCCGCACCCGCCAGGTGGTGCTGTTCACCTGCCATGAGGAAGTGGTCAAGGCGATGCGCAAGGCCGACCCCGACCTCACCGAGCTGGAGTTGTAGCCGCCCCGCCGCCGCTTGGCTATTCTCGTGGGGAACCCCGTCCGCCCGCGTTGTGGCCTGCGGTCTCGGCTATACTATTGAGTTTGCGGGACGAAGCGTTTAACGGATGCGTCCCCGCACATCGACGAAAGGAAAAGCAATGCCCAGGACGGTACTCGTCGGAGCCCAGTGGGGCGATGAAGGCAAAGGCAAGATCACCGATCTTATCGCCAGCGATTACGATTACGTCGTTCGCTACCAAGGCGGCAACAACGCAGGTCACACGGTCATCCACGGCGACAAGAAGCTCGCCTTGCACCTGATGCCCTCCGGCGTCATGTACGAGAACGCGGTGCCGGTCATCGGCAACGGCGTCGTCATCGACCCCGGCGTGCTCATCAAGGAGATGGCGATGTTGGAGGCCGAGGGCATCTCGTGCAAGAACCTCAAGATCAGCTGCGACGCCCACATCATCATGCCGTACCACAAGGATCTCGACGGCGCCGACGAGAAGCGCCTGGGCGAGAACCAGATCGGCACCACCAAGCGCGGCATCGGCCCCTGCTACCAGGACAAGGCCGCCCGCAAGGGCATCCGCGTGCAGGATCTGCTGGACGAGAAGATCTTCCGCCTGAAGGTCGAGACCGCCCTTGCCCAAAAAAACCCCATCCTCGACAAGATCTACGGCCTGCACACCTACACGGTCGAGGAGATCTGCGAGGAGTACCTGCC
>ERZ1034920.1468-NODE-1468-length-15028-cov-5.145328_pt1 | contig 15028 bp, 12 predicted proteins | sample MGYA00520688_ERZ1034920 | MGnify/ENA primary metagenome ERZ1034920 (study PRJEB33766, sample SAMN09781785) | gut metagenome | biome: gut microbiome | host: Homo sapiens | place: Madagascar | study: EMG produced TPA metagenomics assembly of the PRJNA485056 data...
TAAACATAGGCAGGCTTTCCGAAAAGCTGGGAATCCCCGTTGTTTCGATAGTTGCACCCGATAAAAACAGCTACGGCGGATTTTACAAGGCTCTTGAAGAGGCTGCAAATGCAAAGAAACAGCTTGATTTTTCCGCTCTTACGGAGCTTTACAAAAACGGAGAGCAGAAATCTGCTTATACCGAAGCACTTGCGCTCGTTCCAGAAAATGGCGTGGAAAAATATTCTCCCGAATGGCTCGCAGCAAAACTTCTCGAGGGCGACAACGCCGTCATAAACAAGCTTTCAGCAGTTTCGGACAGAAATGCGCTGAAAAAGTTTGCAGAGTCGAATCCCGACGGCAGCCTTTACACCAGTGACTGCAAATTTGAATGGATAGACGGCCTGCTTTCCGATGCTGTAACAAAAACAAAGAAAACATCGGAAATGCTGACAAAATTTGACCGTGCCGCTATTTCAAAGCGCTGGGGAAAGCTTATTTCCATAGGCATTGTTCTTCTCGGAATAATCGGTTCATTTGCCGTTGCCGCACCGCTTATGGGCATCGGCAGTGCGATACCGTCGGTGCTTACTCCGCTGTTATACAAGCTTGGACTGCCCGATATGCTTGCTTCATTCATCAACAGCACACTTATAACCGCGCTCGGCTGGGTGTTTTCAATGGCAGGTTTCGTTTTCGGAATAAATCTTGTGTTCGGCCTTATCGAGGAAGTCGGCTATATGGCCCGCGTTTCCTACGTTTTCGACAACACGATGAACAAACTTGGCCTGCAGGGCAAATCCATTATGCCTATGCTCGTAAGCTTCGGCTGTACTATCGGTGGCGCTGCGGGAACAAGGGTCATCGACTCCTACGGTCAGCGAATACTGACAATTGCTCTCGCGTGGGCAGTTCCGTGCGGAGCAACTTTCGCAGTAATACCAACGCTTGCGAACGGGCTTTTCGGCAGCGGCGGAGCGATACTTGTAATGCTGTATATCTTTGCGCTTATGTTCCTGCACATTTTTGTTACAGCAAAAATTTTCGGCAGAAAATTAAGTCCCGTTGAGGACCGCACGGGTCTTATTATGGAACTTCCTCCTTATCATAAGCCGCGTTGGAAAACTCTTTTCAAAAACACCCTTGTCCGTGTCTGGGACGTGTTCAAAAAGGCTTTCGTTGTCGTTGTTATCGTCGCCGCCGTTTTCTGGCTGCTGACATACTCATCAAGCGGAATGGCGGCTGACAGCGTTATTTACAAGATCGGAACGACCATTGAACCCGTTACAAAATTCTTCGGCATGGGCTGGCAGACGTTCCTTGCGTTTATTACATCAATGGTATCAAAGGAAGCAATCCTCGGCGTAATGAGCGTTCTCTTCACGGACGGCAGCTCACTGCTTCTCACCTCCGCCACCGCTTCCGCAGATGCAAATATCGGCACGATAATCGCAAATGCAATATCAAAGCCCGAAGCTCTCGCATTTATGGTCGCAGTAACGTTCAATGTCCCCTGCCTTATGGCTCTGAGCTCCACAATACATGAAACTCACTCCGCAAAATGGACGGCAAAGATAGCACTTTACTACATTGCGACCGCGCTTATCCTCTCCTGCCTTACATACCATATCTCAGGACTGTTTTTCTAAGGAGTGATGAAAATGTCGCTGCTTTCGCTCCTCGAAGAAAAAGGGATACGCTCGACCGCACAGCTTGCCGCCGAACTTGGTACAAGCACGGAAATGGTGGAAGCAAAACTTGAACGCTATGCACAGCTTGGATATGTAAAAAAGACCGTTATGTCGGCAGACTGCGGCGGAAACTGCAAAAAATGCCACGGCTGCAGCGGAATGAAAAACGCAGCAGCATCGGTAGTGTATTGGGAAAGGGTAAAATGAGCATCGGAACGATAATCATTGTAATAATTTCCGCAGGCGTTTTCACAGCGTGTGTATTTTCATTTATCCGAAGATTTTCGGGAAAGAAAAGCTGCTGCGGAACTTCCCTGCCGAAGCTGAAAAATAAGAAGCTGACAAATCCTGTCGGAAAGCTGACCGTTAAGATCGACGGCATGAGATGCGAAAGCTGCCGCAGACACGTTACAGCAGCAATAAACAGCATCGACGGCGCAGCCGCAAAAGTCAGCATTGAAAAAAATGAAGCTGTTGTAAGCTTCGAGCGCCAGCTGACCGATGAAGAGCTTATCTCCGTCATTGAAGCTGCGGGATTTGAGGTAAGGGATATTTTAAGGTAATATGAGACGAAGCTGAAACGCTAAAGTGCAGATAATGACGAAATCGGACACAGCTGATTTTTTGAAAAATGAGTTCCTGAAAATCAACCCGTGCAAACACAATATTCACAAAAAGTTTGATGATTACAGTCATTAGGAAGATTAAAAGTTTTATAACCGATTTTGTCACCACAAAATCAATGCTTGCTAAAATCAAGCGTTATTCTCCCGAGTTGAAAGTCGTTTTCGTTCTCTCAGGTTGAAAAAATATTCTCACAAGTTGAAACTCACGCAAATACGTCATTACAACAGAATATCCACAAAAAATGAAGCTTCGAAGGCAGATAAAGCCTTTGGAGCTTCATTTTTTATGCCCAAATAAAGAAAATGACAGCATTTTCATAATTATGACATCAACGTTTATCGGCAAATGACATTAAAATCCGAAAAATGACACCTGTGCGACGTCAATTTCCTGTCAAAAAGACGTCAATCAGAGAATTTTCCTTTGTGATAGAATTGAAATCAGGATAAGGGAGGTCATTTCCGATAAAAATGACACCATTATCCGCAAGATGCTCATTTTCGGCCGAATGTGACTCTTAAAGAATACAATATATACGACAAAAAGCGGAGGTACAAAATGCAGGAAAGAACCTACAAGCCCGATGGAGCTTCACACAGCATTACTATCGGAAAGACAACATTTGTGGTAAATTCGTTTACCGACACACAGGCAACCGCAACAGCGGAAGAGCTTATCATCAGAATGTTAAAATCAGAAGTCGCAGAAGCGGCAAAGGAGGAAAAGATCGCATGATCCCTTACAACAATTCTATCATTGTCCCTGTTGATACAGGCTACGGAAATATCAAAAACTCTCTGCACTCATTCCCAACGGGAATTGCAGCTTACAAGAACAAGCCTGCCTTTGAAGGCAAGATTCTTCACATCGGAGATATGTACTATCGTATTGGTGAGGGTCACAAGGAGTACATTCCCGACAAAACCGTTGACGAAGAATTTCGTCTGTTGACCATTGCAGCAATTTGCGATGAATGCAGAAACTGCGGATTTTATGAAGGAAACATTTATCTTGCAGTCGGCTGTCCAACTGCAATGCTCACAGCTCAACGTGAAAGCACGAGAGAGTATTTTATGAGCAATCCCCATATCGACTGCGAGTACAATAACGTTCACTATCATCTTACAATAGTAGGCTGTTTCGTTTATCCGCAGGGATATGCTGCGGTCACGGAGTATCTTCACAATATGACAGGTGTGAACATGGTGGTTGATATCGGAAACGGTACGGCGAACATTTTGCAGATAAACAACAAAAAGCCAATCGAAGAAAAATGTGTCACCGAAAAGCTCGGTGTGAATCAGTATATGATAACCGTGCAGAAAGCTGTAATGGCTGCATACGGCAAGAAAATCGATCCCGAAGTGATTGAGCATTTTATCCGAAACGGAGATACAAGCGTATCCGACAATTACAAAAATATTTTCCGTGAAGAAGCCGAAAAATATTGCCGTAAGATTTTCGACGCACTTTACAGATGCGAGTATGATCCCGATTTTATGAAGCTGTATGTTTGCGGCGGCGGCGTTAAGCTTATCAGACATTTCGGAAAATACAATTCCGACAGAGTGATTTTCATTGATGACATCTGCGCCACAGCTAAAGGTTATCAGCGGTTTGCGTTGAAGTCACTCAAAGCATTGGAAAAGAGTTCTGAGTAATGAGGCAGATGAAAAGAATAACTCTCAGGCTCTCACTTGAAAATCCGACGGATAAGAAGATAGCCGACTTTCTTGCCAGCATCGACAAGAATAAATATCATACAGTTAATAATGCAATAAAAACCATTTTGTATTCGGTTATTAACGATACGGATAGTAAATCTTCCATAACTACTTCTAAAGTAGATATGAAAGAAATAATTTCCGTTATCCGCACAACTCTGAAAGCAGAAATTCCTAAACTGTTTTCTGCTTTCGGTTTGGTCAATCATGTTGCAAAGGAGCAGAAGAATGTTCCTGTAGAAGAGCCTGCAAATATCCTTGACGATGATAATATTGATATGGATTTTATCGGAGGGTGATGCTATGACAGTAAAGAAATTGTGCAGCAATTATGATTTGAAGTTTCAGACGGTGTATAAAAAAATATCACATCATAAGGATAAAGAGCTTGCAGGACATATTACAAAGGTTAAGGGAGCAAGCCTTGAGCTTGATGATTTTGCTGTTGACTTTCTTCTCCCGACTCATGTAAAGGTTATGCAGGCTATTGAGGAATGTGAGGGTATTGCCCGTGAGAATGAAGAACTTAAGGATAAGCTGGAATCGGCTGAAATCATTGCCGAACAGACAGATAATCAGCTTTCAAAGGCACTTGCAGATAATGAAAATCTGCTTGCCGAAATCGATAGTCTTAAAAGGAGCTTATCGGAAAGGGACAAGGAGATCAGCGAGCTTTCAGAACAGCTTGAAGCAGAACGGCACACTTCTGAACAGGCTATACGGGAGCTTGAAAAGCGTATTTCGGAGCTGACCGAAGAAAACAGGCTTCTCACCGAAAAGTACGAAGCTATCCCCAAGATTTTCAGAAAGAATCAGTAAATTTCCGCTATTCTCTGTGGGAGAAAGGATATTCTCGTCGGGAGAAAAACAAGTCCTTTAAACCACGGAGAATTATGGGTAGATTTAGCAAGCATTGATTTTGTGGGGACAAAATCCCATAGCGAAAGGAGTTTTATGAACAGAGATAACTATATAAAAATAAGGGTGTCGGCAGATGAACTGTCGGCTATAAAGAAAAGAGCTGCCGATTCCGATATGACAGTCAGCAATTTCCTCCGTGATCTGGCTTTGAACGGCAAGGTAATTCTGTATGACACAGAAAATATTTATCGTTTCAATCAGCTTATGCGCTCTATCGGAACGAATATTAATCAGATCGCATTGGTGGTGAATGCCGAAAAGAAGGTGTACAAGGGTGACATTGATGCACTTCGCAGAGAGATAAATAATCTACGTGATGAATTTCAAAAGTATGTTTCACCACTGAAAAGATGTGAAACGTAATGGCTTACATAAAGCACACAGCGATACACACCACGCCGAGAGCGCATCTGAAATACATTCTTAACCCGGGCAAAAACGAGGATATGAAGTACAGCACAGCAATTTGCTGTACAAACGATTATGCTGCTGCCTGCGAAGATTTCAAAGAAATTTATGAAGCATTTGCAAAAGACAAGTTTGACAACCGTACAAAAAGTAAATATGAAAGTGTCCGAATCCATTCCTACATTCAGTCATTTGATGAATCGGTTTCTCCCGAAACTGCTCATCAGATAGGAGTGGAATGGGCAAAGGCAATGTTCGGCGAAGATCGTCCGGTTATCATTTCAACACACACCAACACGGGACATTGCCACAATCACATAGCCGTTTGTGCTTATGATGTCAAAGGCAATCGCTGGTTCGGGGACAGGATAACATATAATCTTGCGAGAGAAGCTTCCGACAGGATATGCCTTGAACATGGTCTGAGCATTATTAAAAATCCAAAGAAGCACAGCTCCATAAAATACAAGGAGTGGGAATCCCGTAAAAATGGCTGCTCATGGAAAGTGAAAATGGCTGATGCAATCGATAGGCTGATAGTTCATGATGATGTCACCGATATTACTTCGCTTATTAAAAAAATGCGTGAAAGCGGTTATGTTTTTACCAACGAAAAGCGAATGATCGCTAAACCTGCGAATGTGAAATACGGGTGTTCAATAGCCAAACTCGGTTACGGTTATTCAATGGAAATGCTTCAAACAAGAATTGCAAACAAGCAGAATGAATTTGCCGGAATAAAGATAAGTGCGTTTCTCGGTGTTCAGGTTGATTACGCTGTTACTGTTCGTGAAAAGCAGGTCGAACTTTATCGTTCACGTTCCGTTTCATCGAACATTTCTTATGCAGAGGTCAAAAGAACAATGGAGCTGCTGAATTATGTACACGATAATCACATTCATTCCGTTGATGATATGAAAGCGGTTGTAGACAAAGCAAAAGCGAAAGCAGAAAAGCTTTACTATCGTTATAATTATCTTTGCAAGGAGAAAAAGCTGCTTGAACAGCTAAAAAAATTCGGTAATGAATATCATTATCTTGTCAACAAAACCGACAGAACGAACATTGAACAGAAACGGCTTGAAGAATTATATCGAAAATTTCTGCCCAATGCTTTTCTCGGTCGTGGCAATTACGGTGATCCCGATTGGGTGAAAAAACAGATAGATCAGATACAGAGTGATCTTCGTGGAATTGACAGCGTATATGCTGAGCTGAAGAAAGCCAATTCGGATTATTATCGTGCATGGAATGGTCAGGAATTACTTGAAAGAACTCTTGAAACTGATTTTGACCGTATTCGCAAGCAGGAACAACTTCGTCAGCAGATCGAAATGTATCATAAGGGATATGAGCTTCAAGAGAACGGTACATATGTTAAGAATCCTGAAGCCACAGAAATTCGCAATGCAGAACTTTACTATCTTGCAGAGATCGAAACAGAACAACAGCGCCGGGCAGAAATGGAATATCTTCTTGAGCTTGAAAAGCAGGAAGAACGTGCAAGACGCAGGAGTTATGATTATTCAAGGTAATCGGGTTCCCATTCCTTTGGATATTCAAATCCATATCTCTGCATCTGACGTGCTGCCGCAATTTTTCTTGCGGTAAGCTCTTCGGAGCAGCCGAGAGTGGAATATTCCGCAAAAGCAAGGCTGTATTTTTTCACCGCAAGCGGATAATTTCCCGACAGAATATATGCGGCTCCAAGGTCATAAAGCAATGCCGCATGATTATTGGAGCAGCATTCTTCTGTCGCAAACTCGCATTCTTTGAGAATTTCAATAGCCTTGTTTACTCTTGAATTTTCGGAAAGTGTAACAGCATAATTTCTTGCAATGGTGATGAAATCATCATTGTAGACTCTTGTCAGCTTGATGAAAAGATATGCCTTATCCATAAACTCCAAGCCACGTTCGGTTTCCTTGTCTTCGATGTAAAGCAAGCCGAGATTCATATTTATGTTGGCAAACATAACTGGATTGGCTTTGTTGTCACACATTGAAAGAGCCTTATTCATCATGCTGATAGATTTTGCAAGTTTCTCATTTCTGTTCATAGGCAGCATTGCCTTGTTATTCAGAAGCAATGCACGATCATTGACAGTACCATGTGTTTTGTCGGAAAGCAGTTTTTCGGTTTCACTGATAATGCTTTCCATAAGTGAATATTCGTGATAATTATCAAGGAATATGTATGCGGCTTCGAGAAAACTCAGATATGAATTGCTTTCGGTATTTCCAATATATTTCATTACATTTCCTATTGCCGAAATGATAGTCGCAGAGTCGGGCAGCTCAATACCGATTATTTGAAGTTTGGATTTCAGATTGGTGATAAGCACATCACAGTTATCAAAAGTTGGTTTTAGGTCAAGCAGAACAACATCTTTTATCATTGGGTGTAGTGTAATGAGGTCAGCGTGAGTGTTTTCGATAAATCCGAGTTCACACAGCTCGTTTATCCCGTTCGTATCGTTCAGTTCAAACATTTTTGCAAAATATCTGATGCGGACTTCATCAAAGATAATCAGATTTCGCATGATGTTCTGATAGCTCTCATCAAGCAGATACAGCGAGAAAAGCGAACGGATATGATTATAGTATGTTTCCTTTACATTTATTCCGTCTTTGCTGATTTTTATCTTATCAGCTGATTCGGGATCGGCACTGTTCTGTCCGAGATGTTCAAGAATTTCTTCGGGAGTATGCAGACCTTTTTCAAGGAGCTTTGCTGTCATCTCGACAGACAGGGTGTGATGATGAACAGTTTCGATCAACTCATTGATAACGGATTTGTTTTCCTCGGCATAGGAATAATATTTGCTCACAAGCTGATATAAATCTTCACTATTTTTGATAACGTTAAGGTTGAAAATATATCCGCAGTCAATATTGCTTCGTGTGGTAAAAATCATCTTACAGCCGTAATTGATAAGCGTGCTGAGAAAGCTGTCATTTGCAGTATTGAAGTTATCAATTATGATGAGGGAATCGCTTCGCAGACTTTTCAGAAAACGGATATGCTTTGTAAATCTGATGTGTTCATTATCGGAAAGGTTATCCCCTGCAAAATCCATATCGGTTATATTCTCTTTCAGACTGCCATGGTAATTGAAATACAGAATATTTCGGTATTCTTTCTTGAATTCCTTTGCGTATGCTTTGGCAAATTCGCTTTTGCCGATGCCTGCGAAGCCTTTTACGAAAACCTTGCTGTGTTCCTGCAAAGCCGTATGAAGTTCGTCAAGCTCCGTATCACGTCCGCAGAAATATCTGCACGGTGCGGGGACTTCTGCACCAAATATACACTCCGAAACAGTTATCGCAGATGTCGGAAGCATTGCTTTATCCGCAGGAATGAAAGGTCTGTCTATAGCGGCAAATATCACATTTCCGATAAAACGGCAGACTTCGGATTCATCTGTGGTATCAATTTCTGTAAGAATTTCCGATTTCTTTTCTTCGGAAAGAGAATAGTCGTTTGATACAAGAGCTGCAAGCTCATTGTAAAGGTTACTTAAATCATAAACCACATCAACACAGTTATCCTGAAAATCATATCCGATGCTTTCACAGCCATTGTCACGATAAAAATTTATGAGGTCGGCAGGAACTGGGCGGCTTCCTTTTATCCAGCGTGATATTGAGGAGCTTTCAAAAATTTTATCATCGCAGCTGTCATAATATTCGGAGAATATTCCTGTTATGAGGTCGGTTTGCGTGAATGCACGTTCTCTGTCCTTGGAAATGTGCATATTCTCACGGCAGTTTTCAATGATGATGCTTATTACTGTGCTGAAATCCACTCTGCGCATGGCTGTTCCTTTCGTGATTTTTCTTTCAGTATAACACAATTTTTAACAAAAATCAAATCATAAATTTGTTTGTGTTTTTACAAACGATTTATTGCTTTAAAGCGGAATATGATGTATAATAAATACAGTCATAATCTGCTGTTTGGAAAGGTAGGATATTATGAAATTAAAACAGCAGGATAAAATTACGGCTCTCTATTGCAGATTAAGCCGTGACGATGAATACAATGGCTACAGTATGAGCATTCAGAACCAAAAGGAGCTTCTTCTGAAGTTTGCTAATGATAACGGGTATTTCAACACGGAATTTTTTGTTGATGACGGTTACACCGGCACAAACTTTGACCGTCCCGATTTCAAAAGACTTATTGAAGCAGTCGAGGACGGAAAAATCTGTGCCGTTATTGTAAAAGACCTCTCCCGTTTCGGCAGAGAGTATTTGCAGACAGGATTTTATACGGAAATGTTTCTTCCGGATAACGATGTTCGCTTTATTGCTGTCAACGATTCCGTTGACAGTGATGATGGGGATAACGATTTTGCTCCGTTCAAGAATATCATCAACGAGTGGTATGCAAAGGATTGTTCCAAGAAAATTCGGGCAGTTATGAAAATGAAAGCTCAGCGTGGTGACTGTCTTACGGGAATAGCTCCATATGGATATATGAAAGATCCCAATGACAAGACAAAGCTGATTCCGAGTGACCGTGCGGATTACGTTAAAATGATGTATCGTATGGCTATCGAGGGTTGCAGCTGCGGTGAGATCGCCACTAAAATGAGGAGTATGAATCTCCCTATTCCAAAGGCTGATAATTATATCAGAAACGGTCTTGAGAATTGTGCTTCATATCCGAAATATCCTTACTATTGGCTCAAGGCAACTGTCAAGAGTATTCTTCTCAATCCTGTTTATACGGGTAAAACTGTTGCTCTGAGATATACGAATAAATCGTATAAGAACAAGAAAAGGATAGAGCGTCCCGAAGATGAATGGGTAGTGACCGAGAATACTCACGAAGCTCTTGTCAGCCGGGAGGACTATGATACGGTTTACAAAAGGCTATCGGTCAAGACAAGGGACAAGGTAACAAATCCCGACAACATTTTCAGAGGTCTTGTAATGTGCCCCGACTGCGGAAAGGTGCATGGATTTTCAAAGAGATATGATAACAGAAATTCCAAAGGTGCATATCGTTGTCAGACTGCTATAAGATATGGCAAGGAATATTGTTCATCTCACTACATAACCTTTGAACAGCTTTACGATGTTGTTCTTTCGGATGTTCAGCGCCATGCAACTCTGTTTGAAGAAAATGCGGATAAGTACATTGATATTCTTTCCAAGGCTTCCGAAACCGATAAGATAAGGGAAAGAACTTCTCTTATCAAAGAGCAGGACAAAGCAAAAAAGAGAATCGGTGAGCTTGATACTCTTTTGCAGAAAATCTATGAAGATATGGTTTTCGGTGTTATCTCCAAGGAAAGATATATGTCAATGTCGGAAAATATGGAAAAGGAGCTTTCTGTATTAAAGGCAAGGTCAAATGAGATTTCCGCAGCCTTGCAGGAAAATGATGCAAACAGAGCAAATGCGGAAAAGTTTGCCAAGCTTATTGAGAATTATATCGGTATTACCGAGCTTGACTATGAGCTTGTTCACACCCTTATCGAAAAGATATATATTCATGAGAGGGAGAACATTGATGGCAAGGCGGTTGTTAAGGTGGATATTTATTATAGGTTTATCGGCAGTAATGCCGATTCGGATAATCCCACCGAGATAAGCAGACGCCGCTCGTGACTGAAATAAAAATGAACACATATCATTTTGGAGCACAATGATATGTGTTCGTACGAGCTTAAGCCGGAAAGTGACGGCAAGTATCAGCTTAAAACAAGATTTGCAAAATTCACTAATTTACCTGAGCTTATGGGTATGTTCAAGGAATGTGCAGATATACGAACGGCGGACACTCTTGACCTCGAAAAGCCAGAATCACACTATCACGAGGTGGTGGCGGAGCCTTCAAAGGTGCAGAAGCGCCTTATTAAATCTCTCTCCAAGAGAGCAACTGCCATTCGTGACGGAAAGGTTGATCCCCGTGAGGACAATATGCTTGTTATTACCAATGACGGAAGAAAAATAGGACTTGATCAGCGTCTTATAGATTCGTCCTTTCCCGATGAAGAAGGCTCAAAGGTTAATCTCTGCGTAAACAATGTTTATGACATTTATCAGAAAAACAGCGATAAAAAGAGTACGCAGTGCATTTTCTGTGATATGTCCACGCCTAAGGCAGATTCCCGTCAGGACAGGTTTGAAGTTTACCGTTCCAATGCTTCAAAGGAGCTGGGATATGAACTTGTCCGAAAGAAGATAGGTCTCGGCAATGGTGATGAGGATAACCCCAGAAACATCAATACCTTTGCTGATGTTAAGGGATACATAGACAGGCGTTCGCCCGAGCAGTCGGACAAGCTGTCTGAGGGTGATATTGTTGTTATCCGCAGACCTGATATTGGTGAGGGTAAGGTCTATTCACAGGCTGCTATTTTTGAAAGCGGCAAGCTTAATGACCTTAATTCCGTTGAATTGCTTGAAAGACTGGCAATGTCAGATATTGAGGATATGCCGCCTAAAGAGTTCAATGTCTATGATGACATTAAGAACAAGCTTATGGAAAAGGGTGTTCCGGAGAAGCAGATTGCATTTATTCATGATTATGATACCGCAGAAAAAAAGCAAAAGTTGTTTGATATGATGAACAACGGTGATGTTCGCATTCTTATCGGCTCAACAGCAAAGTGCGGAGCGGGTATGAATGCTCAGCGGAAAATGATTGCGCTGCATCATTTGGACTGCCCGCTGCGGCCTTCTGACATGCAGCAGCGAGATGGTCGTATAGAGCGCCAGGGAAATGAAAATCCCGAGGTCGATATTTTTCGCTATGTTACCAACAAATCCTTCGACAGTTATCTGTTCCAGATACTTGAAAACAAGCAGAAGTTCATTTCGCAGGTTATGACAAGCAAGACACCCGAAAGAACCTGCGCTGATATGGACGAAACTGCTCTTGATTATGCCGAGGTAAAGGCACTCTGTGCCGGAAATCCCAACACAACAAGAGGAGCTTATTGGGATAGGGCGATTTTACGTTGTTTATGTATCTCTGAACGATGCGGTGCAGAATAGTTTAATATCAACATTATCCATCGGGTTTATAAATGAAAATTTGTAAAAAAGAACAAAGCTTGGCGATTTCTATTGACAAGCTTTGTTCTTTTAAATATAATGATAGTAAAGCTATCGATAGTATAACTATCAGTAAGGAAGAAGATGCGAAATGTCAAGATCGGATAAAAGCATTGACCCAAGAATACTTGAAGCGGCAATGGCGGAATTCCTTGAAAAAGGCTATGAAAAGGCTTCAACGAATGTTATATGCAAAAATGCAGGCGTGACATGGGGAGCGCTCCAGAAGCGATATTCGGGCAAGAACGAGCTTTTCTGTGCGCTTGTATCCGATGCTGCTGAGGAATTCAAGGCGCAGCTTGTCGGCGTAAACAATGATTTTCACGGTCAGACAAAGGAAGAGCAGGAGAAGTCGGCTCTGCATGAGGATACTGACGGAAATCAATTCATCGACTATATTTATGACCATTTTGACGTGTTTCGACTGCTTCTTTGCTGTGCAGGCGGCTCTTCTTACGAGCATTATATGGACGAGCTTGTGGACATTCTTGAAAAGTCAACACGGCTTTTTATGGAGTTTACAGGTCACGAAGCTGTTATAAACGGACATAAAGCAGGCGAAAAGACCGTTCATATCCTTATCAGTTCATATCTCTATGGCTTGTTCGAGCCTGTTGTTCACAGAATGGATAAAGCGGAGGCTGTGCGTTATGTCGAAGAGTTGAAATATTTCTTTGACGTTGGCTGGGCGGATATTCTAAAGCTGAAATGATTAGGAAAAAACCGGTCAAAGCGAAGCGTTCATTTCGCCGTTTTCTTGGATATCATCTGTTGAATTTGCAGATGATATTTATTTGATAATGAGTTAGCATATTCTAACTAAAAGGAGCGTTATATCAATGGAGCGATCATCGAAAACATTGGCAAAGCTGTTAAAATACGCAGGACCTTTCTGCATATTGATATTTCTGTCAGCGGTTTTTGCGGCAGTTTCGGCTGTAGTAAATCTTAAATCATACATATGTGTTTATGATGTTACAAAACTGATTATAAATTCCGCAGGGGATTTGGGTTCAGTTGACCTTGATGCAATGAAAGCATTGGGAATAAAAGCGGTATATTACGTTTGTATGGGTTTCGGAATATACGGAATGGCACTTTTGTGCTCCCATATCAGCGCATATAACACAGTCGCACGAGTGCGGATAAAGCTTATCGACAAGCTGGGTCAGCTCTCTCTCGGCTATCATATCCTGCACCCAAGCGGCAAGCAGAGAAAGATAATCGAAAAAAACACAGACAACCTTGAGATCCTCATTGCGCACAACATTCCCGATTATGTTCAGTCAATGGTGCTGCCAATTGCATTCCTTGTGTTTATGTTCCGCTATGACTGGCGGCTGTCGCTTATATGTCTTGCGCCGATAATCATAGGCTTCGGGCTGCTTTTTTCAATGCTGAAAGGCGAGAGCAGCGAGTTTATCGAAAAGGTGCAGAAGTCGGGCGAAGATATCGGAAATGCGGCAACTGAATATGTCCGAGGAATAGCCGTGGTAAAGACTTTCGGGCAGACTGCGTCTTCGTTCAGGAGATATCAAAAGGCGGTCAAGGATTATGCCGACTTTATGACCAAATATTCATTCTCTATGGAGAATGCTTACAGTGCATACACGACGGTGGTAAATGCGGTGTTCCTTTTTCTCATACCCGGCGGAATAATATTGTATAACGTGGGAAACGGCGCAGAAAAGATCATAATGACCTTTGCATTTTTTGCAGTGCTTATCCCGCTTGTTGCATCAATACTTACAAAGCTTATGCACAGTTCGTCAAATCTTATGCTTGCGGACGCTTCGTTCACGGCGATCGAAGATATAATGTCGGAAAAGCCGCTTGCGGAGGAAAAGAAACAGCCTTTCCCCGAAAGCGGAGAGATAAGGTTCAATGATGTTTCATTTCAATATGAGGAGGGCGTAAAGGCTCTTGATAAGGTATCATTTGAAATAAGACCGAATACGGTCAATGCGCTTGTGGGCGAATCGGGCGGCGGAAAAAGCACAGCCGCAAATCTTATCGCACGTTTCTGGGACGTGACGGAGGGTTCTGTCACTATCGGCGGCGTTGATGTCCGTGATATCGATTATTCGGAGCTTATGAAAAATATAAGCATAGTTTTTCAGGACACAAATCTTTTCAAAATGTCCGTTGCCGAAAATGTGGCTATGTACAAGCCTAATGCTTCGCGGGAAGAGATAATGAATGCTTTGAAAGCGGCTCGGTGCGAGGATATTATTGAAAAGCTGCCCAATGGCATTGACTCGGTCATCGGCACAAAGGGCGTATATCTTTCGGGAGGAGAAATGCAGAGAATAGCGCTTGCAAGGGCGATTCTAAAAGACGCTCCCATAGTTCTTCTTGACGAAGCAACTGCTTTTGCGGACGCAGAAAATGAATATCTTATACAAAGGGCTCTTGATGTGCTGCTGAAAGGAAAGACTGTGCTTATGATAGCTCACAGGCTTCAGACCGTTGTTCACGCCGATCAGATACTTGTAATGCAGAAAGGAATAATTGCGGAAAAAGGTACTCACGGCGAGCTTATGGATAAAGACGGCGTTTATGCAAAGATGTTCAATGAGTATGAAAGCAGTGTGTCCTGGAAGAT
>ERZ1034920.1471-NODE-1471-length-15012-cov-13.015645_pt1 | contig 15012 bp, 18 predicted proteins | sample MGYA00520688_ERZ1034920 | MGnify/ENA primary metagenome ERZ1034920 (study PRJEB33766, sample SAMN09781785) | gut metagenome | biome: gut microbiome | host: Homo sapiens | place: Madagascar | study: EMG produced TPA metagenomics assembly of the PRJNA485056 data...
TGTATGGGTGCCAAGGCTTCCCAGATGATTACATCATAGATCATGATAGCACAGGAAAGAGGTATACGAGGACTGAGCAGGTTAAAAGGTGTGGCAATGCAGTATGTCCGCCCATTCCTGCAGCATTGGTTAAGGCTAATCTGCCTGAGCTATGCATAGGAAAGAGAATGCCCAACATGCGGATAGGGGAAGAGGCTAGTGGCCAGCTATGCTTTATCTGATATTTTGAACATTCCCTTCCATTCCCTCCATGATGTAGATAGGAAATGCATGATCTATTAATAAAAGTTGAAGGATATACAAAGCTCTGGCTTCAAATATATAGTATTATTTCAGAATTGTTTATAAGGAGATCAGCTATGAAAAGGCTTTTTAATTTTATCATATTGCTATTATTAGTAGTCTCTTGCATTTTTAGTTACGATCCATTAATTTACGCCAAAGAGGACTATGCATCTTATACCGCCTATGCAGATACAACCTCAAGGTACCCAATTTGGATTGATATTGCGATTGCAGTTATCGGGATTATTGTATTTATTGAAATATTGGTTAAAATGACTAGTGAATTATTAGCGGACTCTATTTATTTTTATATTCCACTAGAAGAACACGATGGCGAACTGAAATTTAAAAAGATTTACATTTGTACCAAAAGAACAAATGTTACGGAAACCATCGAAGCCATTCAGAAATATAATGATGTTTTCGACATTTTCAACAACTCATTTACGAGAGAAACACCTAACGGGATTCCCTATAGTAAGGAGATATCAAATGATAGAAATACTCTTTTCCTGAATTACCAATTTCAATTAAAAACTATTTATTCCGATTTGAAAGACTGGAGAAGGAGATATAGAAAAGCAAAAGATAGCTCCCAACTTGACACACTTATCGATGAGCTTAATAGCAATATAGAGGTAATTGAATTATTGGCCAAGACATTTGTTCGTGATATTAACCGTATTGATTATAAATATATTCGATTTAATACTGATTACAAAAAGGCATTAAAGTCACTAGGTAAATGTCCGGATATCCCATTATTTGAGGATGTCATTATCCCTCAATGTGACGAATTATCCTAATGTGTTGTAAAACTTCTGGCTTTATCCAATATGTCGTACCCCCTATCTTTAGGCATGGGGAAGTATCAACTATTGGAATATAAGACGCATCCATCTATGGGTATCTGGTGAAAAAACTGGCAATTTGTGTATGTGTGTACCAAATTTGTACATAATTAACCATATTTGAGGTTGGAGGAATATTTATGAAAAAGATTTTTAAATTTGCAGCAATTTCATTATTGCTAATATGTAGTATCTTAAATTGCGGTTCATTACTTTACGCCGAAGAAGGTGATGCGTCTAATACTGGCGAAGCGGTTGTCACCTTAAAAAACAGTAATATGAACGATTCAGACGTAGGAGACACTTATCTCTTATATGCTCAGCCCTACATGGAAGATGAACTGGATCCACTTGCTGAATTTACCTTATCATATGATGGAAACGTATATGATATAGACAAATATTTAACTGCTGATAACGGCAAGAAGAACCCTATAAAATATGTTTATTTAGAATATGGTATGTATTATATAAGAAAAGAACATACTTACAAATATTATAGAATAACCCTTACAGAAGAGTATACTATAGATAATCCATTTGTTATAGATGTTCAAGATTTTAACCCACAAAAAAACGATTCACAAAAAAGCAATTTTTCTAGCGTAACAATCACAGAAATTAAAATAGTGTCTTTATTATTTATGGTATTGTTAATAGGAGGCTTGCTGTTAATAGTATTAATAATGCTTCAAGCTCATCTTGTCTATTTTGGAATTCCGCTAGAAAATAATAGTAACAAACTACATTTTAAAGCAATATATATTATTTGTCACAAAATTTCAGAAGTCAATAAAATAAACGATATTACTTGCAAATATAATAAAATTTTTGACACTTTTAATAACGTATTTACAAGAAAAATCCCTGAAGATATCTCGTCATATAGTAAGGAAATATTAAATGACAGGAATGCCCTTTTTTCACAATATCAATCTCAGTTAAGAATTATCTATAACGACTTGAAAGGCTGGAAGAGAAGATATAAAAAAACAAAAGATAAATCACAACTAGCCGATCTTGTCGACGAGCTTAATGATATGGGCGTGATCAGATCACTAGTCGAGGCATTTGTTCGTGATATAAACGATATCGACAGTGAATATGCCCGGTTTTCATCTGATTACAATACCGCATTAAAATCACTGGGTGACTGTCCCGATATACCATTATTTGAGGATGTCATCATACCCCAGGGCAATAAATTAACCAAATAAAAAATATTTTCGAGAAAGGACGATGAAGATAATGACAGTTATAGAAGCAATTTGCGACTCAATTAATAAATACAAAACTTATGTAAATAACATAAATTTAACATCAATAGTTAGCGAAAATGGGATAGAAAATATGGCAGATGAATTGATCTCCCTCATATGCAGTTGTAATAACGATATTACATATTTTTTGGAAACATTTGCAGATCCAACGCCAGAGATAATTGCACTTCCTTATAGATATGCTGACAGCAATGGAAATGTTTCTCAAAATGTAATCAAGATTTTAACTAAACTAAATGCATTGGATGCTGCCCAGGAATTGTGCAAGGGAATAAAAGAAAAAAATATTTTCACGAATACTTTACATATTATATTATTAACAAATGCTGAAGATGTAGAAAGGGACATAACTAAAATTTGCACTGATATTATAAGCGAATATACGATAAGAAATAATGAAGAAAATAAATGTGCTCCTTTCGATGAAGAGCACTAGATATAAGTGTTCGTAGATTTTTAGATTTGCGAATACTTATAGATTTCAAAGCAACATAACCCCAAACAAAAAAGGCAGTTAGATATTTATTCTTCTAACTGCCTTGCATTATTTTTTAGGTTTTTAAGCGAGAATCCTCGATAATTCAATTACCGATCAGTTCACTTGTTAAACCTAGTATAATTTTCCACCAATATACAGTCCATTCTTTTCTGCTGCATAATTCTTCCATAACTTCTTAAATAATTCAGTAGCCTCATTAAATAGAGCATTTTCCGTTGTTCCGTCATCGTTCTTTGCAAAATCAATAAAATCCCATTCCGTTGCTTCATCTGGCACAACATGTATCCATGTCATGTAAGCTCCTTCATCATCAATATTGCACACCATAATATGCATTGCAATTATTGCATTAAGTCGATCCATTTCATTGTCTGAAAAATTCCGTACTATTTCTTTTGCATCTTCATCCCATTTTTCTAAAATTTCTAAAATCATAAAATCAACCTCTCTTATCTTAATGCTAACACGTTTACAGAGTTGTAATTCTGCTTTCATGTCCTTTGTAGGTATTTATTATAACGTACTCATGATCTTCATCGTCTACCATAATATTGTATTTTTCTTCTCTTATAGAAAATACATCTGGTTCCTCATCTTTTACGCGAAATGTCAATGTAAGATTCTTTCTTTCTATACATTCATAGATGGCACTTCCGCCCGTAAACCAACAGGTCTTCCTGAAAACATCGCCAACGTTAAACGCTCTGTATGTATCGGTAATATCTTTTATATCACCTGTACGACAGTTTTCAAATATACCATCAGATAACTGTCCCTCAATTTCCTCAATGCACTCATCTTCGGTATCTCTTGTTATTCTTACTATGGTATACATGTTCTCATTATTAAGACGGTTATTGTTAATCACTTCAATAATCCGTACTTCATCCGTGCTTGAAAAATCATATTCATATGACTCATTAAAGCTTTCTTTTTGCCGATGGTCATTCATACCATATACCTTCCACACTTTTGTAGTTCCAACATTCTTCATAATAAATTATTTTTAGTAATAGACTGTATTGTGTGTCTGAAAGTATTATAAAATAAATATTTATTACTTTTTTGACACAAAATACGGTCTATTACATTCTCCTTTCCTAAAATTATTGTTTCAATTCAACTCGAATTTCAGTACATTCCTCAAATATGTCAGCATCAAAGTATGGCAACGATTTGATGAACTCCTTATCTGCATCAATCACCTCTTCGTCCCACCACCTCTGTTTGTCTTCCTTTGTAACAACAAAAGTCTTGATATATCCACCAATGGTCTTGTATTCTGGATGGCTTTCTTTCTCTTTATCTGACATATTATTTTCACTTATGTAGTCAGAATATGTGCAAGGGCAGTAACTCATGATGGTTCTGAACCTGAACAGTCTATTATCACCAAATTCCATATCTGTATCATGATTGAACATCCTTACCTTCGGTGTGTCTGTGTTACAGTAGCCGGTGTTCCTGTCGCCTGTGTTCCAGTCGCCGGTGTTACTGTTGCCTGTGTTCTTGTTGCCTGTGTTCTTGTTGCCGGTGTTCCTGTCGCCTGTGTTACTGTCGCCTGTATTCCTGTCGCCGGTGTTCCTGTTGCCTGTGTTCTTGTTGCCTGTGTTACTGTTGCCTGTGTTACTGTCGCCGGTGTTCCTGTTGCCTGTGTTCTTGTTGCCGGTGTTCCTGTCGCCTGTGTTACAGTAGCCAACAGAACTGCTTGAAGCGTTACCTTTCCGCACCCACTCTTCTGTGATTTCTTCAACGATCCTTATCTTGTTTGTGTAGTATTTGACATCATCCTCTGTATCAATGTCACCCAGTGCTTCCACCTTACAAATTCTTGTATCATCACACATGTTATAGTATTTGTATGTGTTTGCTATACTTTTGTAAAAATGATAACCAACTTCACAAACCTTTGGTTTCTCTTCCATCTCATATGTCTTGCCTACCTCATACCGCATGTTCCTACATATCAAATCCTTATTAAATGCCTTATAACCTATCATACTTATCACTCCTTTATATTCTAAATTAAATCTTTACTAATTCCGTTTAGATTCTCATCTTCAGACCGCTTACGATTACTCGCTTCAATCATAATTTTCCTATATTTCTCAACTTGCTCAATAGTGATCCAAGATGGTTTTTGTTTATCATCAAAAGATTCCAATAATTTTGTCATAGCTTCACATTGGCTTTCTATATTCTTGTAATACAAACTATCTTCACACCCATTTCCACATCCAAGGAAATAATCACAGTCAGATTTTAATCTGCTTAACATTTGATAATCATATTCTCTTGTACATCTTGTAAATGGGTGATCACATTTGATCTCCCCTTCAACATAACTGCAAGGTTCTCCATATATATTGTCATCCTCAGGATATCTGTATGCACCTGTATATAAATTAAGGAATCCTTTTCCATCATTTATATCAAAGTACACTCTTCCATTCTCATCAACATAACATGGATACAAAATATTGTTTCCGCCGAATCCAATATATTTTACTTTCATATTTCATCTTCTCCTTTCTTATCTCTTTCAAGGCATTTTAATTATATTTTTAGCCTTATTTTGCATTTTTCTAATTACAGTAACCTGCTCCTTTCTTTTTTTTGCAATAAAAAAAGAGCTGATCAAGAATACTCTTAATCAACTCTTTTTTATTTACTCTTTTATTTATATACTTTTACACCCAAAAGTATATCATACCTCCATATACTTTGCAAGAAATATCAACTAAATAGCAGCTGTCACCACCATAGTTTTATTGCCATACACAAATGTATAACTACTTTATACTGCATTTCATGAGAGTATAAAACCTTTCTCAAAATCTTAAAGACTTTTATTGTCTATCTTCTACGGCTTCCTGGAAGTTAATAAAAAAACATATCCCTGGGCCTGATTCGTCCCAGCGGTCAGGATTAAAATTATTAATACTTATCACTTCACCAATCTTATAAACAATTTCATTTTCTTTATCATCTATAACCATGTCAACATCTGCAATACTCCTATCTTCATAGAAAATATTTGTAGTCTTTGCTACATCGCATCTACATTTACGTTCAGTCGATGAGCTTCTCCTTGCCTCCGCTAAGATTTTGAGTTCAACAATGTATTCCCCAACTTTTGTGTATCCTGTAAAACTTCCGAAATCAGGACAGTTATAGGGGATAAAAGGAATATTCTTAGTTTGACTCAGATTAGCCCCCTTTAGGTTTGCTCCGTCCAGGTCAGCACCATATAAGTTAGCTCCACTTAAGTCAGCACCGCTCAGGTTTGCTTTACTCAAATTTGCTCTACTTAAATTAGCTCCACTCAAATTAACTTCTTTTAAGTTTGCTCCTCTTAAGTTTGATTCACTTAGATCGGATCCACTTAAGTCAGATCTATTTAAGTCGGTTTCACTCAAATCTGCCCAACTCAAATCTGCTCCGCTTATGAAGGATTTACTCAAGTTTGCTCCTCTCATATTGGCATAACTCAGATTGGAACAACTCATATTTACAGAACACATATTCATCCCTGAAAAGTTCACTCTACTTAAGTTCATTTCTGTTAAATCGGCCCCTTTCCAATCTACTAATTTTAGGGTATTCTGCCAATGAATATATTTCTCTAATTCCATTCTTAACGGATCAGACGTATATCCTGAACAATATTTCTGTTGTTCTTTCATTGTATCACAAATTCTCATAATTTGTGAATATCCATCAGATTGACTCTCTGTATGCCTTGTCGCAATTTGTTCAATTTCTCTAATATATTCTTCCATTATTTTCCTCCAAATTTATTTTGAATTATTCATTTATCTTTTAATCCCATTTATAAGTACAATTTTTAAGCCTAAAAGTATCCTATCTTCTCTTCTTTAAATAAATAAGTCATATGATGATTTTCCACCGATTTTTCCATAGTATATCTCCTTTACATTTTTCCATCTTCCATAAAAGAATAGTAATGCTTTCCAACTATTATATGATCCATAAAGTTCATATTCATAATCTTACTACACTGTTGTAGATTCTTTGTAACTTCCATATCATTCTTTGATGGCTTAGTTTCTAAACTCACATGATTATGTACTATTACAAATCCTGAAGCATTAGTGAGACACAATCTCATAAATATCGCTTTAGAATCTACTATTGAATAATTAACACACCCATGTGATAGTACAAAGATTCCTATAAGTTTTCCTGCTGCATCTATACTCAACAACCATACATATTCTTCCGGCAATAATTCTGTATTATATACATCTTTCATCATCTGAAAAATTTTCTTAGGTGAATCAAGGTGTCTGTCGCAAGAATAATTAACAGCCTTTTCTTTGACAAGAAAAGGCAATCTGTCATCTGACAATCTTAAATCATACTCAGTTAATCTCATTTACTCACCTCGAATCCAAGCTTACACATTTCTTCCTCTGTAAGCTCATTATTAAGATATATCAATGCCTGTTCATAATCATCCTGCATAAATCCTTCACCTATATACTTGGCTATTTCTGTTATTCGATCCATCGATATATAATTTTCTTCCGTCATGCTTCTGAATAAATCCAGAGCTCCATTTAGACATTCTACCTTCTTGCTTTTGTCATCAAAATAACAAAAATAATGTCCGCTATAATACTGGGTATTTTCTGGAGCACTAGAGTCATAATCATGACATACACAGTACTGTGTATCAGCTAATGATTCTAGTAACGACACATCCTTTTTTCTAAATAATTCCTTCCATAACATAATAAAATACCAGGCACCATTCTATCTGCTGCCTTTTCCTTTCCTTAATATTTACCTGTTCCAGGCTATTTAACTATCATTTGCATTCAGACTAACTGTTAAGTTAAAGTCTCATAATTGTAATAATGCAATTTTTCTTCTCTCTCCTTTCCTTTTTTTGCACAAAAAAAGAGCCGGTTAAGAATTTCTTAATCGACTCTTTTTTCTAACTCTTTTATTTACATACTCTTACGTCCCAAAGTATAGCATACAATCTTTTTAATTGCAAGAAGTCAATTACCCATTCGTTACCAACTTCTCCCATTTCACTTATGCTATTTCTTTGCCGCATATTACGTTTTCACCTTTGAAACAATCTCCACAATATTCCCAGATTCCTTCAGTAACACGCTTAAATGTTGCATATGTCGGTTTACATTTTCCTTTCTTGTTGATTTTATGTGACACGGGTTCACCGAGCTGTGTACAATCACTTCTAAGACAAGTTGGATCTAATGTATTTATAAAATCATCTACCAACTCTTGAGTAAAATAATCACCGATTTCGCATGCATCAAGACCAAAGTAATGCTCTTCATCAATAATCTCTTTCCCATTATATGTCTTACTTTCACCTAATGGTACACCTTCATATTCAATTTCTTCAATAAACAACTCATTATCAAACCATTTATAAGATGCATAATTCTTCTTATATGTATATGCAGCCTTATATGTCGGAAACACCTGTGGATTCCCTGCATAACATCTATAGTCTCTGATATAATAAACAACTTCATATCCTTTAAGCTTTGTCCATCCAGGGATATCTTCCTCAAAAACCATCCCCTGATCTACATAGGCACATGTCACATATTTTCCAAACACATAACCTTCTTTATATGTTGATAATGTAGCATGCTTATCTTTATGAGGTACGTTTCGCAACACGAATTGCTTTCCATTGTCAGCTTTATATTCATTGGCATATTTTTTCATTTTCTCTTCTCCTTCCCTTGATTACAACGGAATGATTCAATATTTTTATTTCGACCATATTTCCTCCGTTCCTGAAATCATCGTTTCAATTTAATTGCAATAACTGCTTTACCATTTGAATTTCTTCCTTACTCAAATAGTATTTTGTTCCGTAAGCAACAATATATGGCGTACCACGTTTTAATGATTTAACTTCAAAAGTCTCTTCATCTTCTGTCCCTTCAAACATAACCATTTTAACTTTGCCACTTGGAATCCCAATTCTAATACTTCTCATTTGATCTTTCTCCAACTTTCTGTTGAAATTCTTGATTCAATCCTACGCATTTTCTAAATCGGCATCCGTCAGTCCACCATTTCTTTCAATTTCCTGCACCTGCTTATCCGTTAATCCAAACACAGTAATTAAAACATAACTCATTTCAAGTAATGATCCATGATTATCTGTGTTAAATTCATTTTCTTTTACCTTTCTACACATTCTTGAGTATCTAATTTGGTATGCAATTCTCATTTTTTCCCATTCGTTTTGCACTGCATTCATAGTTACACCTCCATAATTCGTTCTAATGTATAGGTACAATTTTCAATTCTAAAACCATTCTCAAAGTATTCAATCTTATTTTCCTTCTCTGCATCTATGTTTAGATAGACCAGCTGTTTTCCATCAAAAAAAACTAACTCATGTGGTTTTACCCGATGTAATACTCTATAGAATGTTCCGTCATTCATGCTATTAATACGTTCCATCTTAAATACTGCTTTGTATTGTATCTGCCGTAATTGTTTCTTTAGTTCTCTCCAATTTGTTGCATTAATCATATTTTTTCACTCCAATCTCACTTTACAAATTAATTATGCAAAATCATTTTTATCCTATTTCTGCTGACAATAATATTAAGATATACAACTTCTTTGTATAAACCATTAATATTCAAACGATAGTCGGACACTTCTGGTCCATCTACACCATTTTCGCGGAATGCAAAAACAACTGTTTCTGTTTGCAAATTTCTATTGTTCATTTTATTTTCAATAGTATAATTCCACTGTACAAACAGATCACTTGAATAATTTTTACACCAGTATCCTGCTTTACATATAAGTGCAGAAAGTATTGCTGAATAATTAATTTTCCAGCATTTTTCACTGTTACTCCAAATCCCTTCCGCTAAAATTTCTTCTTTTTCTTTTATCATTTTCATATCTTCCTTTCTTAAGAATTGTACTCTTTGTGCAAAATTGTATAGGTATATGCGTCTTTTTCTCCTGGCTCCGGTATGATACCGTTTACGATCAGGTACTTGATTATTTTTTCTTCAGATTTTTCTTTTTCATCAGAAGAAAAGATATCAGAAAAATAATTTTTTATCATATATATGCCGCCATCTACCTCCGAAAATTCATCTCCATCATATTCATAGGTGTCTATGTTAATATAATCAACATATCCTGCTTCAAAATCTTCCTTATCAAGATTATCGCCTGTTCCCTCTGTAACTCGGATGAACATTCCGTAACTTGCACTCCATAAAAGTAAATTAACACATACTCTCTTCATACTTTTCCTCCTCTCTTTTTTGTATAAAAAAAGAGCCAATTAAGAATATTCTTAATCGACTCATTTTTATTTACTCTTTTATGTAATATACTTCTACACCGAGAAGTATAACACACTATCAAAATGTAATCAATGGAAATTTGCGGACAGAACTCATTTCTATACCATAATATTAATTTCCATTATTTTCTTACAAATTTACACATCCATAAAGACTTTTGTTGTACCTCGGTGGTTTCGCACACTACTAAAGGTGCAACATACAACTTAACTCACCTCTATACCTTTTGCACCCTTGTAGTTTCGCATATCACTAAAGTCTGATATAGCTTTTACATCTTCGGTGTCCCTTTGCATCCCTTTCGATTTCACATATCACTAAAGGCCTTTAATATGAATATAGAAATTATACTCACCTTTGCACCCTTGTAATTTCACATATCACTAAAGGCGGCATTTTCTAATGATATTTCTTTTCCTCCCTTTGCACCCTTGTGATTTCACACATCACTAAGGGGTCATACAAATCACAAGGTTATAGCGATACTCCGGTTTCTCATGTACCCATATAGCTACATGCCTATATCCGGGTTCTCCACTATTTCTAGCTGCTCATTGGCAGCAGGGAGGGCAAATCCACCCATGTATGTATTATAATATATTCTACTGCTATGTGCAAGATAGCAGTACCTAAACCGTCTTATACATTATCAAATAATGATGAAAAATCTGAAGCAATCGCTCCATTACGAATTTCACATATCACTAATGGCTATATGATTTGTTCTTTTACAAGAAAAAAGCCGATTCATCTCACCACCTATAGAGGTGGGAGAATTTTCGACTAAATTAGTTAAAACACACAATTTTTTCCTGTTTGTACTAATATACCAATGATGGTTATGATATAATATAGTCTATATAATCAAGAAAGGTGTGGTTTTCATGGATTTAACATATTACCGAGACAGAGATAAAAAATACGCGATTCAAAGAGAACATTATTTAAGTTGTCTTCCTTTTTTCGTTACGCAATACATGGATGCAATGGAAGGAAATAAAGCTCCATCAACACTTGCCACCTATTCACGCCAGTTATATACTTTTTTTTCATGGTTATACGATACAGATATCATTAATAACCCAATCAAAGAATGGACACTTGATGATCTAAAAATAATAAAAACTTCTGATATTACCATGTTTATTAGACAACTACGTAAGGATAATGCCAGTGATGCAACTGTGCTCTCTTATATAAGAACCATATCTGCCCTTTACTCGTTTTTTATTAATGATACGGAATACGATGTAATGATTAATCCTGCAGCAGGAGTTATTCGTCCCAAAAAGAAAAATAAACAACATATTTATCTCGATGAAATAGATATGAACCGATTCGAAAACACACTAATAAGCGGTAAAGGTCTAACTGAACGCATGACTAAATATCGTGATACAATCAACACTCCCTCAAGAGATATTGCTATCATGTCTGTATTAGTAGACACCGGCGTCAGAGTATCCGAATTAGTAGGCATGAACTTATCAGATATTGACTTTGAAAGGTATAGATTTCCAGTTCAGAGAAAAGGTCAAAATATCCAAAATGTTTATTTTTCGGACCAAACTGCAGTATATATGAAAGAATATATTATCGAAAGAAAAAAAGTTGCCGAAAAAAATGAAAATGCTTTTTTTGTAAGCTTTGTCGGTGCACATAAAGGAAAAAGACTATCTGTCAGATCTGTTGAAAAGATTGTAAAAAAATATGCAATGGCAGCCGGCGTAAGCAATGCCGAACAAATACACACACATTCTTTACGACACACGTGTGCAATGGCCCTTCTCTCTGCAACAGGTAATTTAGCACTCACTCAAAAAAAACTCGGCCACGCATCCGTACAAGCTACAGCTATATATGCCAAAGCAGACGATCGTGACCTAGAAAAAAATAGAAATACTAACGCTCTATTATGAACTGTCATATTCCCATGTGACAATAAATTTCCTTTGTATAAGACATATCTGGTGGAAGCTACTTGAATAACTGTTGCTCTTCTTTGCCCAAAAGTGTTTGTTTAGAATTAACATTATCCTAATGTGTTGTAAAACTTCTAGCTGTGAACTACTCCGACTTATAGAAGTCGGAGTTTCCTACTTTAACCACTACTACATTGGCTACGATGACACGTAACTCAATGTCTTACACAATGTCCACAGGCGTATAAGTTTGGACTGTTCCATCCCTACTATATATTTATTTTTAGGCCACTTCAAAAGATTCATTTAGTATACGAAGTCCTTCACACAAACTGTTGATAGCGGCATTTTGGTCACGGCTCATAACAAGTCCACAATCACATTTTATTATGCGTATAGTCAGGTTTTTCATATGAATGTCGTATTCCTCAACAATGGCATATTTGACTAGATGGGTACCATTGGTCTACTTTATAGCCGAAAATACTCCCACCTCTATAGAGGGGATAAATTGCTCACGGCGTGTTAAATAATTTTATACCCCCTTGACCATTAACATAACGTAAGGGTAAAATATAAGAGATAATATACAATTTTATAAAAGGAGCCATATATATGAAAATTTCACATAATGCCAAATTTGTCAACGAGCTTAGTAGTGATGAATATCAAATATGGGAAATTACTAACGAGAATGGACTTATACAGGAGCGTACAGAGTATTTTCCAAAAATCGGCTACATGAAAACATACCACTATGACACAGATGGTAAACTCATAGATATCGTAGACTCTTCAGGTAGCTTTACCCGTGTTTGTAGAAATAATAATATTACAACTATACAAATAAAAACCCCTTTTTTATATATGGAAAAGGTATATTCTAACGATATACTTATGAAAGAATATATAAAAACTGCTGCAGGTGAAAAAGAAAACATAAATAATGTACATTGTGATCAAAATGCAGCAGATCATATAAATGATAGAACTGCGTACCCAGGAGGAACAATAGTTAAGCATAATCAGCCAGATTCGACTTCCTCGCCATCTGAAGATATATCGTGTGTTTCTATCAACGAAGACCCATACATAGTCCAAATGCCAGATCAGGATCTCCTGGTTGGTAATAATGAACTTCAGAAAGCCAACAGAGAAAAGCAGAAATTATCTATCCAAACAGTTAAAAACTTTGTTGACAAAAAGCTAAAAAAACAGCCGCAAGGCGATGACGACCTAGTATTTGTTTTTGAAAACGAAGGAATAAAAAAATCAATCGAATACACCCCAAATGGTACAATCCTAAGAATAAAAACTTTATATAAAGCAAGCAATATAATCTCTCTCCAGGATTTTTCTGAGAATATAAATCATACAATACTACCAGATGGAACTGTTAATGTAATCGAGACAGATGCATCAGGAAGACCTAGTACAGTAAGAACAATAAAACCTGATGGAACATTCATAACCGAAAACACTAATGGTAAAGTAATTGATTACTTCGATAAGGATGGGAATTTTACGGAATTTTCCTATGATAATCTTGGAAATATAATTACAAAACATTTGATGGACAATGCCGGCAATGAAACGTGGATAAACATTGATAATAGTTCATCCTACCTTACAATGATGGATGACGGCAAATATAGTATACAGTCATTTGATAGATATGGCAGACTTATATACTACAGGAGTCCAGATACCATAGAGTACAAATACGTACATTCAGATACAGAAATGATTATTAAAGGTTATGCAAACTCAGGCGATAAAATTATTATAAAATACAACGAAGACAGCCAGCTAATCTTTTATGATGATAACAACTATACATATCAACTGGATCGTCAGGGTAAACAAATGTTAGAAGTTTTCTTGGACAAAAAAACTATGACAGAAAAGAAAATTTCAAAAAATTATACTCCTATTCTTCTTGGAAGCAATCTTTATGACATTCATAATCTGCTACAGCGAAGGTTTATAAATATCGACGATATGTTTAAATAACGGAGGATTAAAATTTGAGTAGAAAAATTATAATTGCATTTTTTATTATAACGTTTATATTATCCGGATGTAAACAAAAAGAAAGAAATATTGAGATGGGATCTCTCTCTGAGCCAAAATACAAAACTACAGAAGCTCCAGCTACAGAATCTAATGGCTACAACCGAGCTAACATTGCATTTAAAGACAACAAAGACTGTTCCGTATCGTATATTGCATATGATAAAGCAGTATTAAGCACTAACTATGGATTAATTAACTTTTACTTGGACTATTACCTTCCAGGATCTGATTCTTCATATGAATATAATTCTTTTTGTACAAATTATGCAAAAAGAGATCCAGATTTTCAGGTTACATTCGTAGAAAGTAATACTGAATATGACAATACAGATACAGTACATTTCAAATTCATATCCGGAAGTCAAAAAGAAACTTCTGCAATTTCTGTATGTAATGAAAACTACAGCATCACTGTGTATAGTGATGAATTGAATACATTTGGACTTTTGTACGAATTTACCAAACTATTAGTAATTCAAAAAAAAGACTCTCCAGATGTATTCATTGACTACATCAATCACGTGCCAGATGATGTTATCAATATAGGTTTTAATATCCCTGACTGGACTGTGGCATATAGCAACGAATCGGGACTTTTTATAATAGACAATAATAATGATTCACTAAACAATATAGGTATAGCCATAACATCAAAATGTATAGAAGAAGATACGGCAATGCTACTACCCTCTAACCTACCTTATAAATCTTCTATCAACTACATGGAAGTTTATAATAAAA
>ERZ1034920.1480-NODE-1480-length-14932-cov-7.620757_pt1 | contig 14932 bp, 19 predicted proteins | sample MGYA00520688_ERZ1034920 | MGnify/ENA primary metagenome ERZ1034920 (study PRJEB33766, sample SAMN09781785) | gut metagenome | biome: gut microbiome | host: Homo sapiens | place: Madagascar | study: EMG produced TPA metagenomics assembly of the PRJNA485056 data...
CCCTATAAATGTCCGTACCGTCTATAAACGCAAAAGCGGGAAGCGGCACACCGCTAACCCGCTCTTTTGCCTTTCTTCAAACTCCGCTTTACACTGCTTTTAACCACGACTAAAACCCGTAGCGTTTCTACGGGTTTTAATATATATTATTGTCGCGCGACCTTGTCGGTCGCCGTTTTATTCTATGATACTGCCGTTAAGAAGAAATACGTAAACTCGTTACTTCTCCCGACGTCTTTTTACAGCGGGGCTTCTCCGCTTTGCGGAGCCTCTGGCACCCTACACGCCGTAAAAAGACTTTAATTGCCGCCCTTCGTTAAATCGCCTAACTCACTATAAACCGCCTGCGCGCGTCTAAAAAAGTGCCTTGCAATATATCGTCGAAGATTACGAATTTATCCGCATATTTCTTCTTTACGCCGTAAATTATATCTTCAGAAGTCAATTCGACGACAATTTTATCGCTTATTCCGCGACTGTATACAACCCTATTTTCGCTTTTACGAACGTATTTAAGGATATACGAAGATACCGCGCTTACGCCCGTTTCTTTACTTATACACTCGAAATCGCACCGACCGAACCGTTCGGCAAAAAACGAGTTAATAACGCTGCTTTTCATACGGTGTTCGTACGGGCTGAAATATCTGCTCGCAGTCAAATAACCTTTCATAGCCCCGTTTGGGATATAAAATACGCCGTGAAAATGTAATCTGCCCGTCAACTTACCGCGTTCGAATACGCCCATATACCGCCAACCAAAATCGGTAGACAAATGGCTCAAACACGTCAGATACGCTTTCTTGAAGTCGTCTTCCGAAGCGTATTTCGCATTATCGTACGTCTGTGTAACGAAAAAATTCCATATATGCAAATTCGCTTTTTCGTGGAATCTTTTAACACGCATATACCGCGCAACGTTCTTCGCCTTAATTTTATCCCTTATATAATCGGTAAAGTCGTACTTTTCTTCGACCAACGCAAACAAATCGGGACTATGATTCAACTTATAGTTGTTTACCATATTGTCGTTAATGTACTCAATCTGCATATTACCCGTCAGATTGAGCCTTTCGCTTTGCTCGTAAGCAACGTTGAACAATTCCGCCAATTCGTCTTTTTCTTTGCATACCGCCATATTTCTACGCTTTTTAATGCGGTGGGTTATATATCCCGCAAGCGCGCCGCGAACGTACTTTACGCCGTAAATCGCTCGCTGCGGAATACGCACGTTAAAATCGTTCTCATAGTTTTCGGTCATATAATTCTCCTTTTAATTTTAATCGTCTATCGGCAAACCGCCGTAAGTCTTTACTTCGTTCTGGAAATAACTGTTTTGTTTGTCGAGTTCATCGGGAGTTGCCATAGAACCGCTATACGTCGGTAAATCGTCGATACCGACGCGGTTATATTTACCGAAACGCTCGTAAATACCGCTTTGACAGTCCGTACAGAACCTGTCCGAATATATCTTTTTACTTTGAAGATAATAATAAGCCGTCTTACCGTCTATATCCAACGTCGTTTTACTCGACCCGAACGTATTCATTTTTCGTTCATATCTATGCCGCAGGTGCGAAACCAACCAACGAACAAACCTATCCGATAACCGGTTATTACCGCGGGAAAATCTTCCGTTCAAAAAACGCGGCTCATACCACGCCCATAAAGCGGAATATACACACTCGTAAAGATAAAACGGAGAGAAAAACGGCAACGTCGGGCGCATAGGCTCGCGTTCTGCAACGTTTATAAGTTCGCCGAGTTCGGTTAAATCGCTCCCTAAACTCCCCGAACGCTGCAAATCGCCGAAAAACAATACGAAGTTTTCGTTTTCAACCGTACACACGTGGCGGCTCATTTTAACGTTATTATTAAAATAATCGTTCTTTTGATTCGTTTCGCCCGCATCGGCTCTTACTCCCTTTAATTCAAGCGTATTCTTTCTTTCCTTATCTATTTCGGATATAACGTAAACGCCGTAACCGAAAGCGTACGCGTTAGGATTGTTTTCTTGAAGTTTTCGCCCAAGTCGCAACATATCGTAATCGAGAACGTGCGAACGCCGGGATATATCGTCTATTTCATAAGTCTTACGATTGAAAAAGTCTGTATCGTATAGCGGAAAGTTACCTATATCTTCCTTTATATCGTCAACGCGGCAACTGTAATTACTTACTATATACGCCGAACCGCGCGTGTATATAAGGTAACACACGGCGTACGACTTTATACTCGACCAGATATCTTTTATCGTCAGACCGTCGTCGTAAGTCAACGGCTCGCGTTCTATGTCGTACCCGAATATCTTCTCTTTACTCGGCTTATTGCAAAAGCGCGCCTTTTTCTTTTCTACCCACCTTTCGCAGGAATATTTATCCCAAATTTTCCGCTTCTTAAAAGCGATTTTCAATTCGTCTTCGAGAACTATCCACGGAAACGTCGGATAACGGAAATAATTTTTGGTAAGAACTTCCAACGCCCTTTCGCGGAGTTCGACCTGCGCGGACAACGCAAGATCCGTCATTAAGGTCGTTTTGCCCTTACCCATTTTACCCGTAAACACCGTAGACACGCCGCGTTCATTCAAAAAGCCCCTGTTTTTACGCTCTCTGTGCCTTAACTCGTTATATCCTATATCGTCCGCCCACTTGCTTAAACCGTAAATTATAAGTATCACGAACACCGGCAACGGCACGAAATCAAACATTACGGACAAGTCTATAACGAGTTTATAAAACTGTCTATAAAGCGTTTTTATCGAAAACGTCGCTACGAAATAAAAGTAAAACGCGAAAAATTCGACTATTATCGTTATAAAGTTAAAATACAACGCCCAGGCAAACGCCCACGCGATTACAATCTTTTTATTCCTGTGTAAAAAGGCTATATATTCCTTTACGAAAATTACACACGGCTCGATTGCTTTTACCTTTATACGCTTATAAATCTCCAAAGGCTTCGTATCTACGTTATGTTCGGTATTCGGTTTATTCAACGCTTGCGCGATAAGAATATACAACACCACAACGAACGGCAACGCCAATACTATAACCTTAAAACCGTTAAATACGACTTTTCTTACCTGTACGTTATACGCCTTAAACGTATTTATATCAAAGAACGAATTCCAAAATAAATTGAAACTCCGCTTGAAACCCTCGAAATCAAACGGCAAGCCCGTAGTTCCGACGCCTTTCGTAGGAAAATGCCACGACGGCAGATTCATTACTGTCGGCGGAGTGTTACACTTTATATCGATCGCCCAACAAAAATAGTTGACGATACTCGTATATAAATCGCGAAAAGCCTCTCCGAGCCTTAATACGGAGTTCGGAAACCTAAACACTCCGAAAGCGACTATTCCGAGGCTTATAACGACGGTAATCGTTACGTTAAAAACCTTGCGTTTCATAAATGATTCCCCACGTATATAAAGTAGCCCACAAGCCACACCAGCGCGATTATAGATACCACATACACTATTCCGCGTATTATTAAATTTTTATTGTCCTTTTTCATTTTTTCTTACTCCGTTTCGCTTGACTTTACAGGAAAATAAGCATATAATAGCGGTAGTAGCGTGGTTGTAACGACCCATTGCGAGAAGGTAATGCTTCTTGTGGACGCTACTTTTTTTATGCTATTTTTTCGGATATTTCCATGGTAATGGGTTATTTTCAAATTTATCTTTCTTATCGTGTCGAATTCGTTTACCTATACACATAGGGTTCGGATCTCTCTTATCCGGGTTAGGATAAACGATTTCATTTTTACGCCCGCCGTCCTTTTCATTATGCATGACCTTGCGATATCTATATTCGTCAATAGGTTGTTCACCAACTATAAGTGCGGGATGATTTGATTTTTTGTAATATCTGAAATGGGGATAAGGTGCCTCAACTCTGCAGCCTTTCTTCTTGGCATAACTTCGGGCAATCGCCTTTTTCTGCGCTTTCGATTTACAATGAAATTTCGTTCTTTTTCCCATAATCTTTTGTGTACCTCTTATTTTTTCCTTTTACCCGCAGAATCGTTACTCTTTTCTGCTCGTTTGTTTTTTACCGCGCCGCTTATTCCTTTGCCGATTCCCGCCAAAATCTTGAACGGAAACGTTATTACGCTCCACACGAGTTTTAATATCGTCGGTAAAAACGGCAGAAGAATTATAATCAATAGAATCAAGCCGAATAACAATAAAATAAGCCGTAGTATATTAAGCCTTGCGGGTGGTGGAGTGAGACCGTTAATAATATCTATCGGACTTGCCACGGCTGGAATAACGTAATAAACGCCGTCTTTATTAAAAGTAAGGTCTATAACGTCAAAGTCTAAAAATACGGTTTCCTGTGCTATATACACATTCTTTTTAGTATAACCATCAGCGCAATAATAATCGGTATTCGCAAAACGAAAAAATATTACTCTGTTATTTTTTGCGGTTTCGGCAGCATAATAGCCCTTTATATCGGATACATCGTCGCTATTTACAAGCAAACTCTTTGCTATGTCATCGGCACTCCCTGTAATCATATTGTCGGTTAATGTTATAATCGGCTGCACGTTTTTATAATCTTCGGATGTTTCCGGCCAAGAAAAGCCGTAATCAAATAACTTATTTATCCAGTTATGATTGCTGTCATAACTTTTAAGGTCAAAAGTATCACCGAAGTCTACGGTCTTATTGTTATAACCTCGCGTTCTGCCGCTATCAACGCTATCCGCAAATAAGTCTTTGCTTATCTGTCTTCCGTTGCAGTCTATGTATCCGTGCCCTAAATCGTTTGTGTACGAATATATATAATCAGCAACAATATTTCCTCCGACTTCTCCTGCCGTTGGTTTTGAATACAAAAACTTAAATATACCGTCAACAGATTTTGCAGGGGAATAAAATACATAGGGTAAAATATGCTGAATTTCAAGCGAACTATAAACTATATATGGACTTTTATCAGCACCAAGTTTGGGCGATAAATCAACGTTATAAGTCCAAGCATAATTATAATAAGCACACCCCGACAAATATCTTTCGGTATAAATGGTTTCTAAAGAAAACGGTACGTCTTTGGTTGGATCGCCTATTTCTACGCCCGTGTAATCAAGCATAGTGTTGTATAACTCCATATCAGACGTAACAGCCATTTTCTTCGTCTTATATTCCCACCATTCGGCATGAATTTTTTGCAGGTTTCCGTAAGTTTCGAAGAACGATTCGGGTACCGAAAAATATACCGTATTCACTTCGTTATAATGGTCTTTACCTGCACTCGAAACATTGGTTCGAAAATTTGTATGATGTAAGTCTAACGAGATAGTTTCGAGTGTTTCTGTTTCGCACGTCAAAGTGGAATCGGCATATTTATCGGGTCCGCAACCTTTAACGTAGCCTTTGAATTTATACGTTCCGCCTACGCCGTATTCGGTCGCGTTGCTGTTCCCAACGGTCAGTAATTCTACGCCCGAAACGTCGTAACGGCGTTCGTTCGAATTTACTCTGTCCGCCATTGTGCTACCGTCCGCAAGCGGCGTGTCTATAACTCGGAACTTATAAAACAAACCCTTGTAATTCTCGTCTTCCGACTTATTGCAGAACTTTAATCTGAATTTTTCGTAATACGTCGGCGACACCGTTCCGTCTTCCGACTTATTCCACGCCACCGCCATTTGTATTTTGTTTTGCCCGCTTTCTTCTAATATTTTTATCGCCGCAGGATTGTATACGTATATGTAAAGCGCGTAATTTTCTCTCGCCGAAGAACGGTATGAATAATTAAATTCGACGAAATTTATTATCTGTAATCGCTTGTTTTCGTCAAAAACGTAATCGAGTATATCGAACTTCTTTCCGTTTACCGTCGATGACTGTAAATCGTCCATTACGTTAGTTTCGTCAAACGGATATTCTTCGGCAGTATAGGCAAAAGCGGCAGACGCATATAGTCCGCCGAATGCCGTAAATATTAACGCTACCGACAATAACGCCGATATTATTACTCGTTTTAATAACGCTGTTTTTTGTGTTTTCATTGCCACCACCTTAAAATTCTATTCTTGACGGCGTTATCCGTACTCCCGACGTGTTCGTCAAAACGCAGAAATAAATCGTTACTTTATTCTTACCGTTATACGAATACACTTCGAGTGCAAACATATCTTCGAACGAATACTCGACGCAATCGGTTATCTCTGCTCCGTCGCATACCGCCTTTAATATAGCGTTCAGATCGCCTTTGGCGGATATGGTGAAATAATCGTCGCGTTTATCTATATTGAAACCTTTCGTGAGATTAGATAACTCGTCGAAATACTTTTCTTCGCCATCTACGGTAAACTTAAAATTGTTTTTCTGCTCGACGTTCGGCACGACTTTTAACGAATATCCCTTTTTAGCGGAATCGACTTTCGAAAACGTATACACTACGTTTACTTTCAATTCTTCGTCGTCCTTTATGCCGTAGCCGTTAGCACTTTCGAATACCGACTTACCGTTGACGTTTACGTAAAACGTCTTGAAATCTGTTTCAAAACCGCCCGTATTCTTATACAAGAACATTGCCGCCACCGCTATAAGCGCAAGCACGAAAATAAGATAAACTGCCCAGGCGGTACTGTTAGATTTCTTCATATGCCACCGCCTTTCAGAACGATACTTCTGTCGGATTCGTGCTTACTTCGGTTACAGAAACGTCTATATAAACATGTAAAGCAATTTGTTTATCACAATTCGACGCTTTTACGACCACTGAATAATAAGGCAAAGAACCGTCTTGCCCCGTTACGTCTTCCTTATATCTGTTAGCCATTATAGATCCCGAAGAACTTCCGCCGATATAATTGCCTTTTTCTGCTTCGTAACGTCCTTTCGCTTCAATAAACAATTTACCGTTGACAATACTTACGGCGATATACTTATCTTTAACGGAATCCAAAGTTACTTCCCTTACAACACTCCACGTATATCCCGCCGCGTTTATATTTGCAGTACCTTGTACGAATGAACCAATGCCTTCAACTTCGACGGTAAGATTTTTATAATCTTCGCCTATATCCCCGAACACGTTAGACAACGTTATATCGAGCGTATAAGTCGAGCCGTTACTCAAATAATACACGTCTTGTAAAGTCCCGCGCGCTTTCATAGTCAACTTCGAAGTATCTACCGTTAAAGAACTCGGTTTTCCGACGAAATATACTATACACGAACCTTTCGCTCCGCTGTTTCTCGAAGTAACGTACAACACGGCAGAACTGCCGCGGAACGACTTATAACACCGTACCTTCGCCGTCAACGAACCGTCCGAATCGGGCGTTACAGTAAGATAGTCGCTTATAGCCGAATTTTTAAGCGGAGCGTTATCCGCCCACTCGATACTCCAATCGACAGCCTTATTCGCCACGGTGGACGGAGTAATTATTGCCGTTACGGTTTCCTCGACGTACCCGCTTTCGGCGTTCAATACCGAAGTAGCACGTTGTATCTGTATTTCCCCGCCGTTGTCTTCGTAATCTAATACGGCGTTATCCGCCTTATTTATGTATTTCTTGATTGTCGAACACCCCGTCAGACAGGTCATACCGAATAATACGGCGGTTATAACGCCCATACATATTACTTTCATAAATACTTTCTTCATAATTTCTATCTCCTTTTATTTTTACTTAATTAAAATACTTTTCCGCCGATTTCGAATACCCTTAAATAACCGTTCGACGCGGGTTTTATTCCCGTAGAGCCGCCCGAAGTACCCGCTAAATCACTTATTATAATAGAACCGGTCTGATACACGATTAGCGATTCGTTTATTTTATCCCCGATAAATACGAGCGCGAATCTGCCTGTCTTTCCGTCTTTACCACCGCCCACGATTGTAAAATCCGCAAGATTTTGCGTGTTATCGAAACCCTGCACCGCATAGAGCGTATTAGTCTTAAACGTCAGTTGATTATACAAATTATACATATCTACAAGCCCTTTGCCGTCGGAATTTTTAACATAAGACGCGAGCGCGTTAGTCAAAAGATTTTGCATTTCGACAGAAGTCATATAGTTCGTCAGCGCGGCTCCGATTATGTCGTTTACGTCTGCGTCTTTCATATAGTCAGACAACGCGTTATCCATTTCGTAGTCTTTAACGTAGCCTTTTAGCAAATTGGCAAGCGTGGTCTTATTTACGTAATCTTCGCTTTTCTCGCTCCACTGCGTATACGTTCCGTCTTCGGTGTTTATACTTATAAACTTACGATAAAATACGTTTTCCGCGTCCGTATACGAATATACTTTATTCGTTCCGTCGCGGGTTAAGCGGTATATTTCGCCGTTGAACTTTATATCCGCTCCGCCGCTTAAACTGTTAAGTTCGACGGTCGTCAATTGTCCGTCCTGTTCGCTTATTTCGATTATTCCGCCATGCGCGTTCCCGTCCGACTTACTCCGTACAAGCGCGACTACGAGTCCCAAAACACCCAAAGACAGGACGCAGACGAGAACTACCGATATTATACTTTTTGATTTAGATCTCATAGTTTATCTCCGTCGTTATAAGCCCGTAAAAATATTTACGGGCTTACAACTACTATTGAATTATTTGTTGACCGTTAAAGTTACTTGTTTTACGTACGACGCCTTGTTAAACCAATTTACCTTTTTACTTGCGTCTTTCAAAGAAATAACCACGCGGTAATACTTGACGTTTTTGCTCGCCGATTGTACAGTCTGCGTTTTCGCGATTTCGGTAGTATCTGCCGACAACGCTTCCGTCTTACCTATAAACGCTTTATTTTCGTCAAAATAGAAAATCTGATACGTTACGTCCGCTTTATCCTTGATCGTTATCTTGTTGAATTTGTCCGCGTCGAAATAACCCGTACGAAGCGCGTGTTCGTCCTTGACTTCTTTACCGTCTTCAGCGTTCAATGCCCCGATCGTATACGAATTCGACTTTATATCTTTCGTCTTTTCGATTTTACCGATTTTTACGAACGCAAAACAAACGGACGCGATAACAAGCGTCAACGCGACGTAAAGTATGATCATTAAAACCTTGTTCTTTTTAGTGCCTCTCATTTTTCTTTACTCCTTGTCCTTTCCGTGAATTTTTTGCCGGAAGGATATTTATATACGGTTTTGTCTTTATATCTTTCCACTTTGGTGTCCGGCGGCAGTCTTTTTTTCACTACCAACGGATCCGCCGAAGAAAAATATCTGACGTACCTTTTCCCGCTCGGATATATAAACGTTACGCCGTTTTCGCTGTCTTTAACTTCCGTACCCTTCGGAATCTTAAAGAAACTATTAAGCGCAACGGATATATGCTGTAATTCGCTTTTATGGTATATCGACTTGCCGTTTTTATAACGACTGCCGTTTACCATTTCTTCGAGTGTCTACGGGTTCTTACGCTTCTGCGACGTCTTCCCGTGTAACTTACTCTTTTTTTCCTTACTGCTCTCCTCGCCTTTTTGCGAGTTCTTCTCGTTCTGTATGCCATATAGAACTCCTTTAACCTCTCCACGAGCAAGACTTCATATCGAAGACCGCCGTTTTAGTTTCGCCGTAACGGTTTGGTTTACGTATAACTTTTACGTACCTATGATTTTTACCGACGACTGCGCATTTCGCATTATTTACGATATCTCTTTCACGATATCCGCCGCTCGTCTTCATCGCCAATCGCATAACGGGCGTAATTTTTATAAATGACATAAAATACCTTTACCCGAACGAGATTTCTCCCGTTCGGGTTTACCTTTTATTATTTTACTTTTTTATCTTCCTGCTTGTCCGTCGGAGCGTTTGCCGCTGCGTCGAGTTTTGCTCTCACTTGACGAATTATACTTTCAAGATTCGATTTACTCGTATCGCCGTCGGGAATAAGATTCTGAACGAATTCCGCGCCGTATTCGTCGCACGCCTTTACGGAATAAGAATTGTAACGGATAAGTTTATTATCCGCTCCCGCCCTTACCGCTCTGCCGATATCAAGATGTATTTTACCGTCTTTTGCCGTAGAAAATATATCTTCCAAAACTGCATAACCGCCGTTATCTCTCGGCTTCAAAAAACTACGGAATTCTCTTCCGAAACGTTCTCCGCGTACAAAGTAGTTGTTATACACTCTCCCGTTCGCACTGCGATTCTTTTCACATTCAACGAATATTGGGAGAGAATCGTCCGCTATGTACTCGTTTTCGTCGATCATCGCCGCGTCCGTCGTCGTCTTTACTTCTTCGTTTACTGCCTGATTTTTGTTTTCTGCCATTTTTTTGTCCTCACTTTATTTTTATTTGATTTTCTTTTCTGATTGACTCTTTGAATTTCGCGTAACTCATATCCGCTCTTGGTACGAAAGCCCTTTCGTAGTTCGTCATTACAGCCGTATCTACCGCTTTCCCGGATACGCCTCGCGCCTTTAACGTCAGCAATATATCGTTCATCTGCGTTCGGTTTGCAAACGATACGCGATGCGTTACGAAACTGCCGTACTCAACGTAACCCAACATAACTAAGTAAAACCTGCCTTCGAAGTCTTCATTTTGCTACTCCTTATATAATTCTTTTATGATATTTCCGATAACGGTTTCCGCCGTTACCGTCTTACCATTTACTTGAAACGTATAGCCCTTTTCTCTGAATGCCCGCTTTATACGCTTTTTGACTTCCGACACTTCGGGAAGTGCATTTATATGCACCTCTTCTTTCTGCCCCACTATAAATTCGCCGTCAGCCGTTATCTTGTCTTCGCTTTCGTACTTCTCTTCGACCGCTTCTATGTTCGCCCGAACCTGTTCAGCCTTACCCGCCTTTTCCGCTTCTAACGTTTCGTTGATACGGTTGACGTTCCATACAACGTCTTTACCTAAATCGAACGTACCTTTCTTGACCGCCTTAACGAGTTTCTTCATATCTTCGACTTTAAGGTCGGGCTTGAAATAGTCCTGCACCGGTACTAAAAATTCTTTCGTGTCGAGCATAACCACGAGTTGCGAAAAACGGTAATCTTTATACTTTTCGAGTACCTTTCCGTCTTTATCCGCGAATCGCCTTGCAACCGCTATGTGATTAGCCGCCGCGCGTTTCTTCATTCCGAACTCCGCTTCGCAAAATTCGTATATATTCGAATACACCAGCGAAAAGAAATTCGCGTTTACAGGTTTAATAACGCTATACAGTCTGTCTTTTTCAAACCTTATAAGGTCGTAACCGAACTTTATATGCCGCCCCGAAAAGTCCGTCATATCGTCGGACAATTCTTTATACAACTCGCAAGCGGCTTTGAATTTTAAGTCGTCCGACACGCTTAACGCCGATTCAATGTTCCGCATATTTCACCCTAAGTTTCATTTCATCGACGAAGCCGTATATGAAATCTTCAATATATTTACTTACTTTATGATTGTGCCGGTCACGAGCCTGTACCACACGGCAACTTCCCGTTTCCAACTCGAACATACAACACGGATATTCCGGAAACGCTTTCAGCCTTACGAGAAAGATTACGCATTTACCGTTTATTATCCTGTCACAATATCCGTACGAGCAATTATGAAATTTCTTCGCCCATAATGCCAATAAATTCGGCTCGGTTATAAGGTCGACGTACTTCTCTTCGTCTTCGTAAGAATAATTCGCGTAATTCTTAATCGCCGTCATAAAATCTTTTCGTTTTGCAACGTTACCGACAACTTTGTAATATCCGATTACCCTATCGTGAGCACGCATTAAATCTTTCGGAAACAACACTTCTTTACTCTTTGTGTCGAAATTCAATTTCTCGGCAAAAACGATATAATCGTAATATATACCGAAATCCGCGTCGGAATTTTTACGATTTTGCATACGCACGTATTTCAGAATCTTTCTGACCGTGGTAGCGTCATTCGCAATCTGAACGATTTTATTAAAACCGTAATACAACACCGCGTCTACGCTCGCTTCCGTGGGATATATACCGTAATCTCTATATGCCGCTGCTATACTACGTACCGAACGTAACGACAACACCGATTTATCTATACCGTTAAAAATGTTCGGCTCGACGTTTAATACGCCCTTTATAGTGTTTCTTCTCATATAAAAGCCGTCTGCCACTGCATGACCGTACATTAACACGTTTTCGGCATAATCTCTGACGCACTCGTAAAAACCGTATTCCACAAGTCGCCTTACTCCCGCGTACTTCCAAAGCATAGCGTATATATCCGCAAAAGATTTAGTATATACCCCGCCTTGAACGTCGTTAAACTTTTCCGCATACTTTACGACACCTTCTAAAATCGTTCCGTTAAGATCGTTTTTAACGTCGCCTAAATATTTGTAAAGATAGCCTACTACGACGTTCTTTTTTTTCCGCCACTCGCCGAAGCCCGTATAGAAACCGTAATAACCGCGATACAATCTCGAATAATACTCAACGTTACCTTTCTCGCCGTAAAACACTCGCGTTACTTCTTCCGCGCTTATATCCCCGCGACGGTATAACGGATAACTGCCCGCTTCGTCGAAATTTCCCGCATGCCATTCGGCTGAATAATCTATTTTAATGTCGTACCCGCGGAACACGACTCCGCCGTCGCACTTTTCAAAATAACCGAACGAACCTACGACGTTCAAACCTTTATGCGAATAATTCGCGTTATAAAACTTACAACCGCATTGCTCGCAACCGCACTCGTTGGGACACACAAACTCGTTCATTTTCTTTTTACCGACTTCGGCATAAGATATCTCGAAAGTTATATCCATAGTCGGACAATAACACTCGATTGTCTTTTCTTTCGGTTCCTTACGATAAAAGCAAATATGCGACTTTATCCCGCCGTACTCGTCGTATAGTCTTAACGCCTTACCCGTTCCGTCCGCTATCTTATGACTGTAAAAATCTATTAAGTTTTCCATAGCAAACCTCAAATAAAATCTTCAAGATTTACTACTTTCGAATTATCCGGGCGAATCTGCGCGGATAGCCGCTTATAACTCGTTCCGAACTTTTTCGCGAACATTTCAGCAACTTCGAAGGGTCCGACGCATTGTAGTTTTTCTGTCCGAGCCTTATTTTCGATATCTTTATACAATTCCCGAACACTTATCTTTCCGTCTATTTCAAAATCGTCGGGTTCGCCCGATAACGCAATATCCACGCAGTCTATCACGTCTGAATACAATCGTTTATTTTTGTCGGTTTCGGTCGCAATATCCTGCATAAGCATTTCGATATACTTTCTCTTCTTCATACGGCGTATACCCCCATAACCGACTTAACGGCAGACTTGCATTTCTTTGCGGTTTCTTCGTCCATTCCGTTTATAAGGCTTTGTATGTCCTTTAACAACACCTGCAAATCGCCGAATTTTACTCCGAATTTCGTAAGCACCGTATCACTCGCTATTTTTATACGACCGTTTAACCGGGCTATCTCTTCGTCCTTTTCGGATAAAGCCTTTTCCGCCGCTTCCAACTTCGCTACCGTTTCGGGATCCGTTATCCTCTCTACCTCTTTCGGCAACGACTTTAATTTTTCGATTTCACGACTATACTCATCACGTTCTTTTAACGCCTTTTCAAGACTCTTCTTCGTACGAGCCGCGTCGTCTTCACTCTTCTTAATCTTCTTCGCATTTTCACTCTCCGTTTCGCTCGCAGTCAATTCGAGTTGACTTATCTTCGCGTCGCGTTCTTCTATTTCTTTACGCAATTCTTCAACGCTTACTTTTTCAACGTCCACCGTTCCCGTCAACTCTTCCCGTTCTTCTTTATCCAATCTCGCCAATAACGACAACTTCGTTATTCCGAGTTTTGTATTCGAGTACAAAAAGTCTTTCGGCAAATCTTCGTATACCTTGACGTATCTGTACGCCATGCTCGTTTTTATTCCGACTGCCTTTTCGCAATACTCACCGAAACTTCCAAAACCCGCTTCGACGTAACTCTTTCCGTCGCGCATTTCTTTAAGTTTCTCGGCAAACTCCACCATTCCGCTTACGACGTATGCGCCCTTACGGCATATTTCCGTATGTAACGTAACGAATTTACGCTGATTGTCCGTAAGATCCGTCATACTTCCGTAATCGCCGCTTGTGATAATCTCATATAACTTTAAGTTTTCCATAATATTCTCCTTATTTTTTCGCCCATAGGCGTTTTAGCCGATTATGCTTACGTATTCGCACTCGTGTTTCTTTCGATCTGCAAGCACGATACATTCAAACTTGCCTCTATCGTAACGAACGTTAAGCGTTTGCCCCGATATGTTCGCAAGCATTTTTTCGAACTCTATCAGTTCCCGATATCCGGCGACGTTTATCTCTTCGATAACTTTTTCTTCGCTGCCTTCGATATTCTCGCCGAATTCGTTATTTTTGAATTTTCGCCTTAATACTTTCATTCTTTGCTCCTTTCTCTCATTGTCCCGCCCGCAACACCACTACGAGCGGGAACTAAAGGAGAAATTGCCGATATACGGATTCGCACCGTAAACGGTCTTCCGACCGCGAACTCTTACCGGCATTTTTGTACTCAAATACAAAATTTACTCCGACAAACTGTCAATATCGTCCTCGAACTCGTCGAATACGTTCTCTATTTCTATCTTCTTACAGATATCCGGAATATCCTGCGGAGTTTTGAAGTCCATTTTATCGCACACGACCTTCCCGTCCTCGAAAAGCATTTTACAGTTTTTACAACTTCTGCAACGCCATTTCTTCTCTTTCATTGACGTTCCCGCATTACGCGTACTTCTCTTGATTTCCGGTAACAACAACCATATAAAAGCCACCGTTACTACGATAAACAAAACCACCAACAAAACGTTTACAACGATATCCCACACCATAACTTCTCCTTTTTTTGTACTCAAATACAAAAATCTAAATATTTTAGATTTCGTTCGTAGTATAAACTATGTTTTTTAGATTTGTCAAGTGTTTTTAC
>ERZ1034920.1481-NODE-1481-length-14912-cov-26.712190_pt1 | contig 14912 bp, 11 predicted proteins | sample MGYA00520688_ERZ1034920 | MGnify/ENA primary metagenome ERZ1034920 (study PRJEB33766, sample SAMN09781785) | gut metagenome | biome: gut microbiome | host: Homo sapiens | place: Madagascar | study: EMG produced TPA metagenomics assembly of the PRJNA485056 data...
ACTGAAACTGAAACAACTTTTCAGCCCCCGTGTCCCTTTTCTCTCCGAGGCCAGTCTATCTCTTCAGCTGCCATTCCACGAGCGCCGCCTGAGCGATGCTGGCTTCCTCACCGATGGTCTGGCTGATGTTCACCCCCTCGTCCTCAAACACCTTCAGGGTGAGCTGTATGGCTCCGTCCTTGGTCTTGGAGAGTCTGCCGTGGGCGAGCTTTCGAATGAGTTGCGACTGCGCCCTGAGCCTTGGCCGGCGTATGAAGTCGAAGGTGCCGTCGAAATGCTGCTGAGCCAGTCCCATTGCCCGGAAGCGGGTCAGCGGTAGCGCTACGGGTTCCGAGGGCGTGAAGAGGAACTTGTCGGTTCCGTCGTAGTGGGCCACTCCCTCTATCTGCCAGTGGTCAGGCTCTCCGATGAAATAACTGTTTTCGTCATTTGTGTTGTGACTGTTGAAGCAATGATGATTGCCCTTTTGATTTTTGATTTTTTCCATAATCTTGATTGATTTTGCGAGCGAAGAAGAGTCGTGTAAGTATTGGATTTTGCGCGCGCCTTTACCCCTCGGGAACCATTCTTACGCTGCTTTTCTCAACTCAGATTAATGAATTTGGATTACTTTTCTCTGTTGCTCTTGCTGCAAGAAGCATTGAAACTCACGTTGACAGAAAATTTCCAGATGCGGAATGAAATAAAGATGTTCATAACGTACGAATGCAAGGCCTCACCTTCCTTTAAGGCTCATTAGTTAGCAGCCCAACCTTGCCGAAGCTGAGGGCAAAATTACTTGGATTTCCAAACTTGGAGGCATAAAAAATCCCTCACAGCTCCGTTTGGTGGATGTGGGGGATAAACTTAGTGTTTTCGGTGGATATTCCTGGGGGATGTCAGTCCAGTCTTACGATTCTTGTGTTGATCATCTTGCCGGGCTTGGCGTATTTCGATTCAGTAAATTCCTGGTCCATCATGCTGGCAATAACACGGTATCTTTCGCAACACGAGGGTGCCTGTGCGTCTTCGAGCGACCATTCCTCGTAGTTTTTATCCTTAAAATATCGGTCTATTTTCTTGAAATCCTCGCTACTGCACCTCAGATTGGGTGCGAAAAGGCTGTTCATCTGCTCTATAAAGGCCCTGTTGGTTTCCTTTTTCAGCCATTTTTTCTCTTTGAAGACCTTGTACACGATGAACCAGTGCCTCTGTGCGGTAATGACTTTCTTCTTCAACAGGTCGTCTATTTTTCTCATCACCTTGTCCACGTCAACGTTTTCCTTGAATACGATGTTCTTCACGGCAGGCTCATTCTTTATTTCGCAGTGCTGCTTGGCTATCTCGAGAGCCAGCATTTTGTTGAAGAAGGTGAGGATATTTTCATCGTCATGTTCCTCCTGGTCTATAATATGACTCATGGTGACATCTATTTTTCTTTCCTTATCATGGTATATTTTCCCGTACACAGTGTGAAAAAGCTCCTCTTTGCACTTCTTTACCATGAATTGTTTTCGTTGGTCTTCGTCAGGAAAATCCAGCACCAAGTCTTCGCAGTCTTGCTGGTAGAGTGTTTCGAGGTGCTCCTTGTTCTCTGCCTCATATTTTCCCATCAGCTGCTCGTAGAGCTGTTGGTAGTAGCCAGGCTTGATGAACGACTTCCGGAACCCTTTCGCCCCTTCTCCCAGCAGCATGACGATGTCGCTGATGGTCTTGCGCACCTCCTCTTCTTCTTCGTATTCCTTGTAGGCGTTGAACTTGGCTTCTTCGGTGTTCTTGATTTTCTCAAAGGCTCGCTTGTTGTCGTCGAGCAACGACCAGGCTGTCTCTTCCCTGAGGATAAGGAGCAGCGAGTGTATTTCGTTCAGCAGTTTGCGCAGTATCTTCTTCCATGCGCTGAGGATGTCTTCCTGGTTGGTCTCCGATTCTTCCGTCACGAGGAATCCGAAACAGGCGGAGAAACAGTCTACCTTTTTAGTTAGGTTGTCGATATGATCTATGATTTCTTGACCCATTGGTTATCGTAGTTAGGTGTTGGTTGGTTAGGTGTTGATAACCGGCATGGGCAGCTTGCTGCACCAGTATTCGGGTACCTGCAAGAACCTTCGGTAAGGTACAAACAAGTATTGCCCACGCCGTAGATGGAGTGGACGCCTTGCTGTCACCGTCTTCTTACCGATTATTTCCGAATTTGCAGGTTCCGAATACTGTAGAAGTGTCAGTTCGTCAGCGTCATTTTTCTTTATGGTTGTTTTCTGGTCTGTCTGTTTCTTAATGTGTTGTGTTAAAGGGTTAAACGATGTTTTCTTCGTCATCTGCCCAGTGGTCGCATTGGCGCATCACGGTCTCCAGCGCCTTCTTTGCGCCCTCGGGTGGATACTTATACTTTTTGAGCAGTCGCTTCACCATCACCCTCATCCTCGCACGGGCCGAATCCTTGCGGTTCCAGTCGATGGTGCGGTTGCGGTGCAGCACGTCGGTCAGCTCACGGGTCAGCGCCACAAACTCTTCGTCGCTGTAGGCCTGGCGCACGCCCTCGGGGGTGGAGAGCGCATCATAGAAAGCCTTCTCCTCGGGCGTAAGCCCCAGGTCGCCAGCCTCTGCCTCCGCCTGCTTCATCTGCTGCGCCATCTTCAGCAACTCCTCTATCACCTCCTCGTTGGTGAGCAGTCCCTTCATATAGTTGGAGAGGCACAGTTGCAACATCTCCGAGAAGAGGTCGCTCTGTATGATGTTGGTCTTCTTCTGCTGTTTTATCTTCTCATGCATCAGTTTCTTGAGCAGTTCTATGGCGATGTTGCGCTCCTTCATGTTCTTGATTTCCTTCAGAAACGCCTCGTCGAAGAGCGAGAACTCCACTTTTTTGTCGCCAAAGAGGTTGATCACGCCGTCGCTCTTCACGCTCTGACGTATCAGGTCGCCAATGCGCTGGTTGATTTCGTGGCGGCTTATCTTGCCCTGCTGCGAGAGTTTGAGCATCATCACGCGCAGCGCATCCATGTAGCACACCTCCGCTTTCTGGTGCTCGTCCAGGAGCGAGCGGCACAGGGTGGTGGCGTTGTGAAGCAGATTGCTGTGCTCTGTGAAATTCTTCTTAAGCTGCTGCTTGGATGGCTCCAAGAGGAAGTTGGCACCGCCCGTAATGGCGAGCGCCCGCTGCGTGTTGTCGTCGCTGAAGAATCGGCTGTAGTCGTAGCCGTGCAGTTGGTCGCGGCAGATTTCCATCTCTTCCTTCCATTTCAGCAGGGCGGTCTTGGCGATGTCGGGGTCGCCGAAGCGACGGCGGTCGCGGTTGGTGTACTGCTGCATGGCACTCTTCAGCGCCTGCGCAATGCCCACGTAGTCGACTATCAGTCCGCCTTCCTTGCCGGGGAACACTCGGTTCACTCGGGCGATGGCCTGCATCAGGTTGTGGCCCCTCATGGGCTTATATACGTACATGGTGGCGAGCGAGGGAACGTCGAAGCCCGTAAGCCACATGTCGCGCACGATGGCTATCTTCATGGGGTCGTCGTTGTCCTTGAACTTGCGTGCCAGTTCTTTCTTGTAGGCTTCGTTGCCGATAATCGGCTGCCAGTCGGCGGGGTCCTGATTCGAGCTGCTCATCACCACCTTCACCTTCTCCGTCCACCCGGGGCGAAGCTCCAGCATCCTGCGGTAAATCTTGATGGCGATGCCTCGGGTCAGCGCCACGATCATGGCCTTGCCGGTGAGTTCCTGCGCACGGTTCTCCTCGTAGTGCTTGATGATGTCCTTCACCAAGGCGTCGATGGTTGCGTCTTCGCCAAGGAGCACTTCCAGCCGGCTGTGCTCCTGCTTCGCCTTCAAGATCTGTTCCTCGGTGGCTCCCTCGTCGGCGAGGCGGTCAAACTCATCGTCCAAGAGTTGGATGGTTTCGGGGTCGAGGTTGAGGTTCACCACGCGGCTCTCGTAGTAGACGGGGCGGGTGGCGCCGTCGTCCACCGCCTGACTCATGTCGTAGATGTCGATGTAGTTGCCGAACACCTCCTCCGTGTCTCTGTCGCGGTCGCTGATAGGCGTGCCCGTGAAGCCGATAAACGAGGCACCTGGCAAGGCTTCGCGCATCTTCTGGCTGAAGCCCTTCTTCATCGTCAGGCTCTTCATGTCCCAGTGCTCATCGCCGTATTGCGATCGGTGGGCCTCGTCGGTCATCACGATGATGTTGCGGCGGGTGGAGAGTGCCGAGTCGCCTTCTTCAAACTTCTGAATGGTGGTGAAGATGATTCCCCCACTCTTTCGGTTACGGAGCAGATTGCCCAGGTCTTCACGGCTCTGGGCGTTCTGTGGTTCCTGACGAAGGAAGTCCTGGCAGCGGCAGAACTGACCGAAGAGCTGGTTGTCGAGGTCCTTGCGGTCGGTCACCACCACGATGGTTACTTCGGGCAGGTGCTGCACCAGCTGGTGGGCATAGAACACCATGGAGAGGCTCTTGCCCGAACCCTGCGTGTGCCAGAACACACCTATCTTGCCGTTGCCTTCCACTGCCGTACGGGTGCGTTGCAGGGCTTTGCCCACGGCGTAGTACTGGTGGTAGGCGGTGAGAATCTTGGCGTATTTGCCCTGGTTCTTGTCGAAGCAGATGAAGTTCTGCAGGATGTCGAGCAGTCGCTGCTGCTGGAACATGCCGAGGAAGAAGGTGCGATAGTCGGCAAAGAGGGTTGACTCGTATGAGCCGTCTATGGTCTTCCATTCCATGTAGCGGTCTTGCTTGGCGGTGATGGTTCCGGCACGGGTCTCACTCATGTCGCTGATTACGTTGAAGGCGTTGTAGCTGAAGAGGCTTGGAATGCTCTGCTGATAGTTCTTGATCTGCTTGTAGGCATCTTCTACGGTTGCGTCTTCGGAAATGGCGCTTTTCAGCTCCACCACCACGAGGGGCAATCCGTTGACCATCACCACCATATCGCAGCGCTTGTTCTTATACTCTTCTACTCGCCACTGGTTCACAACCTTGAAGAGATTTCTTTCGGGGTGGTCGAAGTCGATGAGCCTCATCAGGGCTGTTCGTTCTTCGCCATCCTGCAGGAATCCCACCTCCAGACCGTTTTGCATCCAGAGTGTAAACTGCTCGTTGTTCTGTTCTAAAGTACCGATGCTGATGTTGGTGATTTGCTTGATTCCTTCATCCATTGCATCGGCTGGCAGTTGAGGATTAAGCCGTCGCATCGAGGCGACCAAATCGGCACGATAGAAGGGCTCCTTATAGTCGCGCTCCACCTCGTAGCCACATTCGTACGCATAGCCGAGTTCGTCGTGGAACAGGGCAATGAGCGTTCGCTCGTATGCGTCTTCGGTGAATTTCTTGTCGTCTGCCATATTGTTATATTTTTAATTTTCTTTCTCGTTATTTTCTTTCGTTGCTCTTCTTATTCCGGGATTTCTATCTCGCCTGACATTAAACGAGGGAGAAGGGTGTCACGGAGAAGGGAGAGGCGGGAGTTCTCCTTGCTGTTTGCTCTATGTTTACTAAATAATGTTGAAGTTATACTTTCATATTCTTTCAAAACATTCTCCGGAGCAATTATAACATCTGTGTTCTTTACGTCAGTTTGTGTAATCAGCGGCTGAGTCGAACCTCTATTTATTGCTGAATAATCAATTCCTTTCAACAACTGATAAACGTAATTATAATAACTACTTTCAATTACCAACGTATTGTCAGATGGCCAGCACTTTTCTTGAAAACGTTGTACAACACCATGTGTTCCAACTCTACCAATAACAAGTATAGGCCTTTCATATAAAACATCAGATGTAAATCCCATTATATCTGAAGCACCAATTAATGGAATAAACAATTCTTTGGTCTTATCCTTCGACTTTTTCAGAGGTCTTTTGCCGCTTGTTATTTCCGCAATATCTCCCAAACATCCTACTTTCCATCCTTCCGGAATCATTCCCAATTCACTATCCACGAACTTACCATCCTTGAAAGGCTCAAAGTCAACGAACCAATTCTTGAAAATAGCCTGCGCCATCTCCTCCAAATCAGCATTGATCTTGTTATTCAACTCTATCTTCCGGTCGAGCCCCCAAAGAAGTTTAGATATTCTATCTCTAACCTCTTTAGGTGGACACCTAAAGACATAGTCTTCAACATTCTTCTTGGTTACCATTCTAACTACAGAACCAGTTTTTACAGACGAAATATAATCTATATAATCAGGCGTTTTTAATTGCCAAAAAAGAAAATCGTTCGTTACTTCAGAATGGTTTTCTACCTTATAAAGATTTGTACCATAAATAATCTTTTTGGCCTTCAATGAAGCCGGAATTATGGCTGGCATTGCTAATATTGGGAGATTATCAGATTGTTGTCGTGTTGCCAAAACAATATCGCCAGGCTCAACACAATATTTATCATCACAATCAGCCTCATAAGGTCTTGCACCAGAAAAAAGAAACTTATCTTTAAAAGATACGCATCCCATTCCTAGCAGAATATTTTCACCTTTGCCAATAAAGGCACCCTTATAAGCTAATCCACTTTTAATAGATACTATATCCCCCAATCTAACTTCTTTCCACTCCATACTTTACACCTCCCATCCAATTTTCTTCAACTGCAATCTGATTTCCTCTTCTTGCTTCTTGCTTTCCACAAACAGCTGTTTCAACTCACCTGAGAGAGTTTTCATTTTCTCCTCAAATGGCACTCCGTCGCCTTCGTCTTCGGCTATTCCTACGTATCTTCCAGGTGTCAGAATGAAGTCCTGAGCAGCAATCTGCTCGGTGGTGCACACGGCACAGAAGCCCTTTTCATCCTCTAAGGTTCCCTGCTGGAAAGCATGGAAGGTGTCAGAGATTTTCTTAATATCCGTATCAGGCATCAGCTCACGAAGCTTGCGGGTTACCATCGTGCCCATGTTGCGGGCGTCGATGAACACGGTCTTGCCCTTCTGCGCCTTGTTGCGGCTGATAAACCAAAGACTTACAGGAATACCCGTACTGTAGAACAACTGCGAAGGCAAAGCTATGATGCCCTCTACCAGGTCGGCTTCGATGATGGCTTGGCGAATCTGTCCCTCGCCGCCACTCTGACTCGAAAGCGCACCATTCGCCAGCACCAAACCAATCTTTCCGTTTGGAGCCAAATGGTGAATCATGTGCTGCATCCACGCAAAGTTGGCGTTGCCAGCTGGTGGCAAACCAAACTGCCAGCGCACATCTTCCTGAAGCGCACTCTGTCCCCAGTCGCTGAGGTTGAAAGGAGGATTGGCAAGAATGTAATCTGCCTTCAGCGTAGGGTGCTGGTCATCATAGAAAGTGTCGGCAAAGACATTGCCCAGGTTCGCATCCAAGCCACGGATGGCAAGGTTCATGTGCGCCATCTTCCACGTATCAGGGTTGGCCTCCTGACCATAGATACTGATCTTGCGCAGGTTTCCCTTGTGGCGCTCTATAAACTTGGCGCTCTGCACAAACATACCGCCCGAACCGCAGCAAGGGTCATAGACTCTGCCCTCGTAAGGCTCCAGAATCTCTACCAGCGTGCGGACAATGCAGGAAGGCGTATAGAACTCGCCACCATTCTTTCCCTCCAGGCTGGCAAACTGCTGCAGACAGTATTCGTAGGTTCTGCCTAAGAGGTCTTTCTCCTCGCCAGCATCGTGCATTTCTATGTTCGTAAAGAGATCCACCACATCGCCCAGACGGCGCTTATCCAGCTCAAGACGGGCGAAATTCTTAGGCAGAATACCCTTCAAACGTTCGTTTTCACGCTCTATGGCGGTTAGCGCTTCATCTATCACAATGCCTATTTCGGGTGTATGTGCAGCAGCACTAATCTTGCTCCATCGGGCTTCAGCAGGCACGAAGAAAATGTTCTCGGCGGTGTATTCGTCCTTATCTTCCGGGTCGGCGTATTCGTCGCCCTGCAGCTCCTGGAACTTCTGGTCAAAGCGGTCGCTGATGTATTTCAGAAAGATGAGTCCGAGCACCACGCCCTCGTATTGCGAAGCGCTGAGGTTGCCACGCAGAATGTCGGCAGCCTTCCATATTTTCTCTTCAAAACCAATGCTGATTGTATCTTGTTTCTTTGCCATAGTGCCTTATTTCGTTTTGAGCACAAGTCGCCAGCCCTCGCTCTGAAGGATGAGGGAGTCGGTTGTGCGGGTTATCTTAAAAATGGTGTTGCCAATTTTGATTTCATCGCCCTCGAGGGTGTAGGCGATTTGTCCCAAGGGAATAATCTCGTACTCCGTCTTCGTCACCTTGCCCGTATTGTCGAAATAGTTGACGGTCTCGCCCTGAGTGAAGATGATGTTGCCGTCGGCAAACTGGGCGAAGGTGTCCGATTCCCTCATGTCAATCCAAAAACCGCCGAAGCTCTGACAAGCCTCGGTCACCTCCCATTCCTGGGCGCTGAGCAGCGACTGGTAGTCTACGGCCTCGGTGCCGTCGTCCGTGTCGGAAGAGCAGGAAGTGAGGACGGGTACTGAGAACACAAAAAGGACGACTGCCACCGCTGTGATGAAGGATGACAGTCGCCCTTTGGCGTGCGAAAAATATGCATGAATGGTTCGGGTTAATCTTGATGACTCAAAATTACCCCCCCCGAATAACTGACAGATGGTTAATGATTTATTAGTTTTCATACCTTTATTTTTATTGTCGCCACTGCTTCGTAGCGAATCCCACAGCAGCCTTTTGTTGTAAAATACTTCTCGCAAAAGTAATATTTCTTTTTCAAATTATCGTCTTTATTACTTTCTTTAACTTATTTTTTGTGTTTTCCGCCCCTGCCACCAAACAGATTTGTCCGCAAATCGCCTTTCCCGACATCCGCCTGTCCGAGCTCCTTGATGATTCGCATGACGAGTGCTTTGCATACTGGACAAAGTGGGAGGAGTGAAATTCCCCTTTTGCGAAAGTTGAGTTAATTATCTATAATATTTCAAGATAACCCATATTATAATTAAGTGTTTTGCGTATATTTGCACATTATATTAATGGTTAAGATTATGGCAAAGGACACAATGGCAAACAAACTTCCCAGGAAGTTGCTTCAGAAAATGGAAATCGTAGGAGAGCAAATCAAGCTTGCCCGATTGCGCCGCGACCTGAGCATGGCACAAGTTGCAGAAAGGGCCACTTGCTCGGAAGTAACGCTTTGCAAAGTGGAGAAGGGATGCCCCACGGTTTCCATCGGAATCTATCTTCGTGTGCTCTATGCACTTCAGCTGGATGACGACATCTTGCTCCTGGCAAAGGATGATAAACTCGGAAGGGCATTGCAGGATATGGGACTGAAGAACCGTCAAAGAGCCTCTAAAAAGAAATAGAAATGGAACGACTATTGTCTTAACTCCCTTAACTCCTTTAACTTCTTTTACTCCCCTACCTCCTTTTCAGCAGCACGTAGATGATGACGGGGGCACCAAGAAGTGGGGTGACTGCTCCGAGGGGAATCATGCCGTTCTGGGTGGGAAGGGCGCAAAGCCAGTTGCACAGCAGGGCGATGACTGAACCCAAGAGCATCGTGGAGGGCAAGAGAACTCGATGATTCTCGGTCGTGACGAAGAGACGCGCGATGTGGGGCGTGGCCAAACCGATGAAGGCGATGGGACCACAGAAGGCGGTGACCGTGGCGGTGAGAACGCCTGTGACAAGGAGCAGCAGTAGACGGAGCTTGCGGGTGTCGTAACCCAGGTTCTCTGCATACAGCTCGCCCAGGAGAAAGGCATTGAGAGGCTTGACAAGCGCCAAAGCCGCCAGGAGGAAAAGACCGATCACCACGGCTGCCACAGGGATGCTGGCGAGCGAGACGTTGCCGAAACTGCCCATTCCCCAGACGGTGTAAGACTTCACGCCCTCGCTCGTGGCAAAGAAGTTGAGCAGCGTGATGGCGCTGTTGGCCAGATAACCGATCATCAAACCGATGATGAGCAGCATGGTGCTGCTGCGCACCACAGCCGAAAGTGCCGAGATGAGCGCCGTCACCGCCAAGGCACCCACCAAAGCCGAAAACAGTACCGCCGCATAACCCGCCAGGGAGAGCGAGCCTGCCGACAGACTGCCGCCCATGCCCAGCATGACGACTGCCACCGCAAGGGCTGCTCCGCTGTTGATGCCAAACACGTCGGGACCCGCCAAAGGATTGCGGAAGGTGGTTTGCAACAGGAGTCCGCTAACAGCAAGAGCCGCTCCTCCCATCAGCGCCATAATGGCCTGAGGCAGTCGCGACTCTATGATGATGAAGCGCCAGGTGTCGGACGCTTCTCCCGTAACGTTTCCTGTAAGAACTGCCCATACGTCAGCCAGGGGAATGCTGACGCTTCCCATGGCGAGGTTGAGCACGAAGAGCACAACCAGCAACAGGGTTGCAGCCGTAAGGGCGACGATGGTTTGGGGACTTTTCATAAATGCAGCTTTGAGTCTTTTGAAAATGTTACGACTGCAAAGTTACATTTTTTCCTGCAACCAGCAAAAAATTTATTGAAGTTTCGAATGGCTTTTTATCCATCTCCACACCAAGGCGACGCCTGGAATGATGCAGGCCACGAGGTCGGCAAGTCCTGCTGCTGCCATCATGCTCGCATCGGCATGAAGCGTGGTGTAGGACTCGGTAGGAATCAGAACACCCTGAAGCACAACGGCGTAGACCAGGAAGACAAGCAGCTCGCGGGTTGTTGCCTTGCTGTGATAATCAAAACTGCTGTGGATGGTGTGAAAAATGCTTTTCACAGCTTCTGCTACGTACTTTTGAAAGCCAAACTCGGACATTCTCCATCCCGTACTGCCCCACTCTGCGTTTGCGTTGCCAAGATTCATGTTGGCTTGATTCATTGTCAGTTCCATAAGCCTAATCATTTAATTCATGTTTCTTTTTTCTGATGCAAAAATACAAGAGCCATATTACACCATGATGTAGAACGTGTTACAATCATATGACATTTTTATCTTTGTTCAGGAGTTAAGACAACAACTCCTGTAAGCAGCACGCCCTGGGCTAAGAGCTTATGCCCTTTCAGGACGTGCTGATTGTGTCCCTTACAGGTTGACCTTAATACCTGCGTTGATCTTCACACCGTAGTACTCCACTTGCATGGTGCGGTTCTTCTCACCCTGATAGTAGCGCAAAGGCTGGTTGAGCAGGTTGTTGGCGTTGGCGTAGACTGTAAACTTCTGCTTCTTTCCCCAGGTGTAGCTGGCGTTGAGGTCGAGATAGTTCACGTTGTCGTAGTAGCGGTCGAGAGCACGGCTGGTGCTCATCTGGTCGATGAACGAAGAAGCGAAGTTGTAAGACAGACGGAGGCTCAGTCCACACTTCTCGAAGAAGAGCGAGGCATTGGCAGTATGCTCAGGCGAGCCTGCCACCTTCACGTCGTCGCCGTCCTCGATGCCGAGGCGCTCGTTGAAGTTGCGCGTGGTGCTGTGAGTGTAGGTGTAGTTGCCGTAGAAGCCGAGGCATTTCAGGGCTGGTGTGATGAAACCGAAGTCGCGCTGATAAGCCACTTCCACACCATACACACGGGCATCGTAGGCGTTGATGTTCTGAGTCACCGCAAACTGCTTGTCGGCATTGTCGCCCGAGAGTCCGAGGTCGCTGCCCAAGTATTTGTTGGAAGCCCACTCCACGTTCACGTTCTTGATGTCCTTATAGAAGAGTCCCAGGCTCACCAGTCCCACACTCTTGAAGTAGTGGTCGGCAGAGAGGTCGATGTTGAGCGCTCTTGCTGGCTTGGTGTTAGGATCGCCGATGGTAGCCTCCTCGTCGGCAATATTGAAGGTCTTATTGGCGATAAGTGCCGAATACTTAGGACGCGAGATGGTCTTGGTGATGGAGGCTCTGAGGCTTCCGTCGTCCGAGTATTTGTACTTCAGCAAGAGGCTTGGCAGGAGGTCTGTATAGTGACTCTTGATGTCGCCTGTAGGCTTCATGGTCGGGTCGCCGTCCTCGGGAATGTCCACATTGTAGCCGCTGGTCTTCAGGTCGGTACGCTCCACGCGCAGACCCAGGGTGGCTGAGAGTTTCTTGCCTATCTTCTGGTCGAAGCGCAGGTAACCGGCTGTTATCTGCTCGCTGATCTTATAGTTGCCGGCTTCCTCCTCGTAGTTCTCTGTTCCCTCATACTGGCTGAAGTCGATTTTGCCCAACGTGCTGATCGAGATGAATGGCGAGTTGGCAGGATACTGGCTGCCCGGCATGAAGCCGTCGCGAATCTGCAGCGAGGTGTTGCTGCGCCAGTCGTCGCCCAGCACCTCCTCGGGGTCGTAGTCGAAGAATGAGGTGGTGCGCTTCTTGTTCTTGCTGGTGTACTTGGCACCAAACTTCAGGGTGTTGCCGTAGAGACCCTTGCAGAGCGGCAGGGTGAAGTTGAGTCGTCCCTTCCACTCGTTCTCCACGATGTCCTGGTTGGAGTTGTTGAGCTCGTCGAGCACCCAGTGGCTGTCGTCGAGTGAAGGGAGCGATTTGGCGTAGTAAGGCTGCTTGTCGCCCACGTCCTGGAAGCCGTCGCCGAAGTCGATGTACTCGGTTTCACTCTTACCATATTTATATTTATAGGAAGCATAGCGCTCGTTGGGTCGCTCCTCGGTGGCTCGCGAGTAGCTGGCAGCCCAGTCCATCTTCAGGTTGCCCAGCTGGTGCTCTCCGTCGAGAGTGTAGTCCATGGTCTGCTGCAACTCCAGTCGGGCGTTCTTCTGGTCAGACGAGCCCGCCTTGGTCTGGAACACGACGCTCTGCTTGGAAGCCTTGCTGTTCAGCTTCTTGTAGCTGATGCGATAACGGTTCTCCCAGTCGCTGCGACGATTGTAAATGCCCTTGAACGAAATCTTGTGCAGGGGGTTGAACTTATAGTCTAAAGCCAGGGAGTAGCTCTGACGCTCACGGGTGACGTAGTACTGGCGCACCTGAGCCTCCTTCAGCTCTATTTCCTTGTCGTCGTTCTCCTCGTATTCGAACTCGGTATTGTCGGAACCTCCGGGAGCATACTGATAAGAGGCAGAGGCCATGATGCCCAGGCGGTTCTGGAAGAATCGGTTGCCCCATGTTGCTGCCAGGTCCCATTGTGGTTTGCCGCTGATCCATGTGTAGCCTGAACCGACGTTGAAGTTGAGCACCTGGTGGCTGGGGGTGTTTTTGGTCACGAGGTTGATTTCGCCTCCGATGGCGTCGCCGTCCATGTCGGAGGTCACCACCTTGTTCACCTCGATGGTCTGAATCATGTCGGCAGGAATCAGGTCGAGCTGCACGTTGCGGGTGTCGCCCTCTGCCGAAGGCATTCTGTTGCCGTTGACGGTCACCGAGGTAAGGTCGGCTGAAGTGCCTCTCACCTGTCCGAACCGGGCCTCACCCTGGTCGTACTGCACGTTGATGCCGTTGATGCGTTTCAGGGCGTCGCCGATATTGGAGTCGGGGAACTTGCCCACCTGGTCGGCGCTCACCACATTGGTCACACCCATGTTCTCCTTCTGCATCTGCAGGGCCTTGCGCTGACCGTAGAAGGCTCCGTTCACCACCACTTCCTTGAGCTCGTTGCCCTCGCTCAGGACGATGTTTCGCTCCACGTTCTTGCCCACCAGCTTGATGACGTAGGTCTTGGGCGAATAGCCCACGTAGGACACCTTCACCTTGTAGGTTCCGGGCTTCATGTTGGGCAGGGTGTAGAAACCGTTCACATCGCTTGTTACTCCTGTATGCAAATCTTCCACCATGATGGTTGCTCCTGGCAAAGCCTGATGCTCTGCGTCGACAACACGTCCGCTGATGACTCCGCCCATCAGGACTTTGCTTTCGGGTTCTGTCACGGCGACTGCTGCGCCTGTGGCTGTCAGCATCAGGGCCGAGAATAATACTTTCTTGAGATTCATAAAATTTTCCTGTATAATGATTTTTTCGATTTGAATTTACTTCTTCACCTTTTCTATGGTGTGGATGATTTTTCCGTCCTTGTCGATCATCGACATTCGGAGCTGCTTCTTGTCGGCTGAAATGACCGAGAAACCGTCGGCTGAACTGCAGAACACAGTACCATCGGTAGGCTTCACGGGACGGGCCAGAGATGAAGAGGAGTTGACCACGTAGTCGATGTTGTCGCCCTTCTTCTGGATGTGCTGGAAGTTGTGGATGTGTCCGCAGGCGTAGATGGCCACATTATTATATTTATGGAGTACGGGCAACAGGCGGTTCTGCATGTCGAGACGCTCGCTCTCCTTCTTAGTGGTGTAGGCATAGATGGGATGATGGCCCACTACAATCACCCAGTCTTCCTTGGCATTCTTCAGGGTCTCGTCGAGCCAGGCGAGCTGAGCCTCCACGTCCTGCTTGCAGGCATCGGGATATTTGGCAGAGGCCTTGCGGTAAGAGTCGATGAGAGGAGTGGTGTCGAGGAACACCACGCGAAGGGTGGTTCCCTTGTGGTCGAACACCTTGGTGTAATATTTCTCTCTCATCATCCAGCGGCGGCTCACCTTGCCGTAGTCCATGAAAGCCTGTGTGTTGCCACGATACTCATGGTTGCCGCAAACGGCAAACCAGTCGAGCATCAGTTCGGGATGAGAGTAAACCCATTCGTAATTGGTGAGCCACAATGGGTCCTGGGTGGAAGCCACTCCGTTGAAATGATGAATGTCGCCTGCGGCTATCACGCACTCAGGACCTACCACGTCGGCCATCTCGCCCATCAGTTCGGCAATGGGTTTCTGGTCGTAATAGCCGTTGCGGCCCATGTCGTTGGTCATGTAGAGTGTGATTTCGCCCTTCAGCTTCTGCCATTCTGCAGCATTCACCTTCCAGTTAGGATTCTGCTGAATGGCGGTCGCCGCACTCTGCGAGCAGGTGGTTACTGCCGTGTTTTGAGCCTTTGCTGTCAAGCCGCCGCCCAACAATAATGCTGAAGCCAAAACCACAGCTGCCATTCTCTCTTTCATCACAGCAACTCTGTTGCCATGCTTTCCCGAAATTTTCT
>ERZ1034920.1484-NODE-1484-length-14891-cov-4.990024_pt1 | contig 14891 bp, 17 predicted proteins | sample MGYA00520688_ERZ1034920 | MGnify/ENA primary metagenome ERZ1034920 (study PRJEB33766, sample SAMN09781785) | gut metagenome | biome: gut microbiome | host: Homo sapiens | place: Madagascar | study: EMG produced TPA metagenomics assembly of the PRJNA485056 data...
CTGATCTTGATCGTGGCCCCGTTCCCGATTCATATCCTTTAATTACGTATTCCGAGGGCGGAAAGGAAAAGTATCAGCCGGTTTCTCCTTCGTCGCGGGAGACGAGCGTGTCGGTTCGTCTTTGCTCGGATGGCGAAGAGGCTCTTGTTGCCCTTCTGAAAGAAAGGCTGTCGGGGGGAGGATGCGCTGGGGTTATCTGCGGTACGGTGTCACGTGCACAGGAGACGGCGACTCTTCTGCGTGAGGCTTTCGGTGATGAAGTTGTGCTATTAACGCATGCGCGATTCGTTGACGCTGATCGCATGGATAACGAAAGGCGTCTTCGCAGCTTGCTGGGTCCCGATGCGACTGTCTCCAACGGCCGTCGCCCTCAGAAGCTCATTGTGGTGGGAACTCAGGTTCTCGAGCAGTCGCTGGACGTTGATTTCGATGTTCTCGTTACCGATGTGGCGCCCGTCGATTTGATCATGCAAAGAATGGGGCGTCTGCACCGTCACAAGAGAGGAAGTCGGGAGTCTGAGCGGCCTGAAAAACTTCGCAACGCCTGCTGCTTCGTTCGCGGTGTGGATGAGTTCGCAAAGGCGGGCCCTCGTTTTGCCAAGGGGCTGGTCAACGTTTACGAAGAGGCGTCGCTCATCGAAGCACTTGCTGCGTTGGGATTGAAGGGCTTTGATGATAGAGCGGAAGTCTGCCTACCGTCCGACATCTGCCGACTTGTCCAAACTGCTTATTCGTCAGAGGATATCAGGATGCTGATTCCTTCTGCGTGGGCGGATTATGCCTCAAGGGTTGAGTCTCGAGGGTCTCATTACGAGGGCAAGGTGGCGCGCGCGAAGAAGTGCCTTCTTCCCTCGGTTGGAAATGTCGAATCGATGAAGGGCCTCTTCCCCAACGTCGTGGAAGAAGGGACGAGCAAAACGAAATATCAGGAGGATCGCGGCCAAATGGCGGTGCGCGACACGCAGGAGACGGTTGAGGTGCTGCTTATCCGCAAGTGCGAAGGGGAGCTGCATCTTCTCCCGTGGATCGGCGATAAAAAACGCGATGTTGATCTGGGGGCGAGGATCCCGATGTACTGCGCTCCCGAAGAGGGCTGCGCTCAAGTGCTTGCCCAGTCGGCTGTTAGGTTGCCGCTGGCAATGTGCAGATACGAGGAGATCGACGGTCTCATCACCGCCCTCGAAGAAGCATGCGATTCGTATGCCAGCGCATGGCAAGAGTCGCCCTGGTTAGCGGGCCGCCTTATTCTTGCGCTCGAAGATGAGGATGACGGCCTGTCGGCGGAGGTCTTTGGATGGCGTGTTTCATATTCGAGGAAAGACGGGTTGCAATGCGAGAAGCTGAAAAAGGTTTTACAGTTCTCAGTTTGATATACTAATTTCGAGGCGACTTCTAAGAGAGGCTGGAAACAGTTTCTCAAGCCGCATCTCATGATCCCGACGATCTGGTGATCGAATCTGATCCTGGTCGGGTTGAACCTTGAGAGCTGAACAACGTAGCCATGTTCCCTGCAGATGCAGGGTTTCTCCCATTGTACGAGCATCGCATGCTCTGGCATGCGATTGATGTTTGAAAGGAGGGTACGTGTGGATACCAACGTTTCTTCTTACAATTTGCTCGACGAGCCTTGGATCGAGCTGACGACCGCGAATGGCGGTACGAGATCCGTTTCTTTAGTTGAGGCGTTCAGGACGGCGCATGAGGCAACGGGCATCACGGGTGAAATGCCTCAGATGAATTTCGTCACGCTGCGGTTGCTCCTGGCGATACTCTACAGGGTGTATGCCTATCCGATCGAGGATACGCGTCTTGCGCGGGCGCTCTGGAAGCAGCTTTGGAATCGTGGCTGCTTCGACATGGAAGAGATCTCCTCTTATCTGGAGTCCCATAGGGACGGGTTCTATCTGATTGACTCAAGCCGTCCGTTTTTCCAGACGGCGAATCTCGCCTATTCAGGAAAAGCCGAGGGAACATGCAGCCCGATTGCTGAGTTGATGCCTGATATTCCGAAGCCTGGTAAGTTTCTGTTCTCGACGAGATCGCTCGAAGGAGCCTCGTCGTTGAGTATGGACGAGGCGGCTCGCTATCTTATTTTGGCCCAGGGGTATGACATTGCTGGCATTCGGACGCCTGTTGCGGGCAACACTCATGTCAAAAGTGGAAAAGTGTACGCACCCAAAGGTGCGGTGGGAACGGGCTGGTGCGGAGCTGTGGGCGGAACGTTTATGGAGGGGAACAACCTGTTCGAAACGTTGATGCTCAATTTCGTTCTCTTCGATAGGCGCAATGACAGGGGTTGTCTTCTCGGTATCGAGGGAGATGTTCCTCCTTGGGAGCGCGAGAGCCCTTCATCTGACTTGATCCAGGTTGACCCATGCGGACCTGTTCAGATGCTGACATGGCAGGGGCGTCGTGTCCGGCTTGTCCCCGATGGCGAGCGTTCAAAAATCACGGGAGTCGTTATCTGCTATGGAGATGTCACCAACGCGATCGACAAGCAAGATTGCGAGATGATGACCCCTTGGCGCGCAAGCCAAGCCCAGCAGAAGAAGCTGGGAACGGCTCATGTTCCGTGGCTTCCTCGTCAGCATGATCCGAGACGGGCGATATGGCGCAGTTTGGCACCGCTTCTGTCTGCGGAGAGCGATCATTCTGAGGATCTACGTCCTGGTGTTGTGCGCTGGGTCAACAGTTTGGTCGATGAAGGCGCGATCAATCAAAGCTATCGCCTGTCGATCCATGCGCAAGGAATGAGCTACGGCTCGCAGAGCAGTGCCTATGAAGAGGCCGTCGACGATTCCGTCAATATGTATGCGCTTATGGCTTGCAGCGATTCGACCGTTGTTGAGAAATGCGTCGAGGTTGTCGAACAGACCGAGGAGGCTGTCAAAAGGTTGTGCGATTTCGTTTCTGAGGTGGAGATGGCACATGGAGACAAACGACGAGATGCTACGGCGTCTGCGGTAAAGGATGACGTGCGGGAGCGCGCTTACGATGAGCTTGATGGGTTGTTTCGTATGCGTATTGCGGGTTTTGCAGCTGATGTTGACCCGCTCGAGTATTGCAATCAGTGGCGTTCCGATGTCAAGAAGACGCTATGGAGCTTGGCTGACGACTATCTCGTCTCAACAGGCGCATCGCTCTTCGAGGAGCGCGTCAACGAGAAAACGGGCAAGTCTTTTTCGGCGGGGAGCTCTTTGGCAAAGCTTCATGTCATGCTTTCGCGTGTTCTGCCGAATGAGTCGAAGAGCTGCATTGCTTCCCAAGATGTCGAATAAAGGGGGTCCATGTGTGTTCCGCTTATGAAAACGCTTCGGCGATCGGACGGTATGCGAACCAGAAGATCTTGCAATTTCAAAAACAGTACCTGTCAAAAGGGCGTGGCGCCTCCAAGGGGAGAGCAACGCTCGCGCGCTTGCGAAGAATGGGGACGGACGGCTGTGGTTCTTGGCTTATCGCTGGTGATGAACTTTTCACTGATTTGCCCGATTTCGCCCTTGATCCACGGGAGGAAAAGCGTGCTCTCAATGCAGTAACGGCGATCTTCCGTCTCTATGCGCAGCATCAGCAGTCGGAGTCTGAACCTATGGCACTCTGCAAGCAAAGCGAAGAGGCAAAAAGCGCGGCGCCGCGCCGCTCGTTCGGCTGGTCGTGCTGGCGTGCAGGCTTTTCCGCAGATAAACACGGGCAGGATAAATCTCCGGGAATTAAGAGAAGGCTCGCTTCGCTTGAGTCTGCTGTGGACTTCGATGGGATTGAGACTCAGCTTCGCGGCTTGATGTCAATCGTGAAGAGCGAAGGAGTTCCCGTCGATTATTACCTGCTTGCGCAAGATCTTTACCTCCTACAAATTCCCAGTTGTCACGACGATGTTTTCTTGAGGTGGTCGAGGGACTACTACCGGCCGTACGTTGGCGGGGAGTCTCAGGATGAGCTTGCGGATAGCCGGCAATTGGCGTCGTAAACCACGAGAGGAGAATCCATGTTTATTGACATTTGCGTTATTCAGAATGTTCCATCGAGCAACATCAATCGAGATGATACCGGCAGTCCGAAGACCGCCCTCTACGGCGGGGTGCAAAGGGCTCGCGTGTCGAGTCAAGCCTGGAAACGTGCGATGAGAGTGATGTTTCCTGCGCTTTTGGAGGAAAAGTCGCTTGGCGTCAGAACGAAGTTCGCCATTGACCTCATTGCAAAGGAGATCGCGAGCAAGCGCGCTGATCTTGCCGATCGAGCGGAAGATCTGGCGGTTGCGGTGCTGTGCTCCTCGGGAATTAAGGTGAAGGCATCTGATCGCAAAGGGGAGTCGGAAGGATCACTCGCGACGGGGTACCTCGTCTTTATCGCCCGGTCGGAGTTGGGAAAATTGAGCGATCTCGCCATCAGTTGGGCGGACGAGGGCGTCGATATCGCAAAGGTTGATGCCCAGATGAAGAAGGCGGTTGCCGAGGTCTTCCATGGGAAGCAGGCAATCGATATTGCCTTGTTTGGGCGAATGCTTGCCGACGCCCCCGAGTACAACGTCGACGCTTCGGCGCAGGTTGCTCATGCCATTTCCGTTGACCGTGTGATTCAAGAGTACGATTATTTCACGGCTGTTGACGACTGTGCTCCTGAGGACAATGCAGGTGCCGGCATGATCGGAACGGTCTCGTTTAATTCGTCAACGCTGTATAGATATGCCACGGTTGATTTAGACTCGCTTTTCGATCAGGTGGAAGATGAAGAGGCTGCCTCGGAGGGAGCTGCCGCATTCGTTGAAGCGTTTGTTCGGTCCATGCCATCGGGCAAGCAGAACACGTTTGCCAACAGAACGCTTCCGAATCTCGTGGCAGTGCGCTTTAGGGAAACGCAGCCGTTCAATCCCGTTGGGGCTTTCGAGCAGCCTGTCTACCCGCGCGAAGACGCTTCTGTTTCCGCTCTGGCTGCGATGCGTCTTGCGGAAACCATCGCTGAGACGGAGGAAGCATTCGACATGCCCGCGTGCGCGTCGTGGTACGTGCAGTCTGGTATGCAGGGTGTGTCCGAGGAGGCTCTTCAGGGCCTTGGCGTACGAGTTGATATGCGGTCACTGCTAGACAACGTACGCGGAGAGGCCAGGCGCTGCCTTTCGATGGAGGAGTAGAGATGACGGTGTTGCTTTTGCAGCTTTCCGGTCCCTTGCAATCGTGGGGTGATTCGTCGCGTTTTACACGACGAATGACGCGTCGCGAGCCGACGAAGAGCGGCGTGGTCGGATTGCTGGCATCGGCTTTGGGGCGGTCGAGAGAGGAGTCGGTTGCCGATTTGGCTCAGCTTGAACTCGGCGTAAGGTCCGACCAGCCTGGAACCATTGTGCGTGACTTTCAATCGGAAAAATCCCTGGATGGAAAGAAGATCATGCCTCTCACTCATCGGTACTACCTTGCAGATGCGAAGTTCCTTGTGGCTCTCGGTGGAAATGGAGAGCTGCTTCATCGACTCGATGCCGCTGTGAAGGCTCCTCGTTGGCCTCTCTATTTGGGGCGACGCTCCTGCCCCCCCGACACTCCTCTCTCCTTGGGTGTGCATGAGGAGTACGTGACGGTTCGAGAAGCCCTCGAGGAGGAGCCATGGATTGCTTCTGAATGGTACCGTCGCAAGCACGGCGTAGTTCCCACTCTCGAAGTTTCATATGATGCACGTGACGGGGAGCCGTGCGTGAGTCAGGCTGACTATCCGCTTGATTTCAGCCTTCGGGAACGACGCTACGCGTGTCGGCCAGTTTTTCGCTGCTCGATCCCTAACCCTGATTTAGCGGAAGATTCGCAAGTAACGACGGTGAACGGATCTGCTGCGTTCGTCGCTGATGACAGCACGGATCCTCTCTCGATTGTCTAAAACGGCCGTTCGATGCGGTGCGGGCTCTTGAGGAGCGCGCACCGCTGGCGGAGTGAGTTTGACAGGAGGTGTATCTTGTTTATTTCAAAACTCGATTTGAACCCGAGCAGGGCGGGGTTTTTGAAGCACCTGGCTTCACCGTATAGGCTGCATGCTGCGATTGAGGGCGCTTTCCCGTCAGCGGAACGGCATGAAACGGAGCAAGGCCGTGTTCTGTGGAGGGTTGACAGCCTTCCAGAGGGCAGGGGTGTTCGTCTCTACGTAGTGAGTCCTGATGTGCCCGATCTGGAGAGCATCGCTTGTCAGGCTGGGGATGATGAATGCGCATCGTGGGAAACGAAGGATTATGATCGGTTTCTTGGATGCATACGTGTTGGGCAGAAGTATCGCTTTCGCTTGAAGGCGAATCCCGTGCGTAAGGTCTGCAAGGATCAAGGACGTGTTCCGAATTCTCGAGTTGTCGGAACGCTACAAGGGCATGTCACGGAAGAGCATCAGCTGCGCTGGTTGCTCGATCGAGCGGAGAAGCACGGTTTTCGCATTCTGGAAGAGGAATGCGGCCCAGCGGTCCGCATCGCTGGTAGCTCTCGAGAGGGTTTCATGCGCGGTAATTCTCGCGTAACGTTGACAACAGCTCTCTACGAAGGCGTTTTGGAGGTGATCGACGAGGCGGCCTTTCGGCGTGCGCTCACGTTTGGCATCGGCAGAGCGAAGGGATTCGGGTGCGGCTTGATGACCGTCGTGCCGTTTGCTCGGAGGTGAGTTCGATGGGCGAAGTGCTTGATACTTTCGGATCAAGACATCCAGGAGCTTCTCCGCCTGAACTGTCTGATCTGGTGAGAGCTGAAGATAGGATGTCGTTTCTCTACTTCGAGCATTGTGTGGTCAACAGAGCTGAAAACGCTATCACCATCACTGACGATGAAGGGGCTATCCATATCCCGGCTGCTTCCCTAAGTGTTTTGATGCTGGGTCCAGGAACGAAGGTGACTCACAAGGCGATGTCGACCATAGGAGAGAACGGGGCGACGGTGGTTTGGGTGGGGGAGCGCGGTGTGCGAATGTATGCGTTCGGAAAACCGCTCACCCATTCAAGCCTGCTTTTGCAAGAGCAGGCAAAGCTTGTGTCTAATGCGAGAACGAGAATCATGGTAGCGCGTAAGATGTATCAGATGCGCTTCCCGGGAGAAGACGTCTCTCGTCTTTCGATGCAGCAGCTTCGGGGAAGAGAAGGCGCAAGAATTAGGCGGGTCTATCGCTCGATGTCTGAAGAAACGGGTGTTGAGTGGAAGCGCCGCGAATATGATCCCCTGGATTACGAGGACGGATCTGATATCAACAAGGCGTTGTCTGCCGCCCATGCTTGCATGTATGGGCTGGCTCACGCTGCGATAGTTGCGCTCGGTTGCTCTCCTGGCTTGGGGTTCGTCCATGTGGGTCACGACCGCTCGTTTGTGTACGATGTTGCCGATCTGTACAAAGCCGAGCTTTCTATTCCTGTGGCATTTCGGACTGTTGCGGAAAAACCTGATGACATTGGGTCTGCTACGCGCAGAAACATGCGTGATGCAGTATACGATCTTTCGATAATGGAGCGGATGGTGAAAGATATAAAGTCCCTTCTGTCTGTCGACGAGGCCGAGGCGGACCAACCTGATGTTGATCATGTCGGACTGTGGGATGAGCATGCAGGGGAGGTTCCTGCTGGCCGCTCATATACAGATGACGTCTGAGGTGAGTCGATATGGTGGTGTTTGTTTTGACGGCATGTCCTCCAGGGGTGCGTGGCGATTTGACGAGATGGCTTCTCGAGATTGCTCCTGGAGTATTTGTCGGTCACGTTTCGGCGCGCATTCGCGACAGACTTTGGCTTCGCGTGACGGAGTTTGTGAAAAACGGACGAGCCATTATGGTTTACTCTGCAAGGAATGAGCAGCATCTCGCATTCGAAGTGTTTCAGCCTGATTGGGATGTCGTCGATTGCGATGGTGCTCGCTTGATCAAAAGGCCGAAGGGAACGGACGACGCGTCTTTGCTTGGGACTCAATCTAAAGGCTGGAGCAATGCGAGCAAGCAGCGCAAGGCGAAAAAGTATCGCAGGTAGCCCATCGTTTCGCATTGGTGAAGCGATGGGCTACGATACGAAAGTGAATTATTTTCTTGGTCGTGTGAGCTAAAGCTCCACGTCAGAAAGTGTGGTCCCCGCGCATGCGGGGATGTTCCCCGTGACGCCCAAGCGGCGCTGGATGGCCTTCAGTGGTCCCCGCGCATGCGGGGATGTTCCCGGTGGCTGACGTGGTCAACGCGCTCGTCGGCGGTGGTCCCCGCGCATGCGGGGATGTTCCCCTTGCTATACAACACGGCTGGGCGACGATACCGTGGTCCCCGCGCATGCGGGGATGTTCCCCGCTCCCAGGGAACCCCGTACGCCTGCCGCACGTGGTCCCCGCGCATGCGGGGATGTTCCCGTCGGCGAGGTCACCGTGCTGCCCTCAGGGGCGTGGTCCCCGCGCATGCGGGGATGTTCCCTTCCTCGCCGTCAAAAGGGTCGAGCTGATCGGGTGGTCCCCGCGCATGCGGGGATGTTCCCGAACTCCCACATGAGCCCAGACGCTCCTCTAAGGTGGTCCCCGCGCATGCGGGGATGTTCCCGATCTTCGCGTTGATGGTCCGCATCAGAAACCGTGGTCCCCGCGCATGCGGGGATGTTCCCCCGCCGCGCGTGCATGCCTGAACGGTGAACAAGTGGTCCCCGCGCATGCGGGGATGTTCCCATTAGATGGCTTGCACGTCAGGTCAAGAAACTGTGGTCCCCGCGCATGCGGGGATGTTCCCGGTGCGAAGAACGTGGTATCAGACGTCATCGGGTGGTCCCCGCGCATGCGGGGATGTTCCCGTCAGCATGGAACCGTTCTTGACGCTCACCTGGTGGTCCCCGCGCATGCGGGGATGTTCCCACCTCGCGCGGTGCTGCCGTGAACCCGACAGGGTGGTCCCCGCGCATGCGGGGATGTTCCCCCTCATGTCGGAGCAGGCCGACGAGGCCCCCGGTGGTCCCCGCGCATGCGGGGATGTTCCCTACGCGCCGAACAACGGCAACTTCGGCATCGAGTGGTCCCCGCGCATGCGGGGATGTTCCCCCTCGCAAGCGGCACCTCCATCGACCCCTCGTGTGGTCCCCGCGCATGCGGGGATGTTCCCTCTGAATTGCCGCTGTTGATATCTTCTTGCTTGTGGTCCCCGCGCATGCGGGGATGTTCCCGGACGAGAGCGGCACGGAGCCGCCCTCTCTGGGTGGTCCCCGCGCATGCGGGGATGTTCCCGCCGCGGTACCACGTCGTCTGCGAGATAACCCGTGGTCCCCGCGCATGCGGGGATGTTCCCATCGAAAAGTGGTCGCGCGTCGAGAAGGGCGAGTGGTCCCCGCGCATGCGGGGATGTTCCCGACCCGTCGTGGAGATGGGACGCGTACAGCGAGTGGTCCCCGCGCATGCGGGGATGTTCCCCAAACTCAGCAGATCATTTTGCCTCCTGGAACGTGGTCCCCGCGCATGCGGGGATGTTCCCGCGTCGATCACGGTGTCGCAGTCCAACAACGTGTGGTCCCCGCGCATGCGGGGATGTTCCCGGCTTCATCTAGCCCGCCTCCCCGATGGCTGCGTGGTCCCCGCGCATGCGGGGATGTTCCCACGGTGAACTTCTCCGAGGATCCGTATTTCGTGTGGTCCCCGCGCATGCGGGGATGTTCCCGTCGTGAAATTCGCGGACGATGCTGCGCGCGAGTGGTCCCCGCGCATGCGGGGATGTTCCCCCCCCGACGGGAAGCCCGCGCCTCCTGCCCGAGAGTGGTCCCCGCGCATGCGGGGATGTTCCCGGTCGGGACGCTGCCCGAAGGATGGCGTCCCGGTGGTCCCCGCGCATGCGGGGATGTTCCCTAGGCGCGCTCGCAGCCGTCATGGACGAGCATGTGGTCCCCGCGCATGCGGGGATGTTCCCCCTCAAGCTCGGCATCCCCAAGGGCGACACTGGTGGTCCCCGCGCATGCGGGGATGTTCCCCGTCCTTGATCGTGCCTATCTTGACGTTACCCGTGGTCCCCGCGCATGCGGGGATGTTCCCTCAAGATCGCCGGACTCGTTGCGGGCGGTCATGTGGTCCCCGCGCATGCGGGGATGTTCCCCAGGGTCGACGCTCGCGGCGAGCATCGGGATAGTGGTCCCCGCGCATGCGAGGATGTTCCCGTCTGCAAGATGGTCGCGAAGCTCAACGAGGTGTGGTCCCCGCGCATGCGGGGATGTTCCCAACACAGTCGTGTATCATAAGCTAACGGAGCTGTGGTCCCCGCGCATGCGGGGATGTTCCTGCGTCGCGTAATCGTTAGTGGTTGAATTTCCCGTGGCCCCCGCGCATGCGGGGATGTTCCCTAAAGCAAATAGCAGAGCCCCGCGCATCCGACGTGGTCCCCGCGCATGCGGGGATGTTCCCAAGTCCAACCCGAGGGTGATCGTCTCCCTCGAGTGGTCCCCGCGCATGCGGGGATGTTCCCTTGCAGTGGAATCGAAAGTACTACGAGGCTGGGTGGTCCCCGCGCATGCGGGGATGTTCCCTGCGACTGCCGCATCGTGTGCAGCTGGGACACGTGGTCCCCGCGCATGCGGGGATGTTCCCTACAGCGCGACGGGCTATCAGGACAGCCCGTGATGATCCCCGCATGCGCGGGGATGTTCCCATCGAGATCACCAAGCAGAGCTCCAACGCTGCGTGACCCCCGCATGCGCGGGGGTGTTCCCCACTCGCCGAGGCTCGTGCTCTCCGCCTTCTCGTGATCCTCGCATGCGCGGGGATGTTCCCAACACGAAGCTCGTTCCCTTCCAGAACAAGAAGTGATCCCCGCGCATGCGGGGATGTTCCCGTGAAGGCGGCGAAGGTCCTGCTGGACGACTAGTGATCCCCGCGCATGCGGGGATGTTCCCGAGTCGGGGACCGTGCCCCTCCAGTGCTATGGCCATGAGGTCGCGCAGTAGGGTGACTGTTTCTGGCTCATGTGTTCGCGCCCTCCCTTGGCGGTCGGCACGGCGCAGCGGTAGATGTCGGGGAGGCACTTCGTCCCATCGGGTGGCGAGCGGTCGATGTCGTCCTTCGTAGCTCATGCGACGCGCTCGCGTTCCAGCCGAAAGCTGTTAGGCTGGGGGTCTGCACTGTGTCTTCGTCCGCGGGACGATTCTGCGGAACACGAAGCTGACGGTCTGGACGGCGTCGGTGGCGTTCTGGCTCTTCCAGTCGCTGAGCACCAGGGCAGAGGCGTTGAGCTCGAGCGTGCGCCACGCCTCGCTCATCCATAGCACGAAGCTGCGCTCGTCGCGCTGATCGCTGGGGGGTGTTAGTATGCTTCGCTGCCCCGTTCTGCTGGTGCTTCCTCATCGGGGTGGCCTTGCGCTTGCTTCTCGTCAGCTCGCTGCTGTGGTACGGCGAATCCGCCAAAAGCAGACCGCAGCTTCCGTCTGACAGCTCACGCAGGGCGGTAAGGACGTTTCCGCGAACTGGCCTACAGGTCATCGGGGAGTCTTCGCTTTCCTGAACATACCGCTTCCTGGTCTCGTCAGCGATGGAGACGATGATTCGGCAATCGTTATCCAGGCATGAAAAGCTCCGCGCTCGGTGGGGCTTCGATCGTGCCGTCAGCTTTCGACGGCCTCGCGCTTCTCCGTGTCCTTCAGCCATGTGTCGTATAGACGTTTGTCTAGGATACGCCTGGCAGCATTGTCGTCCGATTCGAGCGGTCTCTTCCCCCTGCGCACGAGCATGAGCGCGCGTTCGTAGTCGGGGTTCTCGTTTATGTAATACGATTTCTTGACCATGGGTCTATTGTATCTCCTTGAACCCGTACTTGGCGGCGCGCAGGCCGCGTCCGACTCGTCGCGCTCGGCCATGCGCTCCTTGGTGCGCTCGATGCTGGGGCTGTCGAGCGTCTTGGCGCTGAGGAACCCGTCGACGAAGTGGAAGTCGGAGGTCTTACAGTCGTAGCAGACGGTGAGTCACACGAAGAGGCTCTGCTGGAAGCCCCGTCGGATCGGCCGCCGTGCCCTGTGGCTCGTGCCCTCGGTCATATCGGCCCCCTTTCCGTGCCGTGCGGCGCGCGTCGTTGGCCCGTGCGGGCCGCTAACATGCGAAAGGCCGCCCCGAAGGACGGCCTCATGTGAAGAAAGCCCCGTGCGGGGCTTGGTTCCGTTGGCTTCCGATGGAGGTGCCGACCCCCCCGTCTCGCGGTCCAGGGCCGCGCGTTCTAGCCGTTGAACTAATCGGAAATGTCGTGGCACGCCCGCGGGGAATCGAACCCCGATCTGCGGTTTTGGAGACCGCCGCCCCACCGCTGGGCCACGGGCGTGTGATATAATGCAGTCAACGAAAGGCGTCTGGCTCTGCAATTAGGGACTGGCGCCTTTCTCATTGGGTCATCCTAACAACTGTTCCGTCCTTTCTGACGAACAGGACCTCGTCTATGCCGTGTTGGCGCATTCTCCGCTTGATCTCATCGGCGATCAGATCGTCGGAGACGTCTCTGTACCTAGAGCTGAGCGCCACGCAAACCTTGCCTTTGTAATCGAGCCGTTCGCCAGTCGATTCATCATACTGATTTAGGAACTGCCTCTTTGCGCTTCTCAGGTTGCTCTCAACGAAAGCTAGTTCGCGCCCTTCTTTAGGAGGAACCTTCGGCTCCTCTGGGCTCTTGAACTCATACAGCTTCCCGCCAACTAGCGAGTCTATGTTGGAAAAACCTTCCGGTGCGTCATCTTTAAGCGGCTCGACGTCGAACCCCGCGTGCTTTAGCGCATCGTGCAGAAACAGGTTCCTCCATTCGCAGCCCCTGTCTGTTATGCTCCCTGGATCGTAGTCCGACGGATCGAATTCATCAGACTTTCTCACCATCTTTCCGAACGAATCCCTCGAGACGTTCGAGTAATTGACTTCGGGTTCTTTGCCCGTGTTCAGCCATCGGAAATCGCGCGTCTCCGCCTCGGCTATGATGCGCGCCTGGCGGAACCGCCTGTACCGCTCGCCGTCAGTGTCGCCCTTGTAGCGCGCCTTGGCCTTGGAGTCCAGCTCATCCCACTCGGCGCGCAGGGCGCTGTCTCCGCCGAGCGCCTTGACGCACCCGCTCCATCGGCCGTACATGCCGTCGGGGTCGTAGCCGTCGATCTGATCCGATGCGGGAACGCCCTCGAATCCCGGCACTATCACGCAGTCGCAGTTGCGGTGGTAGGCGTGCGTGCTGCCCGCCGTGTCCTCGCTGCGGTACACGAACCCGCGCGAGCTGAGCATGAAGCAGAACCCGCACGTCTCGCGGCCGCTGGGAACCCTCGCGTACCGCAGGTCGTTGCGCTCGCGGTTGCGCTCCATGTTCTCGAACGCCGCGCGGTGGACGTAGTAGCGCGACAGGTCGGCGACGTCGCGGGTGAACTTTTCTACCATTCCCTCCACGAGGTCAGCAGCGTGGTCCCCGTGTGTGCGGGGATGTTCCCAGGGTGATTGCGAGCGGGAACCTCACACGCGAGTGATCCCCGCGCATGCGGGGATGTTCCCGTCATGCCCGATGACGTACGGGGCTTCCTCTCGTGATCCCCGCGCATACGGGAGCGGTGTCATCTGTGCGCATAATTATGCGGCTGTGTTTTCCGGGCAAGCGGAAGTGGTTTCGTTGTGCATCGAAAGCCTAGTCAGCGTTCCATGTTCCTCTCATGTGTGGAGGATGCTCCTCATGTTGGCAGCCAAGTATTCGTTCTGTACACGCTCTTTGTGTTTGCGGGGCGTTTTCATGGGGCCGCCGATTTGGCGGTGCGGTTTTGCTCGACGTTCGAGATTGTGCGCAGGCAGGGTATAAGCTGGAAAATGACGCGTATAGTATACTTAGCTATTACGATTATCCGCCGCGGACGGTTGCGGTGCGCAGTCGTTTGGAGAACGGAGTTTTGTGAGTACGCTGGGAACCATACTCAAGGACAATTGGGAGTGGCGTAAGCAGATCAGCAGGCTTGCCATTTTCGAGCTGGTGAAGAAGAGCCGCGGTGCGGTGCTTTCGTGGGCGTGGTTTTTCATCAAGCCGGCGATGTACATCTTCTGCTTCTGGTTCGCGCTTGACGTGGGCCTTCGCACGGGGAGCGGTATGACCGACGCGGGTGCGCCGCCGTACATCCTCTGGTTGTGCGCGGGTCTCATCCCGTGGTTCTTCATGCAGGATATGCTCGGCGCTGGCATCGACGTGCTGCATCGCTATCCGTATCTTGTCAACAAGATCAAGTTCCCTTTGAGCGGCATCTCAACCATCTACACGGGCGCTACCATGATCGTCCAGCTCATGCTGATGGTCGTGCTGTTCATCATCTACTTCGTTTGCGGGCAAGGGCTCGACATCTACCTCATCCAGGTTCCCATCCTGCTTGTTCTCATGTTCGTGTTCTGGGACATGGTTTCCATCCTGTTCTCGCAGCTCTCCGCCATGAGCAAGGACGTGGCGAACCTCATGCACGCCATGTCGACGCCGTTCTTCTGGCTGTCGGGCGTCATTTTCGACGTGAAGAGCATCCCGATCGACTGGATTCAGGTGATCCTTTGCTTCAACCCCATCACGTTCTTCGCGTCGGCGTTTCGCGGCGCGTTCTACGACAAGACGTGGCTCTGGGACGATCCCGTCATGCTCGGCGGCTTCGTCGTGGTGTTCGTCATCACGCTGGTTCTGATGGTGGTCGTGTACAAGAAGCTCCACGAGGAGGTGTCCGATGTCCTCTGATGCGCAAGCCGCCGACGGCAAGCTCTCCGACGCGCGCGACCTTCATAAGACGAGCGTGAGCGACGAAGTGGTCATCCGCTTCGACCATGTGACGAAGACGTACAACCTGTACAAGAACGATCGCGGTCGCTTCCTCGGCATCTTCAATTACAAGAAGAAGGGCGTGTTCCTCGGCAGCGTCGATGCGAGCAAGGACCTCTCGTTCGAGATCAAGAAGGGCGAGGCGGTGGCGTTTCTCGGGCGCAACG
>ERZ1034920.1486-NODE-1486-length-14872-cov-6.098400_pt1 | contig 14872 bp, 11 predicted proteins | sample MGYA00520688_ERZ1034920 | MGnify/ENA primary metagenome ERZ1034920 (study PRJEB33766, sample SAMN09781785) | gut metagenome | biome: gut microbiome | host: Homo sapiens | place: Madagascar | study: EMG produced TPA metagenomics assembly of the PRJNA485056 data...
GGCGCACCGGCGCGGGGAACTCGATCGGCTCGCCGTCGACGAACAACGCCGCCTCGCGCGGATAGGAGCCCTCCGAAGGGCAGAGCAGCGACACCTCGACGACGTCGCTTCCGTTCGTGACGATGGAGCGGGAGCGCAGCGTGTGCGGTGCGATCGGCACCACGACGAGCCCGTCGTAGCCCGGCGACACCAAAGGCCCGCCCGCGGAGAGCGCATAGCCGGTGGAGCCCGTCGCCGTCGCCACCACGACGCCGTCGCCCCGCATGTCCGCGACGCGCGCGCCCGAGACGCCCAGCGTGAAGTCGATCAGGCGCCCGTTGGCGCCGCGCGTCACCGCAAGCTCGTTGAGCGCGAAGAACGTCCGCGGGCCGTCGGGCTCCTCCCCGTCGGCGTCGTCGCTCCACGGATCGCGCTCGCCCTCGCACACCACGTCGATGCACAGGTTGGCGCGCTTCTCGCGCACGCACTCGTCGGCGAGCGCCGCGGCGACGATCGCGACCACGCCGTCATCGCTCGCGTTTGCCAGAAAGCCCAGCCGGCCGAAGTTGATCCCCAGGATCGGAACGCCCGCCGTGCCGATCTGACGCGCCGTGCGCAGGATCGTCCCGTCGCCGCCCAGCACGACCGCCAGGTCGATGCCGCCCTCCACGAGTCGGCGCACCTCGCCGATCTCGGCCGGCCCCACCAGGTCGCGGGAATCCACCAGCGAGCTTTCGATACCCTGCATGCCCAGATAGGCGCCGAGCAGAAGCGACGCCTCCGTGGCTTGCGGATTGGAGTTATTGCGTATGACGAGCACGTGCATGCGGACCCTCTTTCGCCCTTTGATATGATGAAGATTATAGCGAAACCCCCGATCAAGGAAAGCGTCCGCCATGCCTGACAAGCTCAGCAGAGCACGACATACCCGCAAGCCTGAGCCCGTCGAAGACGCCCCGCGGACCGCACGCTCCGAAGAGGGGGACGGCGCCTGGGATCCCGACTCCACCGCCGCGATCCCCGTCGTGGGACGGCACGGCGGCGTGGACCGCACGCGCGCGGCTCAACCCGCCGCGAAACGGGCGCGCCATGCCGGGAAGGACCGCACACGCGAGGAGGCTCCCCGCTTCCAAGACGCCCCCGAGCCCGAGCCAGAGCTTGAGCCCGCCTCCATCGCCGTGCAGACCGACGGCGACGCTCCCGAGCCCGAGCGGGGCTCCGACATCGGCTCGTCCGCCGCGCTCATCCGCGTCTGCACCATCGTCTCGCGCATCACGGGCTTCATCCGCACGTGGGCGATGGCGTTCGCGCTCGGCGCCTCGCTCCTGTCGAGCTCCTACCAGGTCGCCAACAACCTCCCCAACATGCTCTACGAGCTGGTCGTGGGCGGCATGCTCGTCACGGCGTTCCTGCCGGTCTACGTGTCGGTGAAGAAAAGGCTCGGCCGCGACGGCGGAAACGCGTACGCCTCCAACCTGCTCACCATCGTCGTGATCTTCCTCGGCGTGCTGTCGCTTCTGTGCATGGTGTTCCCGGGCGTGGCGATCTACACGCAAAGCTTCTTCTCCGACCAGGGAGACATGGGCCAGGCGACGTTCTTCTTCCAGTTCTTCGCGATCCAGATCGTCTTCTACGGCGCATCGGCGGTGGTGTCGGGCCTGCTCAACGCCAACCACGACTACCTGTGGTCGTCGATCGCGCCGGTCGCCAACAACCTCATCGTCATCGCGACGTTCATCGCCTACGCCATCGTCGCGCCCAACCAGCCTGAACTCGCGCTCTACATCATCGCCATCGGCAACCCGCTCGGCGTGTTCGTGCAGATGGCGATCCAGATCCCGGCGCTCGCGCGCAACGGCATCCGCCTGCGCCCGCGCATCAACCTGCACGACCCCGCGCTGCGCGAGACCATCGGGATCGGCCTTCCCGCCGTGGGCGTGATGGTCACGTCCTGCATCGCCGTCTCGGTCCAAAACGCCGCGTCGCTCGTGTTCACCGACGCCGGCCCCTCGGTGCTGCTGTACGCGCGCCTGTGGTTCACGCTGCCCTACTCGTTCCTCGTCGTGCCCATCACCACGACGATGTTCACCGAGCTCTCCGAGATGCGCGCCGAGGGCGACGTCGAGGGCGTCAAGCGGGGGATCGTGTCGGGCACCAACCAGATCCTGTTCTTCACGGTGCCCTTCGCCCTGTACCTCATCGTGTTCGCCTATCCGCTGGTGAGCCTTCTGCATGTGGGCGCGTTCACGATGGACAGCGTGGCGCTCATCGCGGGGTATCTGGGCGTGCTCGCGTTCGCGTTGCCGTTCTACGGCGTCAACACCTATCTGCAGAAGACATTCTCGAGCCTGCGCAAGATGGGCGCATTCGCGCTCGTGAACCTCATCGCGATGATCGTGCAGGTCGCCATCACCGTGGGCGGCGCCGCGCTTGCGGACCAGGGCGTGCCCATCGGCTCCATCGCTGCCGGCGAGGTGGCGTTCAACGCGTTCGCCGACGTCTGCCTGTTCGTCTATCTGCGACGCCATCTGGGATCGTTCGGACTGGGATCGACCGCGCGGGCGTTCGCGGCGGCGCTGGTGCTGGGCGTTTTGGGGGCGGCGGCGGGCTACGGCGTCCTGTGGGCGCTTGAGAGCTTCGTCTCCCCGCTGTCCGGCTCGCTTATCCAATCGTTCGCCTACATCGTCGCAGGCGGCGTCGTGAGCCTTCTCGTGACGTACGGGCTGGCGCTCAAGCTGCGCGTGCCCGAATCCGCCATGCTCTCCGGCATCATCGGAAAGGTCGCCGGCAAGCTCAAGCGCTAAGCGGCAGGACGCCGGGCCATCCGCGGGAGGCGGCCGGGGCGAGCGGACCCGCTACAGCGGGCGCTCGCGATCCGGTTCCGTCGTCAGGATGAGGGGGCCCTCCTCGGTGATGGCGACCGTCTTCTCGAAATGCACCGACGGCTTGCCGTCGCGCGTGCACACGAGCCACCCGTCCGACATCGGCCTCACGCGATGGGTTCCGGCATTGATCATCGGCTCCACGGCGAGCACCATGCCGACCTCCAGCTTGATGCCGCGATGACGATGCCCGTAGTTGGGCACGTTGGGTTCCTCGTGCATGTCGCGCCCGATTCCGTGGCCGACGTACTCGCGCACCACGCCGTACCCGGCCGCCTCGGCGACCGCCTGGATCGCATGCCCGAGATCGCCCATGCGGTTGCCGGCGCGCGCCGCGGCGAGGCCCGTCCACATGCACTTCTCCCCCACTTCGAGCAGGCGCTTGTTCTCGGGCGAGACGGAGCCCACCGCATAGGTCCAGGCGTTGTCCCCCACCCATCCGTCGACGATCGCGCCGGTGTCGATCGAGATGATGTCGCCGTCTTTCAGGACGGCCTTCTTGGAGGGGATGCCGTGCACGATCTGGTCGTTGATGGAGGCGCAGATGCTGCCGGGGAACCCGCCGTATCCCTTGAACGCCGGCACGCCGCCATGCTCGCGGATGAACGTCTCGGCGATCTCGTCGAGCTCAAGCGTCGTGACGCCCGGCTTGCAGTGCGCACCCACCTCGCGCAGGACCTGCGCGGAAAGCACGCATGCCGCCTTCATCGCCTCGATCTCGCTTGGGCTCTTCAAGATGATCGCCATATCGTTTCAACCTTCCTTCGCGGGGAACGGGAAAAGGGAGCGGGCGGTTTCCCTCGATCGAGCTGAGGGGAGAAGAGGGCGCCCGCCCCCTCTTCCCGTTCCGAGCGCGACGCCGCGCGACCGGGCGCCGCCCCCCTCGCCTCAAACGAAAACCCCGCCGGGATCGGCGGGGTTTCGATCGCGTATATGTTTCGGCGCCTAGTAGCGGACGAAGACCATGCCGCTCTGGACGGGGCCGACGATGACGCCGACGCCGTAAGTGGCAGCATGGATCATCTGCCCGCCGCCGATGTAGATGCCGCAGTGCTGGGCGTTGACCGCAACGTCGCCGGGCTGCGGATCGCTCACATGCTGCCAGCCAAGGAACGTGTACGTGGTACCAAGGCGGCTATAAGAGCCGGTCAGGCAGTAGGACACGAAACCGGAGCAGTCGAACTGACCCGGAGCGCATCCGCCCCAGACGTACTCGGCATTGCCAACCCACTGGTATGCGCGATCGACGATCGCGTTGCCGGTGACGGCGTTGTAAGGCGGTTCGGAGTACGAGGGCGTCGACGGGGTGGAGCCGCCGCCAGGATTGCCGCCCTGATGCTCCTCGGCGGCCTCTGCGGCCTCCTCGAGCACCTGCTGGGCAGCTGCGGCCTCGGCAGCCGCCTGCGCCGCGCGCTCCTGCTCCAACAGGGCGGCGGCCTCGGCGGACAGGCTGTCATAGGTCGCCTGCATCTCGCTGACGGTGGCCTGGGCCTCGTCCTGGATCTTCTTGGCCTCGGCAGCCTTCTCAGCAGCAACCTGCTCCTGGGCGGCGTACTCGGCCTTCTCGTCCTCGATCTGCTGACGCAGGTCCTTGGTCTGGTTGACGAGCTCGGAATCGCTCTGGTTCATCTTGTCGAGCAGATCCCAGTTGTTCACGAACTCGGTGAACGACGTGGATCCGAGCAGCACGTCGATGATCGAAGCGCTGCCGTTGCGGTACATCGACTTGGCGCGGTCGCCCAGGCGCTCCTGAAGGCCGGCGATCTGCTCGTTGGCCTCGTCGATGCGCTGCTGCGCCTCGTCCATCTTCTGCTGCGCCTGCTCCTGCTCGGAAAGCGCGGTGTAGTAATTGTTGGAAGCCTGATCCAGCTCAGCCTGCATGGCGTTGAGGGATGCGAGAACCGACTGGGCCTCCGCCTGCTTCTCGGCGGACGTCGGATCCGCGTAAGCCTCGGTCGGCATGGCGACCGGCATCATGATGCCCACGGCGAGCACGGCGGAAAGGGCCGCCGACCCCGCGACGCGGAGGGGATTTCGCTTCGTATAAACCATGTAATAGCCTCCTCGTTGTCTGCCTTTCCCCGAACAAGTGCCCCCGTTTCGAGGAAAGCCGTCATATAGGATACCAACCACCCCGCTTCCGAGCAGCATTTTTCTTCCAATACCCACAAGGCTGACATATTCGAGACGTCCAAATCGCACCCAACCACTACAAATTGTGGTAACGATCGTTGCCACCCACAAGAGAGCCTTCGATGCCAATAGACCCGCCTTAAGCGCGCATGAAAAAAGGGACCCCGAAGGGTCCCTTTTCGCGATAGCGGATATACGATGCGCTATTCAGCGGAGGTGTACGCGCGATTCACCGCGGAGTCGACCGGCACGCCGGGACTCATCGTGGAAGCCACGGTGATGGACTTCACGTAGCGGCCCTTGGCGGCGGCGGGCTTCATGCGCAGGATCTCGTCGTACACGGCGCCGTAGTTCTCGGCCAGCTGCTCGGCGGTGAAGCTCACCTTGCCGATGATGACGTGCGCGATGCCGTAGCGGTCGGCGCGGTACTCGACGCGGCCGCCCTTGAGCTCCTTGATCGCCTTGGCCACATCGGTGGTCACGGTGCCGAGCTTGGGGTTGGGCATCAGGCCGCGGGGGCCGAGGATCTTGCCCAGACGGCCGACCTTGCCCATCTGGTCCGGGGTGGCGACGGCGGCGTCGAAGTTGAACTCGCCGGCCTGGACCTGCTCGATGAGCTCGGCGGTGCCGACGATGTCGGCGCCGGCCTCCTTGGCGGCCTCGGCGGCAGCGCCCTCGGCGAACACGGCGACGCGGACGGTCTTGCCGGAGCCGTTGGGCAGGCTCACGGTGCCACGCAGCTGCTGGTCGGCCTGGCGGGTGTCGATGCCCAGGCGGAAGTCAGCGGTGACGGTCTCGTCGAACTTGGCGGAAGCGATCTCCTTCAGCAGCTCGAACGCCTTGATCGGGGCGTACGGCGTCTCGGCGATCTTCTCCGCCGCAGCGCGGTAATTCTTGGACTTCTTGGTCATTTCCCAATTCCTTTCGTGGTGATTAACGAGCGCTTCTTCGCTCTTCCACTGCCGGTTTCTCAACCGGCATACTCACTTCATGACCTCGCATGCCGTTCGTAACGTCAGCGAGGGTTTCTGCAGTGCCTGGGATTCGCGGGATCGCGAGGGCGCAGCGTACTTCGGTACGCGAGTCCTCGGGATCGTGCGAAGGCCGGGTGCTGCAGGAAGCCGCAGCGTCGGCTCGTTCCGCCGTTCGACAGAACGGCGGAACGCTAGTTGCCAGCCAGCATCGCGGCGACCTTCTTGGACGCCACGTACTTCTTCTTCATCTCGCGGCCCTCGATGCGCACGCCCATGCTGCGGGCGGTGCCGGCGATGATCTCCATGGCCGCCTCGATGGTGTTCGCGTTCAGGTCGGGCATCTTCACCTCGGCGATCTCGCGGAGCTGATCCTCGGTGAGCGTACCGACGGCCTTGAGCTGCGGGATGCCGGAGCCGCTCTTGATGCCGAGCTTCTCCTTGATCAGGAACGCCGCCGGAGGGGTCTTGCACACGAAGGAGAAGGTCTTGTCCTCGTAGACGGTGATCTCGACGGGGATGATGGTGCCGGACTGGTCTGCCGTCTGGGCGTTGAACGCCTGGCAGAACTGCATGATGTTGACACCCTGGGCGCCCAGCGCAGGACCGACCGGAGGGGCCGGGTTCGCAGCGCCAGCCGGAATCTGCAGTTTTACGAAACCGCTGACTTTCTTTTCAGCCATTAAACTTTCCTTTCAGCTGATAAGCAACGTACATCCTACTATCGACACGACAGCGGCGCGAGAAGCCCCGGTCCACGTCGGGCACGCCGTTTGCCGTAGTCACCACGTTAAATCTTCGCGACCTCGTTGAACGTGAGCTCAACCGGGGTCTCGCGTCCGAAGATGGACACCATGACCTTGACCTTGCCGGATTCCGGCGACACCTCGGCCACGACGCCCTCGAAGTCGACGAACACGCCGGACACGACCTTGACGGACTGCCCGACCTCGAGGCTCGAAGAGGTCTTGCGCGGAGCCTCGCGGCTCGTGCGCTTCATGATCTTGTTGTACTCCTCGCGGGTGAGCGGAGCGGGCTTGCCGTCGCTGCCCACGAAGCCGGTGACGCCGGGCGTGTTGCGCACGGCGGCCCAGCTGCGGTCGTCCAGATCCATGCGGACCAGCACGTAGCCGGGGAACACCTTCTTCTCGCTCTCCACGCGGCGGCCGCCCTCCTTGATCTCGGCGACGACCTCGGTGGGGATCTCGATGGCGAAGACGTTGTTCTCAAGGCCCATCGTCTCGATGCGGGACTCGAGCGCGGTCTTCACCTTGTTCTCATACCCGGAGTAGGTATGGAGCACGTACCACTTCTTGGACATCGGTTACGCCCCCAATCCGGAGATGCCCACGAGCACGGGCGTGATGATCAGATTGTCCAGGACGGCGACCGTGATGCCGAAGAACAGCAGCGCGCACACCACGACGACGCTCCAACGGAGCACGTCCTGCTTGGTGGGCCACGTCACGCGCTTCATCTCCGAACGGACGTTGGAGAGGAAGCCCTTCTTCTTTTTCTTGGCAGGAGCCGCATCCTTCTTCTCGGACTTGGTCGCGGTAGCCGCGGCCTTGTTGTCGGCCTCCTCCTTCTTGCGACCGAAAAAGCGCTTCTTCGGCGTCTCGACAGCAGCCTCCACCTCAGGCTTCGACTCGCGTGCGAGCTCCTCGGCCTCGCGAGCCTCCTTGCGTGCCGCGCGGGCGGCAGACGCCTTCGCGCGCTGGGTTTTCGATTTGTGAGCCATGTGGTTTCCTTCACCCAAACGGGTTTTTCGCCATTGTCCAAACGTCAAACAAGCAGCTTGACTTCAAGCTGCTCAAAAAGCAACCTGAACCCAAGCTGCTCATCAAAAAAGCAAGCTGGCAGGCCAGGAGGGACTCGAACCCCCAACATGCGGTTTTGGAGACCGCCGCTCTACCAATTGGAGCTACTGGCCTATTGCTTGTGCCTCCCTTGATCGCTTAGCGAGTCTCGCGATGCAGGGTGTGATGGCCACACCACTTGCAGTACTTCTTGAACTCGATACGATCAGGATTGTTCTGCTTGTTCTTCTTGGTCGTGTAGTTGCGGCGCTTGCACTCCGTGCACGCCAAGGTGACCAGCGTACGCATGAATACTCCCTCTAAACGATACCTTAGTCCAACTTGATTGGTGCATACACATGAATTCGTCCAACCGGGGGGCACGCCTTTCGGCGAACCCCCCGGCCTTAGGAGCGATTCAGCGTTACCTGATCAGGCTATTTACTTGATGATCTTGGTAACACGACCCGAGCCGACGGTACGGCCACCCTCGCGGATAGCGAAGCGCAGGCCCTCCTCCATGGCGATCGGGTGGATCAGCTCGCCGCGCAGCTCGACGTTGTCGCCAGGCATGACCATCTCGGTGCCCTCGGGCAGATGGGCAACACCGGTGACGTCGGTGGTGCGGAAGTAGAACTGCGGACGATAGCCGTCGAAGAACGGGGTGTGGCGGCCGCCCTCCTCCTTGGTCAGGATGTAGACCTGGCCCATGAACTCGGAGTGCGGGGTAACCGAACCCGGCTTGGCCAGAACCTGGCCGCGGACGATGTCCTCGCGCTTGATGCCGCGCAGCAGGCAGCCGATGTTGTCGCCGGCCTGAGCCTCGTCAAGCAGCTTGCGGAACATCTCGATGCCGGTGCAGACCGTGTTCTGGGTCTCCTTGATGCCGACGATCTCCAGCGGGTCGTTGACATGCAGCACACCGCGCTCGACACGGCCGGTGGCGACGGTGCCGCGGCCGGTGATGGTCATGGTGTCCTCGACAGCCATCAGGAACGGCTTGTCGACGTCGCGCTCGGGGGTGGGGATGTAGGAGTCAACGGCATCCATGAGCTCCCAGATCTTCTCCTGCCACTCCTTGTCGCCCTCCAGAGCCTTCAGAGCGGAGCCCTTGATGATCGGCAGATCGTCTCCGGGGAACTCGTACTCGCTCAGCAGCTCGCGGGTCTCCATCTCGACGAGCTCGATGAGCTCCTCGTCGTCAACCATGTCGCACTTGTTCAGGAAGACGATGATGTAGGGGACGCCGACCTGACGGGCCAGCAGGATGTGCTCGCGGGTCTGAGCCATCGGGCCGTCGGTGGCGGCGATGACCAGGATGGCGCCGTCCATCTGGGCAGCACCGGTGATCATGTTCTTGACGTAGTCGGCGTGGCCGGGGCAGTCAACATGAGCGTAGTGGCGGGTGTCGGTCTCGTACTCGATGTGAGCGATGGAGATCGTGATGCCGCGCTCGCGCTCCTCGGGAGCCTTGTCGATCTGGTCGAACGCGGTGAAGTCAGCGTTGGCGGAGCCGTGAGAGCCGTCGTTCTCGGACAGCGTCTTGGAGATAGCAGCCGTCAGCGTGGTCTTGCCGTGGTCGACGTGGCCGATCGTACCAATGTTAACATGCGGCTTGGTACGCTCGAACTTTTCCTTAGCCATATGTCTCCTCCTTCAGAAGGTTTCACGATAAGGGAATGATGAGCAAAAAAGACGCGCCCTTTTGGACGCGAAAAGTATTAATGGTAGCGGTGACTGGATTTGAACCAGTGACGCCACGGGTATGAACCGTGTGCTCTGACCAACTGAGCTACACCGCCATTCGGTAAAAATGGAGCCTGCGATCGGACTTGAACCGACGACCTCTTCCTTACCAAGGAAGTGCTCTACCGACTGAGCTACACAGGCATTAGATGGTGGGCGCGCTAGGATTCGAACCTAGGTAGGCAGAGCCAACGGGTTTACAGCCCGTCCCCTTTAACCACTCGGGCACACGCCCCTGTGAGCCGCTCAATTCATGTGCATTTATCAAGCTGCCTCCCGCTCTCGAGGTTCCTCTCAAGCGAGCGAAAGAATAATACGCTAGCTTGGGGGCCGTGTCAAACCCTTTACACGGCCCCGGGCGTGTCTCCACAATTCCTTCTTTACTTGACGCCTTCGCGCCTCTTACCAGCGGTTTTACTTTCGGCGTCCCCTTCCCTCCCCGCTTGGCGGGCGCTCCTCCCTTTTTTCGCCGCGCGCTTTTATACTGATAAGATGCGTCGCATACCCTGTATGCAGCTATCACCGCAGCGTGGAAAGGATCCCGTCATGACGCGTTTCGACTCCCTGGGCGAAAGCGAGCTTGCCGCCCTCAAAGACCAACTCGACGCCGAGTACGCCGCCATCAAAGCGAAGGGCCTCTCGCTCAACATGGCGCGCGGGAAGCCGGGCGCCGACCAGCTCGACCTCAGCACTCCCCTGCTCGGCATCCTCGCGACCGCTGAGGACTGCCTCGCCGAGGACGGCACCGACTGCCGCAACTACGGCGTCGTCGACGGGCTGCCCGAGGCCAAGCGGCTGATGGCCGCGATGCTCGACGACGACCCCGCCAACGTCGTCGTGGGCGGCAACGCCAGCTTGACCATGATGCACGATGCGCTGGCGTGGTGCCTTGATTACGGCCCCGAAGAAGGCGCGCCGTGGATGATGCTCGATACGGTGAAGTGGCTGTGCCCCTGCCCCGGCTACGACAGGCATTTCCGCATTACGGAAACCTTCGGCATCGAGCTGATCCCCGTTCCGATGAACGACGATGGCCCCGATATGGACGTGGTGGAAAAGCTGGTAGCCGCCGACCCCGCCATCAAGGGCATTTGGTGCGTGCCAAAATACGCCAACCCCACCGGCACGACCTATTCCGATGAGGTGGTGCATCGACTGGCGCAGATGCCGTGCGCCGCGCATGATTTCCGTATTTTCTGGGACAACGCCTATAGCGTCCATCATCTCTTCGATGATCCGGAACACCGCGACCAGCTTTTGGATATTGGAGAGGCCTGCAAGGCAGCGGGAAACCCGCTGCGCTACTTCAAGTTCGCCTCCACCTCCAAAGTGACGCTTCCCGGCGCCGGCATTGCCGCCTTTGCAGCCAACCCCGACAACGTTGGGTGGTTCAAGCGGCACCTCGGCATCACCACCGTGGGTCCCGACAAGCTCAACCAGCTGCGCCACGTGCGCTTCCTCAAGGACGCCGAGGGCATCGACGCACACATGCGCAAGCACGCCGCCATCCTGCGCCCGAAGTTCGACCTTGTGGCGCGCAAGCTCGAGGAGGGGCTCTCCGAGGTCGGCGGCTGCGCGTGGAGCAGCCCGCGCGGCGGCTACTTCGTCAGCTTCGACGCTCCCGAGGGCTGCGCCTCCCGCATCGTCGAGCTGGCGCGCGAGGCGGGCGTCGTCATGACGGACGCCGGCGCCACCTGGCCCTACGGCACAGATCCCCACGACAGCAACATCCGCATCGCCCCCACCCTGCCGCCCCTGTCCGAGCTGGACGAAGCGCTCGACGTGTTCGTGTGCTGCGTGAAGCTCGCCTACGTCGAGAAGCTTTTGGGCTGACGGGCGCCGCAACGCGATGCAAAGCGTCAGCACCGGCATAGCGAAATACCTGGAGGCGCTGGACCCCACCGCCTCCAAGGCGCTGCGCGCCGCGCGCAACAACCGGCGGTTCGCGGCGGCGGTCGAGCGCGTCTGGGACGACAGCCCCCTTGCGGGCGATTTCGTGCTCGCCCACGTCAACAGCCTCTATTTCGCCAAGGACGAGACCCCGCGCAAGGGCCCGGGAAAGGACGTCGACCGCTACGTCATGGGCGTCTACGTCGACGACGCGACGGCGCGCGCCGAGCTCAACGCCCGCCGCGAGACGCTGGCGCTCGCGCTCATGCGGGACGGGTTCCGCTTCGACGAGATCCGCATCATCGCCTCCAAGCTGGGCATGCGCGAGCGGCGGGCGTTCCCCGACAAGCTCGAGCGCGTCAAGCGCGCGCTTTCGGGAGAGGATCCCGATCGGGACGGCGGGGCGGACGGCTCCGGATCGGCGGACGGCGCGCCGGGCAAGGACGCCCCGTCGCGCGCCCGCGCGGGGCGCATGGCGCAGCGTGACGAGGCCAAGCTGCTCGAGACGTTCAAGCGCGCCGTCTGCCTGGCGCTCGGCGACCTCGACCAGGCCGCGGCGCTGCTCGCCCGCATCGAGGGGGCCTCGCTCGTCGAGCGCTACGGCGCCGAGCGGCGGCGCCAGAAGCGGGCATGGTACGCCTGCCAGCTCCGCGTGGCGGCGCCGGAATCCCTCGACGGGATCCTCGAGGCGTACGCCCCCTCCATCATCGCACACGCCAAGGAGCTCGGACTCAACCTCGTGGGCATCGACGTCCTGCAAAGCCCGCCCGAGCTCGCCGGCCACCGCGCCTTCCCCACCGCCGGCACCCCCGTTCCCTACAGAGCAGAATAGAAAAGGGCGGCAACCAAGGTTGCCGCCCTTTCTTTGGCGTGACGGGGGACGGGGGATCTGTCACATTATCCAAATGTGACAGATCCCCCGTCCCCCGTCACGTCCCGTCACGTCCCGTCACGTCTAGCCAACATCACGGCATGAGATGCCAATTACTTGGCAGATTGCGACATCGCTTAGGCTCTCGAGCGTCGAAACGCCGACGAAACGGCGCGATATGCCAAGTATCCCGAAGAATGCGACACCGCCGCATCTCCAGAAAGCTTCGGATGTCGCATACTTCGAAAAGATTGGCATTCGATCGCAAAAGCCTGGTAGCAAAGCGCCCTACGAGCAAAAAAGGGCGGTGGCAACGGCCACCGCCCCTTTCGGTTCATCCTCTAGCGCGTTTTGCTAGCCGGCGTAGACGTCCTTGAGCTTGAGCAGGTGCTGGTAGCGCTCCATGGCCGCCTTCTCGTTGCGCTCGAACAGCTCGGTGGCGCGCTCGGGGAACTCGCGCGTCAGGCGGCTGTAGCGGGCCTCGTTCATCAGGAACTCCTGGTAGCCGCCCGCGGGCTCCTTGGAATCCAGCGTGAACTTCTTGCCCTCGGGAGCGGCCGGGTTGTAGCGGAACAGGTTCCAGTAGCCGCACTCGACCGCGCGCTTCATCTCGGCCTGGCAGTTGACCATGCCGCCCTTGATGGAGTGCATCTCGCAGGGCGAGTAGCCGACGATGAGCGACGGGCCGTGGTAGGCCTCGGCCTCGACGATCGCCTTGATCGTGCGCGCCGGGTTGGCGCCCATGGCGACCTGCGCCACGTAGACGTAGCCGTAGCTCATCGCGATCTCGGCGAGGCTCTTCTTCTTGATCTCCTTGCCGGCCGCGGCGAACTGCGCCACCTGGCCGATGTTGGAGGCCTTGGAGGCCTGGCCGCCGGTGTTGGAGTAGACCTCGGTGTCGAACACGAACACGTTCACATCCTCGCCGGACGCCAGGACATGGTCGAGTCCGCCGTAGCCGATGTCGTAGGCCCAGCCGTCGCCGCCGAAGATCCACACGCTCTTCTTGGACAGGTACTCCTTCTCCGCCAGGATCGCCGGAGCGGTCGGGCAGCCGTCGGCTGCAGCCTGCTCGAGCGCGGGCACGAGCGCCTTGACGGCCTCGGCGTTGGCGGCGCCATCGTCGACGGTATCCAGGTACGCCTGGATGAGCTCCTTGGTGGCATCGGGGGTCTGCTCGGCCTCGAGCATGCCCTTGACCTGGTCGATGAGACGGCTGCGGACGGCCTCGTGGCCCAGCAGCATGCCCATGCCGTGCTCGGCGTTATCCTCGAACAGCGAGTTGCTCCACGCGGGGCCGTGGCCGTCCTTGTTCACCGTGTACGGCGACGTGGCGGCGGGACCGCCCCAGATCGACGAGCAGCCCGTGGCGTTGGCGACGTACATGCGGTCGCCGAACAGCTGGGTGACCAGGCGCGCGTAGGAGGTCTCGGCGCAGCCGGCGCAGGCGCCGGAGAACTCGAGCAGGGGCTGCTTGAACTGGCTGCCCTTGACGGTGTCGTCCTGCAGCGCGGGCTTGTCGGAGACGTTGGCCACGCAGTAGTCGAACACATCCTGCTGCGCCAGCTCGCCCTCGGTGGGGACCATCTTGAGCGAGTCGGTCGGGCACTGGCCGATGCACACGCCGCAGCCCATGCAGTCCAGCGGGCTGATCGCCAGCGTGTACTGCAGGCCCGCGGCGGTCTTGCCCTTGGCGGGGATGAGCTTGGTCGCCTCGGGAGCGGCCGCGGCCTCCTCGTCGGTCAGGGCGTAGGGGCGGATCGTCGCGTGCGGGCACACGAACGAGCACTGGTTGCACTGGATGCAGGTGGACGGATCCCACAGCGGGACGGTCACCGCGACGCCGCGCTTCTCGTAGGCCGCGGCGCCCTGCTCGAACTGGCCGTCGACGTGGTCGACGAACGCGGAGACGGGCAGGCGGTCGCCGTCCATGCGGCCGACCGGCTCCATGATCTCGGTCACCTGCTTGACCAGCTCGGGACGTCCCTCGAGCTCGGGCACGATGCCGTCGTCGACCGCGTCGGCCCAGCTGGCGGGAACGTCGATCTTGACGAACGCCGTGGCGCCCGCGTCGATGGCGCGGTGGTTCATGTCGACGATGTCCTGGCCCTTCTTCAGGTAGGACTTGGTCGCCGCGTCCTTCATGTACGTGATCGCGTCCTCCTGCGGCAGGACCTTGGCCAGCGTGAAGAACGCCGACTGCAGGATGGTGTTGGTGCGCTTGCCCATGCCGATCTCAACGGCGAGGTCGATGGCGTTGATGGTGTAGAGCTGGATGTCGTTGGCGGCGATGTAGCGCTTCGCCTCGGCGTTGAGGTGGTGCTCGAGCTCATCGAGATCCCACTGGCAGTTGATCAGGAACGTGCCGCCCGGCTTGACGTCGTTGACCATGCGGAAGCCCTTGGTCACGTAGCTGGGGTTGTGGCACGCCACGAAGTCGGCCTTGTTGATGTAGTAGGGGCTGCGGATGGGCGCGTCGCCGAAGCGCAGGTGGCTGATCGTCACGCCGCCGGTCTTCTTGGAGTCGTACTGGAAGTACGCCTGCACGTACTTGTCGGTGTGGTCGCCGATGATCTTGATGGAGTTCTTGTTCGCGCCGAC
>ERZ1034920.1488-NODE-1488-length-14869-cov-5.112394_pt1 | contig 14869 bp, 12 predicted proteins | sample MGYA00520688_ERZ1034920 | MGnify/ENA primary metagenome ERZ1034920 (study PRJEB33766, sample SAMN09781785) | gut metagenome | biome: gut microbiome | host: Homo sapiens | place: Madagascar | study: EMG produced TPA metagenomics assembly of the PRJNA485056 data...
GTGCTAAGCAGATACACTATAAATCATCTGCAAATCTTATTATACGAGGAGGAATTCGCTTGCAGTTAGAAACATTGAAAACCATTGTGGCCATCGCTGACAAAGGTTCCCTTCGCAAAGCCGCCGACACCCTTTGCACATCGTTCCAAAACACCAGCCGCGTTCTCCTTCAAGCTGAAAACGAATGGAACGTCCAGCTTTTTTATCGCACCAGCAAAGGTATGACACCAACAAACGAAGGAAAAATTGCGCTGGACACCGCTCGTGAAATGCTGGCTCTTTATGAGAAAATGCTCCTTCAATTCCAACAAAACAAAACCCGTTCAACAGAAAAACCGAACAACAGCATTACTGGAACCCTTCATCTAACTTCGTCCATCATGGTAAATAACGCCTTTCTCAACGATCTACTCCTGGAATTTTCCATGCAATATCCGCGCATCAACGTTGGGCTTTTCGAGGAAGACGCCTATCTTATACAAAACAATGACACCACACACATCGCCTTGGCGCCACGCATCAACACCGATTCCGCCTTATTGTCGAACAGCCTTCTGCCACTGTTGGATGATCAAGTCGTCCTGCTGGTCAAAAATGGCTCGGCTTTTGATCAGCAACAATCCATTTCTCTCAAAAAAATTGCAGAGCTTCCATTGGTGCTCATTGCCAAACAAGATTGGAAAAAATCCATCTTCGGACACATTTTCAAAGAGGGACACATACGCCCAAAAAATGTAACGTTTACCGGCAACATCATGGGGTTTCAAAAATTTATTGCCAGCGGCCAGTACGCAGGACTGTCTACCGAAATCATCTCGCGCAAAATGCTCAGCGACAAACGCCTCGATTTCAACATCATTACCATCCGTGATCACCATGCAAAACTGCGCTACTATATGAGCACACAAAATCAAAACACACTCACCGACACCGAACGCTGCTTCATCCATTTCATGCAGGAGAGCTTTCATTTGCCAAAAGAAGGCTCCTCATCATAAAAAAGGCCCAACAAAACGACGTAATAAGCCTCCCATAGAGCAAGGACAACGAAAACTTCGCGTAATGATGCCGATGATATTATGCGTCCGCATGAAAAAAGGCAGCAGCTCGAAAGCTACTGCCTGAAAAAAGTTTATACAATTTCACTATTCTATTGACATCCGCACCTTAAGGCTGCGGATGTCTTTTTTGTTCAAAATAGCACCGATCCCAGCGGGATGCCCACAATCGTTAGAACCAGAATCACTGCGAGCACTGACAAAAGCGCTTGGGCATACGCCTGCTTTGTGTCGATCCACTCTGTATTACCAAATACCAATCCGGCACGAGAGCTGGCGCCCGGCGTGCACAATGCCGCTGTCAGCCCGAAAATCAGGAACGCTGCTACGAGCTCAGGAACCGCTCCAACCATTTGGGAAATGGTGCAAAACATCGGTGTCATCACCACAAGCAGGATGGTGTTGTTCATAAACTGCGTCAACACACACGCCAGCACAATGGTGAACACATAAAATAGCGTCGGACTTTGTCCCGCCAAAATTGGTTTCAGCAACGCCATGACCGTCTTTGTGAAGCCAGTATCGCTGCTCATGAGCGCATCGCCCAGTGGCCCTACAGCCATCAGCAGACAAACCATGTTCCAAGGAATCCCCGTCTGCGCAAGTTTTACAAAATCCAGCGCCGGCTGACCATTCACATACACCAAGCTCAACACCAGAAGGATGATCAGGCAAATGCCTGTTGCCCCCTGGGCCGAAAGCATGGTTTTCAGCAACCCATCCGGCAATACGCTAGGAATATACAGCGCTACCAGAAGCACAAGCAACAGCACAGCACCCAGTTTTTGCTGAGACGTCACAACAATTTCCTGCGCCAAATGAGTGAAATTCTTCTCTTTCAAACTACTCAAATCCACCCGCAAAACAATTTTTGCCAGCAGCATAAACAGCAACGTGCTAAGCAATGAGATCACTACCATGAAACAACTGTATGGTAAAAAGACCACGCCCTCACCAGTAACTGAGCGCAACCCATTAATGCCAACCATTGACCATGCCGTCCATGGCTTCACCGTCATGCCCATGATGCTGACATAGGTCACGCCGATCAGGATGAAGCAAGCCTCTCGGCTTTTCTTAGCAAAACCCATATCTTGCAGCATGCGATAGCAGATGCCCCACATGAGAAAAATTGCCGCGTATATGCCTACAAAGAAGCCGCAGAGAAACGTCACCAAAAACAACATAAACACGAACAAATAAGGCCGTCCCTTCAACACCCGTCGACTCAACAGCCATTTTGCCATGGTAGTCGTCAGACCGATGTCCTCCAGCCATTTCGTAAATACAGAGAAGAACACGATCAACAGAATAATTTCGGCACCAAAACCAGAACCAACCACGTCCTTTGCAGTGCCGGTGCCAGCCAGAACCAGAAAAATCAGAGCACTAAAGCTTGGAATGACCAGCCCGATAAAAATCCAGCCCCAAATCGCCCCCACAAAAATCATCATCACTCGCACACCATACTCCGTCAGAGTGCCGCCAGACGGCAGCAGCCAACCGCTGCCCATCAGCACCGCCATCAGCAAGGTATGCAACCACAATTTTTTCTTTGATATTGCATTTTCCGCCATGAAAAAAGCCCCCTTAAAGATGTCCCGCCCTTCAACAAGGCCTGGCATCGGATTTGTTTTCATAATACCTTAGTTTAGTGGCTCAGAGTGTTGTCTCCACAACGATCCAGCACCGAAAAATAAAAAGCAGGGCTGCATTTGCAGTCCCTGCCCTTTTGTCCTTCGTTATCGCTCCGATGCCCGCCATTGCTGATACGTCAACTGCGCCACGTATTCCATCCTAGTTTCGCCGGTAAAAGTCCAGCCATCCTGATCGTAGGTGAAGGCGGGGCGTTCTTCGGTGCGGACATGGGTGAAGCCGCATTTTTCCATGACGCGTTTGGAGCCGATGTTTTCATCGTTGGCACAGCACCAGAGAGTATCAAACTTCAGCTCGGTGAAGGCACGCTGAATAAGAGCGCATGCAGCTTCAGTAATGAGGCCCTGTCCCCAGTGGGGCTTGCCCAGCCAATAGCCAAGCTCGGCTTCACGAAAAGCGAGGGGCAGGTTGGCGGCATCACCAGTTTGCAGACCAATGCAGCCGATGGGCTCGCCGCTGTCGCGCAGACAAACAGCGTAAGTCTCCGGAGCGGCAAAAACGGTGCGAATGATCTCGCGGCTTTCCTCCACACTTTGGTGCGGATTCCAACCAGCAATCGGGCCGACGGCTGGATCTTTGGCGTAAAAATACAAGCGCTCGGCATCGTCCTCTTGCCAAGGGCGCAATAATAAACGTTCTGTCGATAAAGTCATCAGCGATCTCCTTTCCGACGCTGCAGCAAGTGCTTGCAGCCAGCACCCGCCAATGCAAAGAGGGCAAATAGGGCAGCCTCTCCCACTAGAAACGGCAGCAGCCCAAAACTTGATTCAAAGCCACGCACCTGCAGGAAGAGGTGCGCCGGATACTGTTGAAGCACCGCCGACACGACACCAACCACGACAGCCAGTGCCAGTACTCCACGACAAACAGCGCCGGGCAGGGCAATGTGCCGCTTTACAGCAGCAGCCAGACTGCGTCCATGCCAGCCCAGATGCACAGCCATCAGCAGAAAGCCCCAATAGGCGCAGACTTGATGCGGTGTTTGTCCGACACCTTCTGGCAGCGACAAAGGCAGAAAAGCAAACACGTACTTCGAAAGCATGAGGCTGCTGACACAAAGCCCCAACACTGTGAACAGAATCAGCCCGTTTACAATACTGCTTACCACCCGGCCTCCGGTGTAACGGCCACGGCGCAGCGCCGAAAACCAGCCACGATTGCGCAGCAGATGCCAGATAAAACACATCAACACCGCGGTACCAACCCACTCATGCACGCTTTCGCCCAGAAGCGAATAGCTCATACTGGCCACCAGCCCCAACATCATAATGCTGTTGAGGGTCCAGCGAGAAATTCTTGCAGACATTGACCATTGCCTCCTTCATATGCGAACATTGTTCAGGAATGCTTTCATTATACCACAGCTCGTCTATGCCACGCAAAGCAAAAGCGCCGCCCGAACTGGAGGGCGGCGCGTTCTATGGAGGATAGAGTTAAAGCGTTAGGAATGGATTATTCAACAGTAACGGTATTTTCACTGCTGCTGGTTGTGTCATCACTGCTGCCGGTCGTTGTTGATGTGTCGGCAGAGTAGTCGCTAGTGGTGGTGCTTGATGTGTCACTGTCGCTAGTCGTGGTGTTTTCACTGCTGTAAGTGGTGTCGCTGCTGGTGCTGTCCATATCAAGGATGACGATGAGCTGACCATCGTCGTTGCTGACGGCAATCATATCACCAACGGCGAGACTTTCAACACTGGCAGTCTGTGTGACACCATCGGAGATGCGCTCAACGGTGACATCATCTTGAATAGCAATGGTTTCACTTTCACCGCTGGCGCTAAGTTCCGACGTGTCTATATCGGTAACAGTGGTGACAGTGGTATCGGATTCATAGAGCGCGAGGGTAATGTCGCTGTCGTCAATGGCGGTGATTTCACCGATGAGGATGTCACTGTCTTGCTCACTGGTGCTGGTGGTGGTTTCTGATTCTGCAGATACGCTGGTGGTCGTGCTTGAAGAGTCGTCGCTGGAGCTGCCACAGCCGGCAAGGGCGAAGACCGTCACGAGCGCGAGCATAAGGAGAGCAATTATCTTTTTCTTTTTCATTATTAAAAAACCTTCTTTCAAAAATCAATCTTTATTCCCGGTATTCCGGTTGATGGTTGCAGTATAGCGCGGCAACCTAAAGCGAAGCTTAAGAAACGACGCAGGAAAAGCATCCCGACAATTTCTTGATGATTTTAACACTTTGCCCAAACGTAAACAAGGCCAGGAATGGGCTCAGGCGCAGTCCGCCATTTGGACTGCGCCTGAGTAATCTATGTAAACGCTGTGCGGTCATTGTCGCGCGCAGTACTCGCAGGCTTATCCTCGGCGGCTGCCGTGGCGTCGAGAAACTGCGCATGGCCATAGTATAAACAGCTTTTGTAAGCAAATGCAGATGGTAAAACATCTGCTGTATATAAACGCCCGGAGGCGGAATGGTTGGTCTGTCACTTTGAATACGGATCAGGGTGGACAGCAGCCCTTTGTAAGGCGACAACTTACGATGCTTAGTATAGGCGGCACCACTTAACCCCAGCTAAAGAACCTGTGGAGGATGTTTTGAGAATCGGCTACAGGGGCGCTGGAGAAAATCTTGACGTTTTCCAAAGGTACGCTTAAGCGCATCTTTAGAATGACAGCGTATAATGAAAGAAAGTTGAAAGGAGTGACGCTTTATGCGGCTATTGATTGCAGAAGATGACCCACGGTTGTTGAAATCGTTAACCCATATTTTTAAAACAAACAATTATTTAGTGGATGCTGTGTCGACGGGAACAGAAGCCTTAGCCTATGCAGAAACAGCGGAGTATGATGGACTGGTACTGGATATTATGATGCCAGGAATGGATGGATTGGCCGTGCTGAAACAGCTGCGCAATGCGGGCATTTCGACGCCGGCGCTGTTTCTCAGTGCGAAGAGCGAAGTGGAGCAGCGTGTAGAAGGGCTGGACGCTGGCGCGGACGATTATCTGCCAAAACCATTTTCGACGAGCGAACTGTTGGCACGAGTGCGGGCAATGCTGCGGCGCAAGGAAAATTATTCACCAGATGTACTGGAATGGGGCAGGCTGATGCTGGATCGGGCAACGTATGCACTGTCCTGTGATGGACGCAGCCAAACACTGAGCAGCAAAGAGTATCAGATTATGGAGATGCTGATGGAGCACCCAGGAATGATTTTATCGGCGGATCGATTTATGGCGCATATCTGGGGATGGGAGAGCAATGTGGATGTGAGCGCGCTATGGGTGCATATGTCGAACATTCGCAAAAAGTTGACAGCGCTGGAGGCACCAGTAGGGATTCGTTTTGTGCGAAACGCGGGCTATGTGCTTGAGGATGTGGGGGCATGATTTACCATTTACGGCGAAAGTTTATCAAGATTTGCACAATATCGTTTCTAAGCGTATTTGTACTTCTGTTTGCGGGGACGATGGTGCTGACAAATGTACAGACGGCAGTAGCGCTGGACACGCTGGCGGATATTGTAGCCGATGGCGGCGGGCGTTTTCCAGATTATGACGATTTGTACTCAGCGCCTGCGGAGCCTCCGCACGGCATCAATCAGGAATCGCCGTTTACAACGCGCTATTTCACCGTGCATTATGACACAAACGGCGAGCTGAAGCAGGTTGATCTTCGCTCGATTGCCAGCGTCAGCAGCGATGAGGCATCAACATTGGCCGATGACGCTCTGGACTCCGGCAAAGAACGCGGTTGGCTGGATGAATACCGCTATAAGGTGGTTGAAAGAGACAACGGCACGGATGTGATTTTCATCAGCAGTGCTGCCGAACGCGCATCGAATCAGCGTTTTCTGCTGGCAACGCTGGGGGTATTCGTGGCCGGAAGTTTTGTGGTGCTTTTGCTGATTATCCTGTTTTCGAAACGCTCTGTAGAGCCAATCGCCGACTCCTACGAGAAACAGAAGCAATTTATCACCGACTCCAGCCACGAGCTGAAAACACCACTGACACTGATTCGCACGAATCTGGACATTCTCGAAAGCGAACACGGACACAGCGAATGGCTGGACGACATTCGCACAGAAACAGACACGATGACACGTCTCGTGAATCATCTGGTGCAGCTGGCACGCATGGACGAAGGCGCCCGACCACAAGAGCCACAACTGTTTTCCTTGTCTGATGTAGTGAGCGAGATGGGTGAAGCATTTGCACCAGTAATGGAGCAAAGCGGGCTCACATTCACACAAGAGGTGGCAACAGGGGTGTCGTTGAACGGCGACGAACAGGCCATCCGTCAATTGATCGGAATTCTGCTGGACAATGCCTGCAAATACTGCGCGCCAGGCGGCACGATTGCCCTGCGTCTAAGCGGCGGACGACATCCGCAGCTGACGCTGGACAACACCTATGCCAATGCTGAACACATCGACACAAGCCGCCTCTTCGACCGCTTCTACCGCGAGGATCGGGCACGCACCTCCGGCAGCGGCTTTGGTCTAGGGCTGTCGATTGCCAAAGCCACCTGCGAGCGGCACCACGCAAGCATTGCTGCTCAGGCCATTGCTGAAGATACCATTCGTTTTAAAGTACGGTTTTAAGCATGCAAAAACGCTTCCTGTCTTTTCGGCAGGAAGCGTTTTTTTGCTCAATAAATCGACATCAACAAGTAGATCTCACCAATATCCGTGGTGCTGGTGTAGCCACCATCGGTAAAGGTCATGCGATCCATGACAAGATCACCATTGGCATAACGGAAATCGTAAGTCGCATCACCAGAAAGCCCCATGGACGGACCATAATAATAATGTGGCGGGCTCATTTCTACATCGGCCAGGAACCCATCGCTCTGCTGGCGCACATCGGCAATGCAAACGCTGACCACATCGTAACTGTCGGCGTTATAGTCTACAGTAACCGCCTGTTTGCTGCCATCGTTCATGGCAGACACAAAAATGTACCGTTCGTGCTGACCACTGCCGCCAACGCGGCCGCAATACCAGCTGCCAAGATGATCCGTGGCATCATAGGACACATAGTATTTTTCCACGAGCCAGCGCACTTCCGGTGAAATATCGCCTGGCAAAGACGGCGTTGTCGTCACAGGACCACCGGTGGTAATGGCGATGTCAGCGAGACGACCGTCCCATTCAACATCAGCGCCTAACGACTCCGCAAAAACACGGATTGGCAGCATGGTGCGACCGGCCGTGATGCGTGGGGTGACGTCTGTAGTCTTGCTGACACCATTGACCGTGTAGCGATTGCTGCCAATGGTGAAAGCCACAACGGTGCCGTCCTTTGTCATTGTTGCTGTGCGCGAAGCGTTGTTCCAGGAAACGGTGGCGTCCATGGCCTCAGCCGCAGCACGCATCGGCAGGAACGTGCGCCCACTGCTGATGTACGGCTGCACATCCGTCGCCACATAGCGCCCATCCACATGCACCGTCACCGGCGCACCGTTTTCCACATAGACACCACTGCTTTGAAACGGCCCATACGCATACGCCGGCATCGCTGTGAAAGCCAGCGTCAACAGCGCCGATAAAAAAACCTTTCTGCATGTCATAGCAGATTCCTCCCTTTTTTGTTTTTCTTCATCATACCATGATACAAATAAGTTTGTCCATTATTGCACAGAATTTTCTGGAGATATTTTTGAGCTATGACGTCATTCCTAACCGGCTCGAAGCCGACACCGGCCTCATCGCTGTTGGTACCAAATCCCTCGTTGAAGAATGCGACAAATTCATCGATACCGCCTTCGACGTCATCAACGTTGGTGACTGCGTCAAAGCCTCCAGCATCGTTCACGCCGTACACACCGGTTTCGACGCTGGCTGGACCCTCTAATCACTCCATTTAACCACTCATTTTCTGCTTCCGAGCAGTCTCTCATCCTTTTAAAAGATAAAGCCCCTGCTGAATCTTCCACGAAGAATCAGCAGGGGCTTTCCCTATTTATCTCGTCGTTCACGCCGCCAAAACGGCAAATAGCACAAAGCCAGCAGTACCACTGCCAACAGCACAATAACCGCCAAATACAGCTGCCACTGCCACAGCTCCGTCAACGTAATCGCCAATGGTGGTTGGAACGTAAACATAAAGTTTGTTGTATAATCCACACTCACCAATACCCCGTTTTCATACGTCGGTACTGCAAACATCGCATTAAAATACAGCGACGCAAACGCCAAGCCGCCCAACAGCGCCAGTGTTGAAAAATAATGCTTGGCTCGAATCGCCACCTGGCCGGACAAGGCAATATAACCACCCACAACAATCAACATCGTGTGATAAAGAAAATACTGATACGCCAGCGGATGCGTAAACGACTGCGCCGCCTCAATGCTCGACCCATAAATGGACGGCATCAACAGCGCTAAAAAAGCACCGAGCATGCACGTCGGATACATAAACGCCAACACCGCGTCACGCACCCTTCCTTTTTTGGCAAATCGCACATAAAAAATCAGCACCAGCTGAATCGAGCACAAATGCAGCGGCAAATGCTGCAACTCCAAATAAGGATACCACGTCTCGCCATCACTCGACGGCACCCACTGCATCACACTGAAAACCTTCGTCACCTCCGACAGCACACAGCCCACACAGGCAACAGAAAGCACCCAATCCAACGACGGCCGCCGGCTTCGCAGCCACACCACCGCCGCCATCAATAAACACCCACAAAGCGCCAACCACATACAATGATAGACCGAAAACATCTCGACACTCCTTGCTCTAGTAATGCAAAAAGCGCCCCCTCATAGCTGTATTAAAGCCACGCTTGCCCTCTATTATACCGGATGCTTGGGCAAACTGCTGCTACATCCTCTAAATTTTAATTAAATGCTAATAAAAAAACTGGCAGAGCAACTTCCTCTGCCAGTGTCTACAACAAAACGTTTATATCTTTACCCATTAAATCGTTGTAATATATTACTAGCAGCAGAACTATATTTTTTATACTTTTAGAAGGTGCACATCATGAAAACACTGTTTGATCAAACTATAATGGGCGGCATTCCTATGAAGAACCGCCTTGTGCGATCCGCAACGGGAGATGGCATGGCCACACAAGACGGCCATCTCACAGAGGCCATATTTGACATTTACGACGGACTTGCAAAAGGCGGCACCGCACTGATCGTTTTAGGTTTCACCGGCGTCGCTTCTCCGGACCCTTTTGCGAAGCGCATGATGAGCCTGGCTGATGACAGCCACATTCCGGAATACGCCGAGCTGGCAGCACGCATCCATCGCCATGGCGCACGCGTCATGCCACAGCTGGCGCTGGGTACCTATCAACGACGCACAACCTCCGGCGATTCTGTCACCGTTGACGTCAACGACATGACAGAATCAGACATCACCGACATTGTGGAGAAATTCGTCGCTGCCGCCAGACGCGCCCAGCAGGCAGGCTTTGACGGCGTGCAGCTGCACGGCTGTCACAAAGTTGTTTTGAGCGAGTTTCTGCGTCCAAAACGCAACCACCGTCGGGATCACTACGGCGGCTCCGTGCAAGGCCGTGCCCAGATTGTAATCGACATCATCCAGGGCATTCACAACGCGCTAGGTCCTTACCATGTTTCGATCAAGCTCAACAACACCGACATGCCTAAGGAAGACTGCCTCGCAACCTGTCAGCTCCTGGAACAGGCCGGCCTCGCGTCCATCGAAATGGAGTGGCTCTATCCCCAACTCCATGAAGCCATGCGCCGAAGCATCCACATCCCAATCATCCTCACCGGTGAGCATCGCAATCCCGACGAAATGGAACAGCTGATGGCCCGAGAAGGCATCGACTACTTCGCACTGTCGCGCCCGCTCATCCGCGAAGACAACCTGCCAAACCGCTGGCAAAACGGCGACCGCCGCCCCGCACTGTGCATATCCTGCGACCGCTGCCTCAGCAAACTAGGCAACGGCTGCGTATTTCGGAAGCTAACATAGATTTATCAGCCGTTACCTTTAACTAGAAACCCCCAGAAATAATTTGGATGATCCAAATTATTTCTGGGGGAAGTTCTAGCTATTCCCTTTAAATACTAAAAGTTTTTCTTATGTCTTTTGCGAAATATTCTTAATCTTCGATAATTTGATAAACTGGCGCCCCTTCACATTGTGCCGGCATACGAACACCAAGTAAAGTAGCTGCCGTTGGGGTCAAATCTACTTCACGAATTACACGATCTGTATAGCCTTGCTTAATACCAGGGCCAGCTGCGATAAAAATTGGAGATACACAAGTCCCATTCATACCATTAAATGTTGGCAGGGAATCCCCATGACCACGGTTATAACCTTCATTGATCCAATAAATGATATCCCCGCATTCAGGACCGCTCATCCCAATTAGTTCAGCTTCTTTATTGCGCATACACATATAAACAACTCGTTTACCCGTTTCAGGATCACGATAGTTATAAAGATCACTGATAATCTTTTCTTCAAGATCATACTTATCTGCTGGATCAACGATACCAGTGTCATATTTTCCTTTTAAGTTAATATAGATGTAGTTACCTCGAGGTGCAACTGCTGTGGTCTTACTCCAATCAATTTCGACCTTGTTGCTGTCAGTTTCATTCTGATCCTTCAAGACAGTATATCCAAGCTGCTGAAGAATAGGAATATTAACACCAAATGGATCACCAAGCACTGGTGGTTCTTCTTCTCTACTAGTCATAAAACCATGATCAGAGAAAAGGAAGATGGTCCAGCCTTCATCGAGAAGATGCAGATAGCGACCAACATAATCATCCGTATCTAAATAACATTGTTCAACATATCTGATATAATCTTCAGGATTGATTTCTGTATTGCGTTTTCTCTTTTGGCACCAATGCCAGAACTGATGACCCATCGCATCAACATTGTGCAGATGAGAGAACACCACCTTATAATCTTTTTCTGTCATAAGATAGTTCAAGCAATCTGCCTGCCAATCCATAAACTGCTTCCAGGTTGGAAGGATAATTTTTTGCGTAACATCTGAATACTGACCACCAGTAAAGGTTGGGCTGTTGATATACCCAAACCGTTCTATTACATCTGCATAAAGAGATTTTGGCTTAAAGTGAGAATCTCCATAAATATCCAAAGCCTGACCTACATACAATCGTACAAAAGAACCATCTTCTTCAAGCTCCATTAATGCCCAGAAACCTGCACCTGTCTTATGGCCTTTGTCAGTTTCAAATTCGTCAACAACGTTATATTTAATATAATTGTCCGGCGTCAATTCAACCAACGGTTCACTGCTCTTTTTATTTCTGTAAACACGGACAATACCATACTTACCTTCGTCGTTTTTTAAGATCAAACCATATCGGCGTTCCAACCCTTTGTTTGCACCAGCAACAAATTCAATAGCACCTTCCGGAATCTCAATATCCCAGCCATGAGGTTCTGCCACTGGACTATTATACATATCCATCTGCATTTCTTCGAAAGAACCTTCACCATCACTAAATGACATCTCATAGTTGATCATATTATGACCCGTTGTAGATTTTTCTGCCAGGCTTTGCGCAGATGTATCAAATTGTTCTGCATCATGAATAACGCATCCAGCACCGTTGTCAATGGCAACTTTTGCCTGGAAGCGAACATCGTTAATCGTTTTTGATGCAGTGATAATCTTCTCTGCCTCAACCACGCAAACCCCCATGTTAACACAACCAGGTGTTGTCCCATCAACCACATGCAAATTATCTGTATCAACTTTTGGAGGCCACGACGCACTAGGCCAGTGCCATACCAACGTTTTTAACCCTTCTTTAGCAGTCGTTTCCCATAGCGTCTCTGCTTTACAAAGATCCGACCCAAAAGCATAAACCAATTCGTCCAATCTTTCATGACTCTGATTCCAATAACAAGTAATCCCATGAACATTAGGACTACAACCAGTTGCAATAGTTGTCCACATTGGCGGTGTAATTGTTGGAACCCCACCAAGCATATGTAAGTTTTCCCTACAAGCACCACGCTCAATCAATTTCTTAACATTTGGCATTTTTCCCTCATCAACCAAACGACGCGTGGTATCTGGATCCATCCCATCAATACCTAGGAAAAATATTTTTTCAGTTTTTGCTTGTTTCATTTTGCTCGCTCCTTTTATAATTCACATCTTACTTCCTTATATTTATGGTATCAATTATCATTATTTATGGGAATAATAATCTGTTTTCCTAAACACGCATCGTGTAAAGTTTTTCTTGACGCTTAATAATATTCTTTATATGCTTAACATAAGAAGGCTCCCCCTTATCTTATTATTTAAGGAGAATTTCAATGCGAACAGAACAAATAATTTATCTCAATATGATTCGTCGTTGCTCATCATTGCATAAAGCAAGCGACGCCCTGCATATTTCGACACAAGCACTCAGCCTTTCCATCCGAACATTAGAAAAAGAGCTCGGGTTTACTATTTTGGAGCGAAGCCGAACAGGTGTCACATTTACCGAAGAAGGACAAGAATTACTTGATATTGGTATTGATTTTTTACAACAGCTCAAACAAATTCAAGAAAAACATAAACGAAAATATGAATCTATACTCACCGGAACATTAGAAATCATGGTTACTAACGGCGTTATCGAAACATTATTTCCTGCGCTGATCAGCCAGCTCTATTCTGATTATCCAGAATTTCGTCTTAAAACTATTGTACGTGAATTTAATGATATTTTAGATACCTGGTCAGATGAAAAAGCTGAAATTGGATTTGTATATTGCCTTTCTAAAAATCAAATTTCCATCACTCCTTTTGACGACACACAATTTAGTTTTCGTCCGCTTCTTTCCGGAAAATATTATTGTACCGTTTCTAATAACTACTCAATCGCAAACTATAAATCAATTTCTTTAAGCACAATGGCCAAACATCCGATCGTCCTATTTACACCAACCAGTAATATTTTACTTAAGCTCTTCACCAATGTTGCTCAACCTGAAATTATTTTTGCCGATAGCTTTGCTATATATAAACAACTTTTGATTGATGGGGCCGGCTTAGGCATGACCCTTTTGCACAGTGAGTCAAAGATCCCACTAGTTGCTTCACCCAACTTTAAGTTCATACCATTTAAAGAACACATTGAAAGTGAACTGGGCTTTCTTTTCAAAAAAAACACAATTCTTTCACATAAGGCTCAAGCTTTTATTGATTACCTTACCGATTACATTAGCAAGATACCGCCTACAACATTATCAATCAGCTAATATATTTCTTATGAATTGTACATTTCTTAAAATATATGTTAAACTAATTTTATAAAATTCATTCCTAAACAGTTTATATTACAAGGGCAGGTGATATCTTATTAACTACTAATCGCTTGAAAACCGCTCCATGAATCAACCTCACATCCATATACTTCCCGTCTTTATTTCATAACAGTATTCCTGGAGACAAATTAAAGAGGTGTTTTTTCTTGCGTATTGAACAATTTGAATATTTGCTTGAAATCAGTAAAAACAAATCAATGAATGCTGCAAGCAAAAATTTACATATCACACCACAAGCACTAAGTACTTCAATAAAAAAACTAGAAGAAGAACTTGATTTGGTCATACTCGAACGTACGACAATGGGGGTATCACTTACTCAGGATGGTCAATCACTGTTGCATTTAATTCAGAATTTTCTTAGTGGCATTCGTGAACTTCAAGGAAAACCCTATAATAAAGTTGCCCCTTTTTGTGGGCCTATGCACTTATCCTTTCCTAGAGGTTTCGCCGAAACTTATCTACCAGGATTGCTCAAAACAATCTATGCTGATTATCCTGAAATGGAAATTATTTCAACACCCTATTGCTATACAGATATTATTGGACGTGTCAATCAAGATATTGATGAATATGGCCTTACTTATAAAATCTATATCAATGATGAAGATATCATGAATGACATACCAGATAATATTAATTTTACAACGCTTTACAAAGCCAAATTTTATTGTGCAGCATCAAACAAATTTCCAATTGCAAAATATAAATCTATTTCCCTAAAAACTTTTTTGGAATATCCTATTATTTTACATGATCCATCGGCGTATCTAATGACCGGTATTCTTTATTATGCTGGTACACCATCACGTCTAATCCATGTACCTTCTGTTGAAAGCTTAAAAGAATTATTATTAGAAGGACTCGGGATCACTTTTGCAATGTATAATTTTAATGACC
>ERZ1034920.1492-NODE-1492-length-14865-cov-6.038825_pt1 | contig 14865 bp, 10 predicted proteins | sample MGYA00520688_ERZ1034920 | MGnify/ENA primary metagenome ERZ1034920 (study PRJEB33766, sample SAMN09781785) | gut metagenome | biome: gut microbiome | host: Homo sapiens | place: Madagascar | study: EMG produced TPA metagenomics assembly of the PRJNA485056 data...
CTCCCGCCACTTCAGTTTGAGCCCAGCCCGTTTCCTTCTCCTCCTAACTCGCTCAAGATCTTCACGTATCCTGTCAGGCAGGAAATCTAGACAATGAGATCCAGTGAAGGGAGCTTTGCCAAAAGCGACTCCCCGCCTTCGGGAAGGTAGAATATTCAGACGGTAATCCGATGCCGTCCTGCCGCTGCCTCGATTGACCATTTCTCTCCCGGTTGAAGCAAAAAACAATATCGAAAGAGCCGTAGACGACTGCGTTTCTGCTGGTTATACAAACATAGTTATCCTCTCATGCAAATCTCTAGCAAAAAGCGTTCTGCTTGACAATGTAGAGGATGGCACCTATAAATTCGGAAAGATAATAATCCCTGTAACAACATGTCGAAAAGTTAAAGGTCTTGAAGCTGATGCCGTGATATTAATTGACGTTGATAAAGAATCACTACTGTCAGACAGAGGCCAGATCTTCTATGTAGGGGCATCGAGAGCGCGTCTTAAGCTAGACATCGTCGCAACGATGAGTGATGCAGAGTGCGTATCGTTCGCGGAGCTATACGGCAAGACTGGAAAAAGAAAGCCAAAACGAACTTTTGCAACAGCTTTGAACGCAGAATTAAAGTAATCGCCAAATGATTAATAACTAAGCCGAAACTGGTCGATATAACAATCCTGGCGCAGATGTTCACCATTCATTAGCTTTTGATTGATACTTGACCTCGCTCGTTGTATTTTATTAACTAGGTTAAGTTTTTTGCAAACCACTTGCATGCGTTCCATCGGAACCAGAAACAGCTGCTATATACAGGTTAATTCGCTCAAAGCAGCCTGTTAGCAAACCACCTGCAACTATTCCCATTCGCGACATCGGGAGTAGTCGCTGGGGAGTCGTTGCAAGAATCAAGCTCCATGTTTGATTTTCGCCGTTTTGTAATCACCCACCTGATTACAAAGTGATTCGAATTTCACGATACCAGGCGAACGAGATAGCACGAGAAGAAACGAGACACCGTGCATATTGAAGCCGCAACGATCGAGTGGGAGTAACCCTCATCGCCTGATTTTCTCCAATTTTGGCTTTTTTACGGCCTTGTTTTCGCCAATTCGCGCAAAACAAGGCCGTAGTTCTATGAAGGACTCAGGCTCAAAGGCATTCATTCAACGCCGCGATCCGTTCTTCAAAGATAATCCTTCTACCGTCCGCCGCCGCCAAGCCGCTTCCGATAGACCGCCCATGCGGCAACCGCCAGCACGACAGCATACGCTCCCATCACGAGCCACCCCTTATCCACCGCAAGCAGGCCGCCGACGCTTTGGTCGACGCCGAACACGGCCGCGCGGATCTGGGAGAGGCCATAGCTCGAGGGCAGGGCGAGCGCTACGTCGAGCAGCGCACCCGTGGCGTACTTCACCGAGGTCGTGGCACCGGAGAGGAACCACGCCACCACGGCGGTCACCATCGACAGCATCGCGGCGCCGCTGAACTTGCGCACTGCGAGCGACACGATCGCCGCGAACGACACGAACGCGATCCCCAACACCAAGAGAACAGGCAGGATAGCCAGCAGGCCGCACGCCAGGTTCACATCCGTGAGCAGCCAGACAAGCAGCGCGTTCACCGTCGCGCCGACTGCTCCGGCAAGCAGCGCGACCACGACGCGCGCCGCGAACGTGGGCAGAAGTGACGCCGGCGCAAGGCGGTATTCGGACAGCGTCGCGTGCACCCGCTCCTTGTTGAGCAGGTAGAGGAAGTTGAACATCGATCCCATGAGGAACGCCAGCATGAACACGCCCACCGCGATAATGGCGAACCAGTCGAGCTGTGTGCCCACGGCAAACTCGCGCCGAACCTCGATCTCCATGCCGGGCATGTGCTCCTGGTAGAACGCGAAGATGCCCTCGTCGAGGTACAGGCGCAGGTTCTTCGCCATGTCGGTGTTGTAGTTGTCGAACGCGTAGAGCACCTGCGCGGGCTCGCCGGACCCAAGCCGCGCCGAAAAGTCCTCGGGGATCGTCAGGATGCCGTTCACGCGCCCTTGCTCGTAGAGCTCCTGCGCTTTGCCTGCATCCGCCTCGATCGCCTCGAAGTAGGGCTCGCCCGACAGCGGGGAGGTCTGGGAGAACACCGTCTCCTCAAACGCCGTACCGAGCGCGCCAGCGTCGTCGTTCACGACCGCGAGTTTGAGCGCGACGAAATTGCCGAACGTGAGCGCGAAGATCACCAAGATGATGGTCGGTGCGATGATGCCCGCCGCGAGCGACTTCGGGTCGGCCTTCGTGAGCGCGAGCAGTTTCCTCAGTTCCCGGATGAAGAGGTTCATGATGCCGCCCTTTCGCTTCGCGTCCATCGCGCGTAGACCGCGCACACTGCCGCAAGAGTCGCTGCCGCGCCCACCGCGAGCACGATAAGCGGCGTCGGATCCGCCACGCCACCGAAGTACGCGTAGCGCACCGCATCGAGCGCGTAGGTTGCCGGGTTCACCGCCCCCACCGCCTGCGCCGCTTCGCCGAAGTACGACAGGTCGCCGAACCCGCCTCCCGCGACCCAAAGACACAGCGCCGCCACAAGCGACACGAGGAACGCCGTCATGGTCGAGCGCACCGTGATGCCTAAAGCGAGCCCGAGGCTCGCGAACACGATGTACATCAGGCAGAGCGCCGCCACGAGCCATGGGGCGCTCGCGAGCGCACGGCCGTACATCAGCGCCACCACCCCGACAAGCACCGCGCCCGCAACGAGCGCCTTGAGAAACGCTGCGACGACTTTGCCCGCAGCGACCGACGAGGCAGGGCGCGGCGAGAGCACGAGCAGCTTCGCCGTCGCGTTCTCCCACTCGCTCGTCATCGAGAGCTGTCCGAACAGAAGCCCCGCAAGCATCGCACCGAACACGAGCGTGCTCACGGCGAAGCTCTCGTCCCAGGGGACATCCTCCTCGTAACGCGTCTGCTCGACCACCTCAACGGTGCCGGAGCTCCTGCCCACATCGACATAGTTCACGAGCGCGCCGGTCAAGCGGTTGGCGTAGTTCTTGGTCATGTTCGAATTCACGTCGTTGACGAGGTGAACGATCTTTCCGGTCGCGCCTTCCTCGCTTACAGCGGGCTCGTCCTCGACGATGTAACGGTCGGCGCTGCGCCCGTCGGGAGCGCCTTCGGCAGGCGCAGCCTCCAGCTCGAGGTAGGGCGTCCCATCCGGTGCCCGGTACTCGGCAGTCGCCTGGAGAAACGCCGATTCGGAAGAGGCGGGCTGCGTCTCGACGGGAATGGTGATGCCACCCGACACCATCACGGCGAACGCGAACAGGAAAAGCAGCGGTGATACGACGGTCGCCAGGTTGAACGGGATGTTCTCCTTGACGCTCGCCAACTCCTTGCCGATTATCCTCAAGGTTCCCATGCTTCGTCCCCCTTCGATAACGTAACGATTGCATAGTTAGCCAGATCAGCGAGAAGCGCATGAGTACGCCGAATTCGCGGGGTCTCGCGGGCGACGCGTACTCCGTACGCGAGCCTGCGAGATCGCGCGAAGGCGTTGTGCGCAGGCGCTTTGCAGCGTCGGCCTGTTCCGCCGTTCGGGAGAACGGCGGAAGCCTAATCCCGCAACGATCTGCCCGTGAGCGCGAGGAAGGCGTCGTCAAGCGTCGGTCGGTGCAGCTCGACGCCCGCGATCTCGACCGCACCCTCGACGAGACCGAGGATACGCGCCAGATCGGCCTCTCCCCCGGGCGCGTCGACTACGATCGACTCGCCATCGAAGGAGAAGCCGTCCAGGCGCCCGCGCAGAGCCGCCTCGTCGACACGGGAGCCGGACATGGACGTTATCCGCACCACGGTCGATCCCGCCTCCGCCTTGAGCGCGTCCGGCGTGCCGAAGCGCACCTTCCTGCCGTGGTCGAGCAGCAATATCTCATCGGCGAGCGCATCGGCCTCCGCCATCACGTTGGTGGAGACGAGGACGGTACGCCCCTCGCCCTTGAACCGCCTTACGTAATCCCAGATGCGGTGCGTGCCCTGCACGTCCACGCCGAGCGTCGGCTCGTCAAGCAGCAGGATGCGCGGGTCGGCGAGCATCGCACGCCCGAGCGCGAGGCGCCGTTTCATGCCGCCCGAATAGGAACCCACGGCGTCTTTCGCCCGATCGGCAAGATCGACGAGCTCGAGCACCTTCACGATGCGGCGTTCCGCCGCATGCTGGTCGTCCAGGTAGAGCGCGGCGTGGAAACGCAGGTTCTCCAGCGCCGAGAGCTCCGGGTAGAGTGATGTCTCCTGCGGCACGAGTCCGATCTCGCGGCGCACCTTCCGCGCGTCGCGCACCGGGTCGAGCCCCAGCACGCGCACCGTGCCCGACGTGGGACGGTAGAGCCCGGTGATGAGGTTCATCAGGGTTGTCTTGCCCGCGCCGTTCGGCCCCAAAAGCCCGTAGACCCTCCCCGGCTCGCAGTCGAACGAAAGGCCATCGATGCGCGGTTTCTTCCCGAGCACCTTCGTCACGCTATCGAGGACGATGACGCTTTCGCTCCCCATGGCGGCCTCCTTCGCTTCCTCGTAAACCCGACATGCGTTGTATAATCAGATTATCCCAAGGTCAGAATGGGAATAAAACCAGCGAATCACGCGGAAACGTTGGGTTTCCGAGAGCCGCGGGCTCCAGTTCGAGCCACCTCCGACGGCTCAATGCGAGAAGAAAGGATGCTGCCATGGCACGCCCCCGCAAGGATTCGGAAGAGAGAGGCGCCGAGGCGCGCATGATCGAGGCGTTCTGGGATCAGCTCTCCCGTATGCCGTACCGCGAAGTGACCGCCGCCTCGGTCGCGCGCCAGGCGGGATGCAACCGCGCAACCTTCTACTACTATTTCGACTCGATCGAAGACCTTGCCGAGCAGGCGGTCGATGCTGCCGTCCCCACCGGCATCGCCGACCTCGCCGAAAAGTTCCTTTCGAAAAGCGGCACGTCATTCCACCTTGATGGCAATCAAAGAAGCGCCGTGGAGCGCGTCTGCCTGTTGACGGGACCGAACGGATCGACCCGCCTCACCGAACGTTTCAAACGGGCTCTCGCGGAGACGTGGGCGAGCAAGTTCGGCCTCGACCTCGCGCGGGAGGACGTGCGGGCGGTCGCTTCGTTCATGGCATCCGGCATCGTCGGCATCCTCGGAGATCAGGAAGGCCTGCCGTGCGACGAGCGCTTCGACACGCGCCTGCAGACCATCAGCAAAGTGTTCTCGGCTCCCGCCATGAAGTTCGCCCGCACCGGCGACGATGCAAGCACGCATGCCGCTGCAGCCGACAGCGTAGTAGCCGCCGACGATGCCCTCGATCGCAAGCTCGCCGAGAACCGCGACAACTGGGACGACCGCGCCGCCGTGCATGCGGACTCGGCGTTCTACGAGGTCGAACGCCTCATCTCCGACCCCAGCTATGTTTCCAGCGTCGCGCAGCGCGACTTCGAGGCGCTCTTGCCCCACCTCCCGCAAGCGGGCCTCGCGGGGCTTTCCGTCCTCCACCTGCAGTGCCACATCGGCACCGACACGATCTCGTGGCTGCGCCTCGGCGCGCGCGAGGCATGGGGACTCGACTTCTCCCCCGCCTCGCTTGCACATGCGCGGAGCATCGCGCAGCGCGCCGGCGCCAACGCGACCTTCGTGGAGGGTGACGCGCGGTTCGCTTCGCATGTCATCGACCGCGTCTTCGACGTCGTGGTGACGGGCACGGGCGCGATCACGTGGCTTCCCGACCTTAGCGACTGGGCGCACTCGATCGCCGATCTGCTCGTGCCGGGCGGCACGCTCCTCCTGCGCGACGACCACCCGCTCCTCGACGCGCTCGGCTACGAATCGCTCACCATCACCGAGGACTACCTGAGCGGCACGGGCAGCATCGACTACGAAAGCGACGAGAGCTACGTCGAAGGGTCGGCGGGCAAGATCGCCCACACGGCGAACCACAACTGGCGCCACGACTTCCAAGAGATCGTCGACAGCCTGCTCGCAGCCGGACTCTCCATCGAGGCACTCCGCGAAAGCCCTTATGCCGAGTGGAAGGCGCTCCCCTTCCTCGTAGAGACGGAACAAGGCTGGACGACACCTGAGGGCATGCCGAAGATCCCGCTCAGCTTCGCGATCGTCGCCCGCAAACCGCAGGATCGACGCATCGGCTGAGCCCCGTTGCGGAAACCCACCCCGCGCTCCCCGTGCTACCATGGACGAAACCCCCGCGCGAAAGGATCCCCATGAAAGCACTGGTGCACGATGGCAACGGCAACATCGCGCTGCAGGAGCGCCCGCAACCCACGCTGCAGCTTCCCACCGACGCCATCGTGCGCGTGACGCGCTCGACCATCTGCACGAGCGATTTGCACATCATGCGCGGTGCGGTGCCGCGCGCGGTGCCCGACACGGTGCTGGGGCACGAGTTCGTGGGCGTGGTCGAGGAGGTCGGCGCCGATGTCGCTCGCTTCAAGCCCGGCGATCGTGTGGCGGTGAACTGCGAGACGTTCTGCGGCACGTGTTTCTTCTGTCAGCGCGGTTGGGTCAACAACTGCGAGCAGGGAGGCTGGGAGCTCGGCTGCCGCATCGACGGATGCCAGGCGGAGTTCGTGCGCGTCCCCTTCGCGGACAACGCGTTCACGCGCATCCCCGACTCCGTCTCCGACGAGGACGCCCTGTTCCTGGGCGACATCCTCGCCACCGGATGGTGGGGCGCGCGCCTCGCCGAGATCGAGGAGGGCTCGTCGGTCGTCGTCATCGGCGCGGGTCCGGTCGGCCTCACCACCATGATGTGCGCACGGCTCGCAAACCCCGGGGGCATCATCGCCATCGAATGCGACCCCCATCGCGCCGAGCTGGCCAATCAGCTCAGCCTCGCCGATCACGTCATCGACGGCAGCGCTCCGCTCGACGAAATCGAGCACGCCGTGCAGGATCTCACCGAAGGGCGCGGTGCGGACTCGGTCATCGAAGCCGCGGGCGGCAACGCCACCTTCGAGATGGCTTGGCGCATCGCGCGTCCCAACGCGATCGTCGTCATCTCGGCGATGTACGAGCGCGATCAGGTGCTGCCGCTCCCCCGCATGTACGGCAAGAACCTCGTCTTCAAGACCGGAGGCGTCGACGCGAGCGGTTTGGACGAGGTGATGGCGCTCATCGAATCCGGCAAGATCGACACAAGCTGCCTCATCTCGAAGCGCTACCCGCTCAACGACATCCTGGAAGCCTACCGCGCCTTCGAAGCCCGCGAAGACGACTGCCTCAAGGTGGTCATCACGCCATGGGAGTAGACTCGTTCGCGCATTGCTCCCGGCACCGTACACAATGCCGGGCGTGACGTATCCCGCAAACCCGAAGAGGCGTTAGGCGGCGTCAGCCGACCATCCGCTTCGCCGTTTGGTAGAGCTTCATCGCCTGGGCGCTCGGGTGCTTGGAGAAGATCAGGCCGTAGGGCATGCTGTGCGGCTCGGCGAAGGGGATGCGGACGAGATCGGGATGGATGTCCTCCCATATCTCGAACGTGACGATCGCGCGCTGGTTGAGCTCGCAGTCCGCGAACAGCTCCATCGTGTAGAACGGGACCTCGGTGATGCGGTTGGCCCCCAGCGCGGCAAGGTACTGATGGGCCGCGTCGTAGTCCTCCGACACCCCCGACTGCATCATGACCAGGTCGAGGTCGTGGAGCATCTCGGCATCGACCACCTCGGCGCCGGCGGCGCGCATCGAGCGCGGCATCGCGAGGCACAGCGGCGCGCGCAAAAGCTCCAAGAACAGGCAGCGGCCCCGATAGAGCTCCGACATGAAGAGCCCCTCCATGACGTCGTAGGACACGCCCAACCCGCTCAGGTAGTTCCCCGGTTCGACGCCGACGCTCTCCAGCGAGGTGATGTCGATGCGGGTGCCCGGCGCGTCCTCGATCATGCGCGACCATATGCCGGGAAGCATGCGGCACTTCATGAGAAGCGACGTCGCCACGCGGACGGGGCCCTCGCCGCGCTGGATGCGGCGCGCGCGGGCCACCGCCTCGTCGGAGCGGCGCACGATCTCGAGGGCGTCCCGGTAGAGCGACTCGCCCGCCGCGGTGAGCTTGACGCCGCGGTGCCCGCGCTCGAACAGCACGACGCCCAACCTTTGCTCAAGGAGGTCGATCTGCTGGATGAGGGAGGACGGCGCGATGTAGAGCGCGCGCGCCGCCTTGGTGAAGCTTCCGGCGTTCGCGGTCTCGATGAAAGACTCGATATGGCGCGAGTACATGGCTGCCCTTTCGCGTGAGGTCTAAACCTCACACAGTCATAGGAAATATCTCGATTAACTCAGGATTATAGCAACTACTATAAGGTTGTGATCGAAAGCAAGGGGATACCGCAAGGGGGATGCTATGGATGTCCAGGCAATCAAACGCAAACGGTACGTCTACCTGTTCGCGTCGGCGATCTCGTTTTTGGTGCTGGGCCTGGTGTACGGCTGGTCGCTGTTCGCCACGCCGCTCGCCGAGATCTACGGCTGGGAGATGTCGGCGGTCAAGATGACCTTCACGTTCTGCATGATGGCGTTCTGCGTGGGCGGCCTCATCGGCGTGAAGGTGCTCAAGACCCTGGGCCTTCGGGGCGCCATCCTGCTGGCGGCCTGCCTGCTCGTCTGCGGCTTCGGCGGCACGGCGCTGCTCGCTCCCCAGGGCATCTGGGCGCTCTGGATCTGCTACGGCGTCCTGATCGGCTGCGGCACTGGCCTTGGCTACAACGTGACCATCGCGTCGATCACGCCCTGGTTCCCTGACAAGTCGGGCTTCGCATCCGGCGTGATGTTCGCCGGCTTCGGCCTGGGCTCCATCACGCTGGGCACGCTCACGCGCGGCATCATCGGCACGGCGGGCATCACCGTCGCATTCGCCGTCGTCGCCGCGACCGCCGGCATCGTCATGGTGCTGCTGTCGCTGCTGCTGAAGCGCGCGCCCGAGAACATCGCCGAGCTTCTGGGCGTCACCGCCAAGAAGACCAAGACGGCGCCGGACGCCGAAGCCGACAACCGCAAGATCTTCAGGGATCCCGCGTTCTACACCTACTACCTGTGGGCGATCATCATCCTGGGCGCCGGCCTCACCATGATCGGCACGTCCATGCAGGGCGCCGTCGAGCTGGGCGTCGCCGAGACGTTCGCCGCGACGCTGACGGGCATCATCCCCATCGTGAACGGCTTCTCGGGCTTCTCCATGGGCGTCGTCTACGACAAGCTCGGCCTGCGCAAATGCATGATCCTGGTGGCGGGCATCGGGTTTGTGGGCCTCGCGATGCTCGCGACGTCCTTCCAAACGGGTGCCAGCGTGGTGTACATCGTCGGCTGCCTGGTGCTGGTCGTAGCATACGGCAGCGTGGCGCCGCTTGCCGCCGGGTTCGCCCGCGAGCGCTACGGCAACGCACGCTATCCGCGCCACCTGGCCATCGTCAACACCGACATCGCCGGCGGCTCCGCTTTCCAGCAGGCCGTGTCGAGCGCGTGCGCGGGTGCCAGCCCCGCCGTCTACATCGCGCTGACCGTCTTCGGCGGCGTCGCGCTGCTGACGAGCATCATCCACTCCCGCATCACGAAGCCGAAACAGGCGTAGGTGAACCGCCCCGTCCGGGGGCGACGCCGAGGCGCTTCGATGCGATGTCCGAAAGGCGGGGCCAAAGCGCCTTCGCCGAAAGCCTCCCATCCCCCTGCTTGCGCACCGGGATGGGAGGCTTTTTTCGCAGCCCGTCGCGCATGCAGATAACCGCCCGCCCGTGTGGCGAGAAACCGCTTTGACACCGAACCGTTGCCGTAGAAAACCCTCGTCCACCTGGGAAAATCGGTCACCATACTGTAACGTGAATCACGTCCGCACGCCTTCGAATCGGGCCTATAATCTCCGCTTGACAATCGCTACCGCAACCATGGGTTTTGAGTTCGCGCCTACGGCTCTCCGGATGCGATGAAGGCAGCTTCGGCATATGCCCGGACGGATATCCGGGCGAAAGGAGATCGCATGTGCACGGGAATCCGCTTCACGGACGCCGAGGACGCGATGTACTTCGGCAGGAACCTCGATTGGATGCAAGGCTACGGTGAGCGCGTCGTCGCCACTCCCCCCGCCGCCAAGATCCCACCCGCGTTCGAGCGCGATGGCGACCCCGCCGTCGGGCACGCGGTCATCGGCATGGGCATCGTCGTCGCCGGCATCCCCCTGTATTTCGACTGCGGCAACGACGCCGGGCTCGCCGTCGCGGGCCTCAACTTCCCCCACAGCGCGCGCTACGCGGCCGAGCCGCGGCAGGGATCCGTCAACGTGGCCGCCTACGAGTTCCCGTTCTGGATCGCCCGCACCTTCTCCAGCCTCGACGAGGTCCGCGTCGCGCTCGCATCGGTGACCGTGGTGGCTAAGCCCGTCAACGAGCATCTTCCCGTCGCGAACCTCCATTGGCTCATCGGCGATGCCACCGGCAGCATCGTGGTCGAATGCATGGAGGAGGGCATGCGCGTCTGGGAAAACGACGCCGACGTCCTCACCAACGAGCCCGATTTCGGCTGGCAGCGCACCAACCTGCGCAACTACCTCACCCTCACCGACGAGGATCCCGACGCCGCGGCCTGGGGCGCGATGAAGCTGGCGCCGTTCGGCTCGGGACTGGGCATGCAGGGCATCCCCGGCGATTACAGCGGCCCCTCCCGCTTCGTCAAAGCGGCGTTCGTGAACAGCCACTATCCCGCGCAGACGGGCGAGGCGGCGAACGTGACGCGCCTGTTCCGCACGCTCGGCTCCGTCGCGGTCCCCGAGGGCGCGGCCAAGATGGCGGACGGCTCGCACGAGAAGACCCTCTACACGAGCTGCTTCTCCCCCGCGACCATGACCTACTACCACGCGACGTACGACGATCCGCGTATCCGCTCGTATCCGATCTCCTCCGTCGACCTTGCCGGCAGCGAGCCGGTCTTCGTTCCCCCGGCCGCCTAATCAGGCAGAATCCCGCGCGAAACCCATCCTGGCGAAAGCCGCGCGCCCGGGCCCCTCCCATGGGGTCCGCCGCGGCATGGCTTCGCCACGGCACGATCCCACCCGAATTCCAAGCCCCTTAAGGAGGCATCATGACCACCGCATCGCCGTCGTCGCGGACGGCCAGCATGGGCAACCCGCCCGCAAGCAAGGAGAAGTTCCTCGTCATCCCCATCGTCATCCTCATCCTCGCGCAGATGGGAGCGACCGGCGACAACGGCGCCCTGTCGCTTTCCGCCACGGCGCTCACCCAAGAGCTCCATGCCACCACCTCCGAAATCCAGCTCGCCAACATGGTCTATCCGCTCGTCGGAGGCGCGTTCATGATCGCCGGCGGCCTCGTGGGCACGATCATCGGATGGAAGAGGACCTTCCGCATCGGCATCCTGCTGTGCGCCGTCGGCGAGATCGCCCTGGCGTTCGCGCCCAACATGGCCGTCTTCATTTGGATGGGACGCGTGCTGGTGGGGTTCGGCGCCAGCTTCATGATCCCCTCGGTGCTCGGACTCATCCCGCTGCTCTACCGCGGATCAAACCGGATGGTCGCCTTCGGCTGCATCGGGGCAGCGTCCGGCCTCTCGGCGCTGCTACCCCTGGTGCTGGGCGTCGTCTTGGAGGCGGCCGGCATGCACGTGACCTTCCTCGTCCTCGCCGCCTATTTCGCGGCGGTGCTTTTGGCCTCCTTCCTGCTGCCCGCGATCGACCAGACCGACGAGAAGCTCCGATTCGACGGCATCGGCGTGGCGCTGGCGGCATCCGGCCTGTTCATGTTCCTCGTCGGCATCTCGAGCATCTCGTCGTGGGGCCTCTTGGAGCCGTTGTCCGGGTGCCCGTTCGAGCTGTTCGGGATCTCCCCCGCGCTGCCCATGGCGCTGCTCGGCCTGCTCGTGCTCGTCGCGCTCGTCCCGATCGAGAAGCGCATCGAGCGGAGAAACGGCGTGGCGCTGCTGCCCCGATCGTTCCTGAAAACGCCCCAGGTGCTCGCCGGCCTTGCCGCCAACGCCCTGATGTTCTTCTTCATGGGCGCCCAATCCATCCTCATGGCGCCGTATCTGCAGCTCGTCTCGGGATGGTCGCCCATCGAGGTGGGGACGATCTCGATCGTGACCGGCGTCCCGACGTTCGCCCTGGCGCTCGGGATACCCAAGCTCCTCCCCAAGGCGAACCCCCGCCATGTGATCCAGCTCGGATACGTCACGATGGCGGCGGCGCTGATCGTCATGGCGGCGTCCGTCACCTCCGACGGATCGAACGCCGTCGCCGTCTACCTCGGCGCGTTCCTCGCCGGCATCGGTGCCGGCGCGGTGTCGGCCCACGCAAGCAACGTCGTGGCGCTGGCGCTTCCCGAACGCGACGCCTCCCAGTCCGGCGGCATCCAGAGCACCATGCGCAACGTCGGCCAGGCGATCGGCGTCGCGCTGCTGGGGGCGATCCTGCTTTTGGGCATCACCAACGCGGTCCGTGCGAACGCCGCCGACGATCCGTCGATATCGCCGCAGGTCAGCAAAGAGGTTTCCGCGCTCACCATCGACCTGGGCAGCAACGAGGTGTTCGAGGAGCAGATCTCCGGCATCCCGATGACCGACGACGAGCGCTCCCAGCTCGTCACCATCGAGGAGAAGGCGCGCTACGACTCCGTGCGCATTGCCTACGTTGCGGGCGCCGCGATCGTCCTGCTCGGCCTGGCGACCACGCCGGCGATCAAGATCACCTCCAGCGACCAGCGCAAGCCCGGCAAAGAACGCAAAGAGGGCAAGGGGAACTAGCCGCCGCCCCACAGCGCGGTCATCGCCGATCGCGTATCATGTGCAGTAGCCAGTGCAACTTCGATCAAGGAGGATCACCCATGGACAAGGAACTGTTCGACTTCGTGGCAAAGCGCGCCGACATCCTCGCGACCGCCGACTCCAGCAAGCAGGCGACCAAGGACGCCGCCCTCGACTGGAAAGAGGCCGTCGAAGCCGATCCCGCCTGCGCGGACGCCGAGACCGCCAAGCTCGTCGACTTCCTGGAGGGACGTCCCAACACGATCGAAGGCGTGATCGCGTTCCTGGAGGGTCCTGCCAAGAAGATCCTCGGCGAGGAGGCCGCCGCTGCCGGGCTCGCCGCCCAGCTTGAGCGCAAGGAGGCGGGCGCCAAGTGGTGCGACTGCCCCGCCTGCACCGCCGCGACCGAGATCCTCGCCAAGTTCGGCCGCATCGAGCTGTAGCGCGAAACATCGCACTCCGCCGTTTCCCCGAGGCGTCTGGATCCGTTCCGGGCGCCTCGGCGTGAGAAGGGCCGCGAAAAGGGGGCAGCCGCTTCACGCATTTCGCCAATGCGGGAAAGCGGCCGTCCCCTTTTTCATGCCCCGATGCGATGACCTGCCGGTTTGGCTTGCGTGGACGCAGTTTGGATATCTCGGTGAGGTGCGGCCCGCCGAAACAAAACGTTCATGCGGGTAGTGTATGATGGCAACCGTTTTTCGAAATCCGACGCGAACGAAGGATGATCGCATGATCGAAGTGAAGGCCTATTCCGGGCTGATCCGCAACCACAACGAGCTCGCCGCCGAGCTGGGAGTCGACATCGCCGGCTGCACGCGCGCCGAGCGCGAGGAGAAGCTGCTCGTCGCCGCGCGCGAGGCTTGGGGCGACGAGATGGGCAACCACCTCAACGGCCAGTTCGCCTTCGTGCTCCACGACACCGAGACCGACGAGCTGTTCTGCGCGCGCGACCCCTTCGGCGCGGAGCTCCTCTTCTATTACGAGACCGCCGACGGCCGCCTGCTCTACGGACTGGAGATCAAGGACCTGTTCGACCAGCCCGGCTTCGTGCGCGAGCTCAACCGCGACATGATCCCGTTCTACCTGGAGTTCACCTACGTCCCCGGCGAGGACACCCTGTTCAAGGGCGTGCGCAAGCTCGAGCCGGGCGGGTTCCTCCGCTTCGGCGCGCAGGGGATCGAACTGGGCCGCTATTGGGAGCTGGCCTTCGAACCCGACGAGTCGAAGACCCTCGACGATTGGGCCGACGAGATCGAGGCGGCCATGGAAGGCGCCATGCGCGACATCTGCGACGAGGGCGAGGTGCCCGACAGCTTCCTTTCGGGCGGCGTGGACTCCTCCTACATCCTGGCCAAGGGCCCCACGCGCCGCGGTTTCTGCGTCTCCTACGAGGACCAGCAGGTCAGCGAGGAGGAGGACGCCCGCGCCACGGCAGCCTACCTGGGCCGCGAGTTCGAGGGCATCTCGGTGACGCCCGAGGACTTCTTCGGCAACGTCGACGAGTTCCTGCTCGCCTACGAGCAGCCCTCCGCGGACGTGGCGGGCCTGTCGCTGTACTGCGGCTGCAAGAAGGTCGCCGAGAAGTCGAACCTGTGCTTCTCGGGCGAGGGCGCCGACGAGTTCTTCGCCGGCTACAGCGTCTACGGCAACGTCAAACGCGTCGCCGCCGGTCCCGACCCGGTGTACTTCGGCTCCACCCACATCATGAGCCCCTCCGAGGAGCGCCGCTACCTCAAGGAGTACAACCCGCGCATCACGACGCGCGACTTCATGAAGAAGCGCGGCGCGGAAGGCCGCAAGTACGATCCGCTCACCTGGATGCTCTACGTCGAGTTCCGCAGCTACTTCGAAGGCAGCATCCTGTTCAACTCCACCAAGATCTCCCGCGGAACGGGGCTGGACATCCGCATGCCGTTCGTCGACAAGCGCATGCTCGACGTCGCCCTGCGCATGCCCGCCCGCTTCAAGCGCGACGGCGAGGGGAACAAGGTCGCCCTGCGCAAAGCGGCGTCGCGCGTGCTGCCGCAGGAGGTGGCGTACCGCAAGAAGCTGGGCTTCCCCGTGCCGGTGAGCTCGTGGCTGCGCGACCCCGCCGCCAACGCCGACATCG
>ERZ1034920.1496-NODE-1496-length-14842-cov-4.844526_pt1 | contig 14842 bp, 24 predicted proteins | sample MGYA00520688_ERZ1034920 | MGnify/ENA primary metagenome ERZ1034920 (study PRJEB33766, sample SAMN09781785) | gut metagenome | biome: gut microbiome | host: Homo sapiens | place: Madagascar | study: EMG produced TPA metagenomics assembly of the PRJNA485056 data...
AAAACATGGCAAAATTCGTATGGGCGGGCGCAAAAAAGCACTCGCCTGAAATTTTGATCGGCATGGGCATTGCAGGGGCTGCATCCAGCGTGATATTTGCCGTTAAGGCCACCCCGAAGGCAATGATCCTGCTGGAGGAGAAACGGCAGGAACTGGGCGTTGAGAAGCTGGAGGCAAAGGAAATCATCAAGACCGCTGCGCCGGTTTATATTCCGACCGCTGTCAGCTTTGGCGTGTCTGTTGCCTGCATTGTCGGTGCCAGCAGCATGAATGCACGGCGCAATGCGGCTTTGACTGCTGCGTACACCATGAGCGAAAGCGCCCTGCGTACCTACCGCGACAAGGTTCTGGAAACCGTGGGCGAGGACAAGGAACGCGAGATTCGGCAGAAGGCTGCCATTGAACAGCAGCAGAAGACCCCCGAACCGCAGGCACTTGTCGTAAGCAGCGCAGCGGGCCAGCTGAAGTGTTTTGACTCGCTGAGCGGAAGATATTTTGTGTCCACCAAGAACGAGATAGACAAGGCCGTCAACGAATTCAACCGTCAGCTGCGGGATGATATGCGTATCAGCCTGAACGACTGGTATGATCTTATTGGTCTGGACACCAACAAGCTTGGCGACATGCTGGGCTGGGATATCGAACGCGGATACGTCGAGACCTGCTATGCATCGCGGCTGGATGAGGACGGGCTGCCCTGTCTGGTGGTGAATTACGTGGAGCCGCCGCACTACATCGGCGTGTGAGACGCGAAAAATACATTCCGCTTTATGGAACCAAAGAGGTTCACATTAAGATAAATCTTGAAAGGAGATTACTATTATGGACGAAATGAACAACATGAACGAGGTTACTACCGAGGAGACTTCTAACGAAGAGACTCCCGTGGTTACGGAGAACAATGAGGTGAAGATAGAGGAGAAGAACTCTGGCATCAACACTTGGGCGGGCGTTGCCGCTGCTGTTGGTGTTTTGACGATTGGTGCAATTGGCGCTGGCATCGCAAAGCACAAGGCAAAGGCAAAGAACGAGAACAAGGTTGAGAAGGAGAAGAAGCCGAAGAAGCACTTCAAGCTCCAGTGCCCGGTGAAGATCGTGGAAGACGAACCGGAAGAGATCGAGGATGTTGACTTCAACGAGGTCGAAGAGACTGAAGAAGAAAACTAATGTGAATGGTTTAGGCGAGAGCCGTGGAGAAATCTGCGGCTCTTTCCTTTTTATTTTTGAAAGGAGCAGCCAATGGCAAAAGTAGAATTGCCCTCGAACTCTATCTCCGGTGGCACGGAGAAGAAGCCGGAAAAGAAATTTGAGAAGGTAACGACCGGCAAAGTTGCCACCAAGGAGAAAAATGATATTCAGAAGGTAGCTTCGATGTTTATCGCAGAGGACCTGAAGACTGTGAAGGACCACATTCTCAAGGACGTGGCGGTGCCCAAGCTGCAGGACTTCTTTGCTGACCTGATGATCGCAACCATCAACATGATATTTCATGGCGATGACCGCCCGCGCAACAACTACAGCGGAAGCTATGCACAGCCCAACCGGGTGTCGTACAACCAGTATTCCGGGCGCAATAACAATCAGGCGCGGCCTGCCGCTGCGATCAACTATCAGGATGTGATATTCTCCTCCCGCGGGGATGCGGAGGAAGTCCTGAGCCAGATGATCGATGCCATCAGTACTTACGATTGCGTATCGGTGGCGGATTTCTATGATCTGGTCGGTATGACATCGAACTATACCGACAACAAGTACGGCTGGTATGATATGCGCTCTGCATACGTACAGGCAGTGAATGGCGGCTATATTATCCGCCTGCCGAAGCCCGTTGCTCTGAACAACTAAAAGAAAGGATAGATATTTATGAAAATGAACGAAATGATGACGAATGTCGGCCGCTTTGCTGCGAAGGCAAAGTTCAAGATCGGTAAGCACAGCCCGGAGATCCTGATGGTGTGCGGCGCTGTTGGCGCAGTGACCAGCGCGGTGATGGCCTGCAAGGCGACCCTGAAGGTCAATGATATTCTGAAGGAGCACCAGTCTGACGTGGAGACCATCCACAATGTGCAGAGCGGTAATGCGGAGATCAGGCAGAATGCCGAGTACACCGAAGAAGATGCCAAGAAGGATCTGACCACCGTATACGTGCAGACCGGTGTCAAGCTGGTAAAGCTGTATGCGCCTGCAGTCATTCTGGGCGGTCTGTCCCTTGGCTGTATGATCGGCTCGAACCACATCCTGCAAAAGCGCAATGCAGCACTGACCGCGGCGTATGTTACGCTGGACAAAGCCTTTACCGAGTACAAAGAGCGTGTTACCGAGCGCTTTGGTGATCGCGTGCAGCATGAGATCGAGCATGGTGTGAAAGCTGTGGAGATTGAGAACAAGGAAGTGCACGAGGATGGCACCGAGGAGCTGGTAAAGGCCTACGTGGACGAAGCCGATGGCGTGCATTCTCCGTATGACCTGCTGTTTGATGAGATGGTTGACCGCTGGGAGCCGGATTACCAGCTGAACAAGACCTTCCTGAGCCAGGTACAGGCCGAAGCAAACCGCCGTCTGCGGGCACAGGGATATTTGTTCCTGAACGATGTGTACCGTCTGATCGGCGGATACGCAAATGGTGAGCAGATCCGCAAGCCTGTCGGGCAAATCGTGGGCTGGCTCTATGACCCGAACGATGAGACCCGTGCAAACTACGTGAGCATGGGCATCGATGCAATGCAGGGCGACCGCTCGGTTGTGCTGCACTTCAACTGCGACGGCCCCATCATCGATAAGATCTGATTGATATTTGGAGGATGTACTATGACCAGAGTTGTAAGAACTTTGTCTTATGTGTTCGCTGCCATGGCCGGAGTATGCTTCTTCTCTGGTCTGGCTGTCCTTTCTGAGTGAGGGATATTTGCATGAGCAGTTTGGAAAGCATGTTTCTGTTTCTGGACTACCTGACCGATACCCAACGAAAACGACACATTGTTGGCGGCGTATTGATGAGCGTGTCGCTCTTTTTTGGAGGGCTGGCGTTCACCATGATGACCGTAAAAGAAGGAGATTCCAATGAAAGCATGGATTCATGATATTTTACTGGTGGGCGCTGGCTTTGTGGCTGGCGCTTATTTTATGCACGTTCGGATGCGCAACGAGTACCAGAAGTTTGCAGACGAGCAGATCGAAGATGTGCGCAAGCATTTCGAGGTGAGCAAGAAGAACCTGGACAAGCTGGTGGAGACTGAGGCACAGAAGAAAGCTGTGGAGCTGATCTCCGGCCCGTATCGTCAGGTGGAAGACCCGGAAAAACCGGACAAGGAGCCGCTGGAAGCTATTGAGATCATCGAGCCGGACGAGTTTGGCTGCGATGACGACTATGAGACCAGCTTTCTGACGCTTTATGCAGACGATGTGCTGGCCTACGACAGTGATGGCTCTGTGGTGGATGATGTTGAGTCGGTAGTCGGGCAGAAGGCGCTGGATGCGATGGGGAAATTTATGCCTGACACCATCCATGTGCGCAATCACACCTACCGCAAGGACTATGAGGTCGTGAAGGCGCTCCAGAATTATGCAGACGTATATCGGAAGCGGGAAGAGGAGGATTATGGCGACTGATGAGATGAAAAACCAGATCGAAACAAGATATTTCGACTGGCTGTATGAGATCGTCTGCGGGAAGTGGGAACCGAGAAACCTCTCGTTCCACAGCCTGCTGGCGTTTTTGTACGATAAGCAGTTCGTTCCCGACAACGAGATGGACTGCAATCGTGCAGTGGACGGCGAGAATCTGCGGGACAGGTTCCTCGACCAGCAGAATGATATTTCGGCAAAAGATATGAGGGCTGTGACCGAGACTTTTCTGCACAAGCCCTGCAGTATGCTGGAGATGATGGTGGCATTGGCACTTCGGTGCGAAGAAACCATCATGGAAGATGCTGATGCCGGAAACCGCACCGGACAGTGGTTTTGGAACATGGTCGTCAGCCTCGGTCTGGCTGCTATGGATGATAATCGGTTCCACCAGAGCCGCGCAGAGTTCGTGATCGAACGCTTCCACCGCAGGGACTACCAGCCCAATGGTGCGGGCAGCCTGTTCACACTGCAGAACCCGAAAGATGATATGCGTACGCTGGATATTTGGTACCAGATGATGGCGTACCTGAATGAAAATGATATTTGAGGAGGACTTACCATGGAAAACAATATTTACTATCAGCTCGCCCAGACCGAATGCGCCCTCGACCGCTGCAAGGCACGTCTGTTCAAGAAGAACCTGACCATTCTGGGGCTGATCGGCATGGTTTATATTTTGGGGAAGGCGGGTGTCAACGAGTGCACCAAGTATAATGACATCCGCAAGGAGCGCGATGAGCTGGCAGAGAAGTACGACAGCGCCATGGACGAACTGAACCGGATGAAGAAGGCCGAAGAGAACAAGTCCGTCCACTGTGACGGCCACGCAACGCTGTTCAACGCTTGATATTTACCTCGAAGAAAGGAGGAAATTGATTGCAAATGATTGATTTCCTTTTCATTGCCCGAAGAACGGGCAAACACGGGGTAATCGAGATCTATCCCAAATTCATCATCAAGCATTGCAAGGACTTGATGATCCGAGGCGGGGACTTCTATGCAATCTGGTTACAGGAGCGTGGATTATGGTCTACGGACGAGCAGGACGCACTACAGCTCATCGACCGGGAACTTGATAATTATGCGGATGCGCACAAGGCAGACTTCGATAATTACCGGGTGCTCCACATGTGGGACGCAGAATCCGGCATGATTGATATTTGGCACCGGTATTGTCAGCGCCAGATGCGGGATTCCTTTGTCATGCTGGATGAGAAATTGATATTTGCCAATACCGACGTGAAAAAGGAGGATTACGCGTCCAAGCGGCTTCCGTATCCGTTGGAGCAGGGGAGTATCAAGGCATGGAACGAGTTGATGAGCGTTCTGTATGCGCCGGACGAGCGCATGAAGATCGAGTGGGCGATTGGTGCCATCGTGAACGGGGACTCCAAGAAGATCCAGAAGTTCATTGTGATGTATGGCGCGCCGGGTACCGGTAAATCGACCGTCATCAACATTATTCAGAAGCTGTTTACTGGATATTACTCGACCTTTGACTCCAAGGCACTGGGATCTTCCTCCAATGCATTTGCGCTGGAGGCGTTCAAGTCGAACCCGCTGATCGCGATTCAGCACGATGGCGACCTGAGCCGTATTGAGGATAACACCCGCATCAACTCGTTGGTTTCTCACGAGTCTATGATGGTCAACGAGAAGTTTAAATCTGCGTATGAGAACCGCTTCAAGTGCTTTCTGATCCTTGGCACTAACAATCCGGTGCGCATTACCAATGCAAAATCGGGCATTATTCGGCGTCTGATCGACGTGGAGCCCAGCGGAAACAAGGTGCCCGGGAAGAAGTACGAGGAACTGGTGTCGCAGATCGACTTTGAACTGGGTGCCATCGCGTGGTACTGCCGCAACGTTTACGAGAACAACAAGCGTGCCTACGACGATTATATCCCGAAGCGGATGCTTGGTGCGTCTAACGACTTCTACAACTTCATGGAGGACAGCTACTACGTTTTTAAGAAAGAAGACGGTGTATCGCTGAAAGTTGCGTGGGAGATGTACAAGGCGTATTGCAGCGACTCGAACATTCCATATCCATGTTCAAAACGCGTATTTAAGGAAGAGTTGATGAACTACTTCCGCGAGTACAAGGAACGTGTCAACGCAGAGAACGGTGACCGCATCCGAAGCTACTACAGTGGGTTTCGGACGGACAAGTTTGAGAAGCAATCGGACTTTGGGACTAAGGTGCAGGAAAAGCAGAAGTCATGGATCGATTTTAAGGTGCAGAAGTCGATTCTGGATGATATTTGCAAGGATTGCCCTGCGCAGTATGCCAACGAAAATGGCACACCGACCCAAAAATGGGAGAATGTGCAGACAAAGCTGGCAGATCTGGACACAAGCAGACTACATTACCTGAAGGTGCCCGAGAATCACATCGTCATCGACTTTGATATTCCCGGAGACGATGGGAAGAAATCCCTCGAGAAGAATCTGGAAGCGGCAAGCAAGTGGCCAAAGACCTATGCCGAGCTGAGTAAGTCCGGTGCAGGTATCCATCTGCATTATATTTACTCCGGCGATGCGTCCAAACTCAGTCGTATCTACGATGAACACATTGAGATCAAGGTGTTCACCGGCAAGAGTTCCCTGCGGAGAAAACTCTCAAAATGCAATGATATTCCGGTAGCCCCCGTCAGCTCCGGTTTACCAATGAAGGGAGAAAAAATGGTAAACGTCGATCACATCCAAAGCGAGAATGCGCTGAGAGTTTTGATCATGCGCAATCTCAACAAGGAGATTCATCCCTATACCAAGCCATCCATCGACTTCATCTACAAGATTTTGGAGGATGCTTACAACAGCGACCTCCGTTATGATGTAGATGACATGCGCAACAGCATCCTTGGCTTTGCAGCATCCAGTACGAATCAGGCAGATGCGTGCCTGAAGATCGTGTCGAAGATGCACTTTAAGTCAAAGGAACTCCCGGCAGTGCCAGTTCTTGAAACGCCTGTTGTGTTCTTTGACTGTGAGGTGTTCCCGAACCTGCTGCTGGTCAACTGGAAGTTTCAGGGCAGCGACAAGTCGATGGTTCATCGCATGATCAACCCCAGTGCAGATGATATTGCAATGCTCGCACAGTATCGTCTGATTGGTTTCAACAACCGCAAGTACGACAACCATATCCTTTATGCCCGCATGATCGGGTGGTCGATTGAGGCAATCTACAATCTGTCTCAGCAGATCATCAACGAACATACGGGCTTTTTCGGTGAGGCGTATAACTTCTCCTACACGGATATTTACGACTTCAGCGCAAAGAAGCAGAGCCTGAAGAAGTTTGAGGTCGAGCTGGGCATCCACCATCAGGAGCTCGGGCTTCCTTGGGACCAGCCGGTGCCGGAAGAGAAGTGGGAGCAGGTTGCGGAATACTGCGACAACGATGTCATTGCGACAGAAGTCGTGTTTAACGCGCGACAGGCAGACTTTATTGCGCGTGAGATTCTGGCAGATATTGCCGGCATGACCGTCAACGACACCACCAACAGCCTGACGACCCGCATTATATTTGGCAAGGAAAAGCATCCTCGGCTGGTGTATACGGATCTGGCTACCGGCAAGTCCGATGATATTGTGGAGGTTGAGCCTGATATTCTGACCGATACGAACATCATCAACGCTTTCCCGGGTTACGAGTGGGTCAGGGGCGAAGATGGCCGGATGCACAATATGTTCCGTGGTACGGATCTGGGTCTGGGCGGTTATGTCTATGCTGAACCCAACATGTATTACAATGTGGCGTTGCTGGATGTGGCGTCTCTGCACCCGCATTCGGCTGTGGCACTGAACTACTTCGGTGAGTACACTAAGAATTTCAACAATCTGATGGCGGTTCGTATCTACGTCAAGCACAAGGAGTACGACAAGGCAAAGCAGCTCTTTAACGGTAAGCTGGCCAAGTATCTGGATGACCCTAAACAGGCCAAAGCCTTGTCGCAGGCTCTGAAGATCGCCATCAACTCAGTGTACGGTCTGACCAGCGCGACTTTCGATAACCCGTTCCGTAATCCGAAGAACGCGAACAACATTGTCGCCCTGCGCGGCGCTTTGTTTATGCGCACTCTGCAGGACGAGGTGCAGCAGCGTGGCTTTAAGGTGGCGCACATAAAGACAGATTCGATCAAGATCCCCGATGCGACCCCGGAGATCATCGACTTCTGTATGAAATTCGCTGAAAAATACGGATACACCTTCGAGCACGAGGCTACATACGAGAAAATGTGCCTTGTGAACGATACTGTGTACATTGCCAGATATTTGGATGCAGACCAGTGTCAGGCGCAGTATGGTTATGTGCCGGAAAAAAACGGGGAGCACAGCAGGGAGTGGACGGCAACAGGCACACAGTTCCAGATTCCGTATGTGTTCAAAACGCTTTTCTCTCACGAGCCGGTGGTATTTACCGATCTCTGCCAGACAAAGACGGTTTCCAAGGGTGCCATCTATCTGGATAAGAACGAGAACCTGATGGAAGGCAAGCACAATTATATTTTTGTCGGCCGTGTTGGGCAGTTCTGTCCCATTAAACCCGGATGTGGCGGTGCTTTGCTTGTGCGAGAGTCTGGTGTAACCGATGGCGGTGAAAAGACGTACGCTGCCGTAACTGGCTCAAAGGGGTATCGCTGGCTGGAAAGCGAGATGGTATACGAGCTCAAGATGGAAGACGACATAGACCGCTCTTACTTTGACAAGATGGTGGATGAAGCAGCTGACACCATTGCGAAGTACGGCGATCTGGAGTGGTTTGTGGCGGATGATGCCGGAGAACCGCCCTGGCAGAAGCCTGATTTGCCGTGGGGCGATATTCAGGAAGAAGCTGCAAGAAATTATGAGGTGAGATAAATGAAAAAACTTCCCTGGAATCCTGACAAAGACGGGATTAGGGTGCAGGCATACAATCTGGGAATTGACATTGACAGGGCTATTTGTGCTGCGACGGCAATTGACTACTCCAGCCAGTCCATGGAGCAGGCCAAGAAGAATGATATTGTGAAGTTTGGCATGTGCAGTGTCAGCATCCGCAAAGTCATCTTCAATGATCCGGCAACGGTCGTCCTGTGGTCTGACGGGACCAAAACCGTGGTAAAGTGTGGCCCGGAAGATAAGTTCGATACGGAAAAAGGGCTTGCCATGGCCATTGTCAAGAAGATGGCAGGTAATGATAACAGTTTCCATAAGGTTTTCAAGCAGTACTCTAAAAAGAAAAAGAAGGAACCGGGCTCTGTCGGTTCGATCTCGGACATGATGGCCGGTCTGAATCAGGCCGCGGCCATCGCAACCAAGACCGTACACGAACTCGCCCACATGGTTGCCGCAAAGGCTGAACGAGGCGAGTGAAGATGAAATGTCCGTTTCAGAAGTACGAGAGCGAGTATTCGGCACATGAAAAAGGTCAGTTTATGGACTGCTATGAACAAGGCTGCATGGCATATCGGGCTGAAGCAAAAGATTCCGACGGAGGAGTCCGAGTCAAGGCTGGCTGCCGGTTGATTGACGAATACGTTAAGCACTCTACGCCGTTCAATAACTACAACGCATTATAAATAAGGTAAGGAGATTTGATATTTATGTTCCAGAAGCGTCAGAAAGTCAACATTGACGATACCCGTTTCATCTATCAGACCAATTTCTCGGGCGACCCTACCCGTGACCGTTTCGGCTCTGACAAGCGCCGTGTCAACATTGTGATCCCTACGGCGGAGCAGGCGCAGCAGATGATGGGTATGGGCATCAAAGTCAAGCAGACCAAGCCCAACCCGAACTACACCTATGAGGAACCGTTCGTGCCGACCTTCTATGTTCCGGTTACGGTCAACATGGACTCCAAGTGGCCGCCGCATGTCTACTGGATTACTCTGCAGGGCAAGCGCCTGCTGTGCACGCCTGAGACCATCGGCCAGCTGGACTTTATCCGGGTGAAAAACGTCTGCTGCCAGGCGAATCTGGTGGAAAAGCGCAACAGCCCTGGTGAGTACACCCTGTATGCCGATGTGATGTACGTGGAGCAGGACGAGGACGCCGATCCGTACGCAGAGCGCTATACGCACCGCGATGCCGCACCCGACGCAGATATGGCTGAGCCCAACGATTTGCCGTACTAAGGAGAATATATGGAAAAACTGTTTATCAGCTGCCCGATGCGCGGTCGCTCGGATGCAGAAATCAAAGCAACGATGGAACAGATGCACAGAATCGCGGAAGCGGTTTTCGATACGGAGTTCGAGGTTATCCCGACTTATATCGAAGAGGACGCTCCTGAATGCGCAAACCAGCGCCTGTGGTATCTTGGCGAGTCCATCAAGATGATGGCGGAGGCAGATGCCTTCATCGGTATCTATGATAGGGACAAGGAGTTCGATGGCTGCATCGTTGCGAACTACACGGCAAAGACCTATGGCGTTCCGCAGTATCTGGTTGATGTTGCCTATGTCGCACCGGATATTGCCGAGAAGCGTATGAAGCGCTTTGTCTAATTGATATTTCCGAGTGCCGGGGTCAGTCCTCGGTTGAATGTCCAGCCGGTGAGTGCCCACGTCGCAAATGGCGTTCTCAGAGGAAACGGCTCGGTTTTATATTTTGAACGCGAAATATTCGACCTCTATTACGGAGGTGATTGATATGACGATTGTTTTAATACATGTCATGACGGTTGATAAGTACATCGGAACGGAACTATTTTCCGACATACGCGATGCGCGCAAATTCAAAGAGGAGATGCGCCATAAGTATGGTGAGAAATACAAATTCCGAGAGATGGTGAGAAACTTGAATGACAATTATGACGATCACATATTGAACTGGTATTAAGCGAGAGAGCTGTAGAGAAATCTATGGCTCTTTTATTTTGGGTCAGTAGCTTAGCTAGGTTTAAAGCCGGCAGCTCATAACTGCTTGATCGCGGGTTCAAATCCTGCCTGGCCCACCACGGGCGAGAGCCCCTATTATAATAATGTAAGGAGAAAACATTATGGACGAACTGAAAGTGAAAGAAATCGTGGATTACATGGTGGAGCACGGCACCGAGAGCACCCACTATGACAACTGGATCTTCGGTGTGGAGGATGACTTGGCCAAATTCTCGAAAATGTCCAATGAGTGGCTGATGCAACACTACGATGATATTTGCAAGGCCCTTATCAAGCGTGAGGAAGTTGCGCAAGTCGATAGAGAAGTGAACGACAAGGGAATGCACCTCTTTAGCATCTACTTCTATACCAGCTTCTGCCCGAATCTGTGTAAGGAGGTGTGATGCTATGACTGTTTACGAAGCGCTGACTGCGGCGCAGAACCTTGTTATTGAAAAAGGAAAGGCAAGAAAGTCATTTTCTGTGGAGGACGAAATCGAAGACATCGACACCATCACTGAATTGACGATGCTCAAGATGAAATATTGCCCTACTGACGCGAAAAAATCATAGTCCTTTAAGGAATGACAAAATGTCTATCCAGAAAGGAAGAAACAATTATGAGCAAGAATGGTAAACGTTATTACGACAGAGGCTATGTTGATGCTGCGGATAAAATCCGCGTGTTTATCGAAAGTCGGGCAAAGGTCATGTTTATTGAACATGAATATGCTACGAGCGAGAATGCACGCTGCGCTTATCGGGCAGCAATCGAGCGTGTGCGCTGTGGTGGAATGGTTCGAGTGATTGTCTCGAAGGGAGAACTTTTCCTTATTCGGAAAGATATTTGATCGAACAAGGCATTGAGCCGTGGAGAAATCTGCGGCTCTTTGCTTTTTATTTTTGGAGGTCAACATGGAAGGCTACAAGCTATGGAAGGTTTTTACTTACCGCGGCAAAGAGATATTTGCATATACGATGCCTGAGAAAGTCGAGGAAGAGGAAGAATCAACACTCCGCGTACTTGCTGCCGAGAATCATTGCCATATTGAATCCATCCATATTCACTGTGAAATGAGGCGTAATAAGTGTCAGGCGTAAAACTCTACGATTACCAGCAGGATGCAGTCAACCGGATGCGGAACGGCTGCATCTTATGCGGTGGCGTTGGTAGCGGTAAAAGTCGGACAGGTTTGGCGTACTACTACATCAAAAATGGCGGCAAGGTCAACACCAAGCGATATGTCAAGATGCGTGACCCTCCGCAGGACTTGTACATCATCACGACCGCTCGTAAGCGCGATACGGCTGAGTGGGAGGAAGAAATGCTTCCGTTTATGATGACAACGGACGAAAAAGTAACCATGTATCATCACAAAGTTGTGGTTGATTCGTGGAACAATGTTCATAAGTACGTTGGCGCAAAAGGGGCGTTCTTTGTGTTCGACGAGCAGCGCGTTGTCGGAAACGGGCAGTGGGTCAAATCCTTCCTAAAAATCACAAAAGAAAACGATTGGATTCTGCTGAGTGCAACACCCGGTGACTGCTGGACGGATTATATTCCAGTGTTCATTGCGAATGGGTTCTATAAAAATCGGACCCAGTTCAATAATGAGCATGTGGTTTATAGTAGGTTTTCCAAGTTCCCGAAAATCGACAGATATTTGAATACCGGCAGGCTTGTCCGATTGCGAGACCGGATTTTGGTGGATATGGACTTTAAGCGCCCGACAATTCCGCATCATGAAACTGTATACGTTGATTTTGACTGTCTGAAATACAAAGATATTCATAGAACTCGCTGGAATCCGTGGGAGAACAAGCCCATTGAGAACGCCAGCGAGTTTTGTTATTTGCTGCGTAAGCTGGTGAACACCGATCCTAGCAGGCAACAGGAAGTTCTGGATATTTGCATGACCAGACCGAGAGTCATCATCTTCTACAATTTCGACTATGAACTGGATATTCTCCTGAATCTACCCTATGGCAACGGTGTGGAGGTGGCTCAGTGGAATGGCCACAAGCATCAGCCGATACCGGATACGGATAAATGGGTCTACCTTGTACAGTACAACGCTGGCGCCGAGGGCTGGAACTGCATTAAGACGGACACCATTATATTTTACTCCCAGAACTATTCCTATAAGGTTATGGAGCAGGCTTCTGGGCGTATTGACCGGTTGAACACGCCGTACACAGATTTATATTTCTATCACCTGAAGAGCAGGAGCGGTATCGATTTGGCGATTGGGCGCGCCTTAAACGACAAAAAGAAGTTCAATGAAAGGAAATTCTATGGAGCATGATATTTATGATTCTTTAAGGCTTACTGCGACGACCTGTGAGAAAATAGCAGATGTCTTAAATGCGATTGCAGAATGCCTCGAGAAAGTAACGGCTTGTCTCATGGACTTGTTTGAAGAAATTAAGAGGCAACCATTGAAGATGATTCTGCAGAAGCTGCGCCCTGACTACAAGGACAAATGCAAAATCCGGTGGCTGGATATTCCCAACAAGGTTATGCAGGGGAGAATCAGGAGGTTCTGCTGATGGGAAATATCTCACGAAAAAGCAAGAAGAAACTCATTCGGAAGATGAAGGCGACGTATCATGAAATTCAACTTATAAAAATCATGTATACCGAAGAAGCATTGCCTCGCTACAAAGTTCCCACAAAATTGTATTGCCGCAACGATGGACGAGATAAGTACCCACATATTGCAATGTTCTTTGGAAAAAAGAACCATCCACGAGATGTTGTTGAGGTTTATCAGCATCATGTGAAACCCATTAAGTAAGAAGGGACTAATCAACAATATGAAAAACACTGAAAGAGACTTGGCGTTCTATGTCGTGGACATCTTCGAGGATCTGTTGGATGAGAAGGACATTGATATTCCTTGTGCCGACAGCAGCGAGGAAGATGATAGGCGCAAAAACGAAAGCGCAGCAAGAATCTATGGCACGGAGTACGGCGATCTGGTCGACCGTGTGGAGGCATTGCTGAAGAATAAATAAAGTATTATTTATGGAGTGTGATATTTATGGCATATGAAGAATGCCCTGGCTACATGAAGAATGGGTGCTGCAAGGGAAATGATCGACCGTGCCGTGTTACGAAAGAGGATATTGAAAGCTGGTTCGACGAAACGTTTAAACCGATTGACTTGCTTGATGTATGCCCGCAACAGTCCCTATTTGGCAATAGCTTCTTCATAATAACGGACAAAGACATCGAGGCACTAAAAACAGGAAAGGTCTTATTTGTAAGGGAAGAGTATGGTGTTTTTCTGAAATACGAAGGAGGCCAGAAAGATGTGTAACCCTTCAAAGAAGACAATAAAGAGAGTTAAAACGGTGTTTGCGGCGCAATGCGATAGAATCGTGAAGACTGACTCGAGTATCGTGTATTTGTTTAGAAACCCGATCGAGCAAGGCTTGCAAAACGTTGTTTATATTTCGCGTAAAGGTCTATTTATTGCAACCGAACTGACGAAAGCTGACGTGTATCATTATTTTGATATTTGCTCCCCGGAGCAAATGAAGGAGGTTTTAGCATGATAAAAGACTCTGGAGACCGCACCGAATTTGAAACCGGTGCTAAGCGTGATATGCATGCAGGGAAGGGGCGGATGGATCTTCTGCCTTGGTATGGCATCATGGAGGTCAGCAAGCACTGCGAGGAGGGTGCGCTGAAGTATGGCGAGCACAATGTGGATAAGGGTATCCCGCTGCATTCGCTGCTGGACAGTGCTTCTCGGCATCTGGCAAAGTACATGGTCGGTATGGACGATGAGGACCACCTGCGTGCTGCCTGCTGGAACCTGCTCTGGGCATTGAACCAGCGTGAGACGCATCCTGAGTTGGACGATAGGTTTGCGGTAAAGATGAAAAGCTCGAACGATGAACCGCTTATCGCAGTTGTCTGCAGTTCCTGTGGTAGCCATTTTGGAGTGCCGACCGAATGGTGGGTCCGCAAGAGATCACAGTATACCAATATTCCAGACGGAGTGATGACGACTTGCCCTCATTGTGGGAATGTAACAATCGTTCGGGAGGTAAAATCTGATGAGTGATCGAATAAAAATTGTGTGTATGGACTGCGCTTGCAAACGCACAATAGCACTCCATAAATGGCGTGAAGCTGAAATATACTCACGATATTATCCGAACATTCGCTATGCTAAGTGCAAGATTTGCAATGGATACACCATGCATATATACAACGGAGGTAAAATCTGATGAATGACTGGATGCGCGAAGTGGACTATGCAACCTACTGCCCGAAGTGCGTGAACTTCAAGGTGCTGGAGACGGATGAGCCCTGCAACGAGTGCCTGACGGAGTGT
>ERZ1034920.1500-NODE-1500-length-14826-cov-5.728658_pt1 | contig 14826 bp, 12 predicted proteins | sample MGYA00520688_ERZ1034920 | MGnify/ENA primary metagenome ERZ1034920 (study PRJEB33766, sample SAMN09781785) | gut metagenome | biome: gut microbiome | host: Homo sapiens | place: Madagascar | study: EMG produced TPA metagenomics assembly of the PRJNA485056 data...
GTTTCCTACATCAGGGGGTGTTTTGTCTATTGTCCGTTTTTATTGGACCTGTTCACACGCTCCACTGGAGGTTTTTATTATACAAAAAGAAACATGCCACCCGACACGGCATAGAACAACATTGAGGCACAGAGGTTCATAACACGCTGCCAATGTGGACGCCGTAAATGAAGATGATGCCACACATAAACAATGAGGCCATAAACGATTGCTGCCAGCAAAGCCGGCCAAATGGTAATCGGTGTCAACAGCGCAAGTCCGATTTGCAGCAAAGCAATCTCAACCGTCGGCCACAGAGCATAGCAATTTGCCAATGTACGCTTGTCATAAGGAATGGTCAGTCCTGCATCATGTTTTCTTTTCATTTTGACCATGGATTCAAGATTTTGTGTAGTCAAGGTGCTGATGGCAAAATTCCAGACTGCGATGAACGCCACCGTTCCAAAGGTGCCAAAAATGTTCGTAAGCAGGGCCACCAATGCCACGCCAAGTTCAATCGCCAATACACTCCATGACCCTTTTGGCAAGCGCAGCGCGTCCAACATACTCTTTTTCAGCATGGGGTGCATTTTTAAGCGTTGGGGATAATGAAACACATAGCAGTCTTTCACAGATATTTCGTTTGCGACTGCCATCATGCGTCCCCAATCCATGCGCGCAGCGGCACTTTGCAGAACATCCAGACTGAGCATATCCTTCATATATCGATCCCAATCCAGCGCCGTCAGCCTATGCAGCTGACCGATCAGTACAACACCGTTAAAAGCCATACCCAGTATTCGCAGATGCAACGCAAACAGCGCTGCCGCTGCAACCATTTCCAATATGAGCAGCCACTCCGGCGCAGAATGGTGATAACGCTGCCAGGTCAACAACAACCACAATACGAGCAGTAAAAAGAGCTGCAGCCCAGAGAGTCGGTCGTCAACAAGCAGCGCCCAACACACACTGCCTGCCGCCATCGCGAGCACATACGCAGCGAATTTCAACATCAGCATGATGTACACGAATCTCCGCTCCGGCAGAAAATGCAGGGTCGCTGGCTTCATCATCAGCGAAGGATAGCGCTTAGTCATCAGCGCTGCAAACAGGAAACACGTCAGGCCAATTTCCATCAGGGTCTGATGCTGATGGCAAAAAGCCGCTACCGCCGCTCCATTCAAAAAGAGAAACGCAAAGGCCAACGCACAGCAAAAATATGCGGTGATCCAGTTTTTTACCATGCTGCACTTATAACGTAGCGTGTTCTTCATCATCAGCAGAAAAGCTTTCATCTTCATGGTCCCATTCTCCTGTTTCACGATCCGTCAACGCAATATAACAATCCTCAATTGTACAGCTGGCATCTAATCCGTGCTGCTGCAGAATCTCTGCCTTTGTTCCTACAGCAATCACATGTCCTTCATCCAACATGATGTAGCGGTCGCAGAACATTTCTATCACATCCAGCAGGTGTGTCGACAAAAGCACGCCTTTGTTTCGCGCACGCAACTCCATTAAAACCGCCTTTAACACATGCATATGTCTTGGGTCTAATCCATTGAACGGCTCATCTGCAATGAGATACGTAAAATTTCGCAGCAGCGCCATGACAATCATTAGTTTCTGCTGATTTCCTTTTGACAGCGCATGTGGCATTTTCTGCAAATACTGCTGCAGACCAAATCTTTCCACCAACGCAGCCACTTCGTATTCTCCAGAAGGATACATCTCACGAATAAATTGGAAATGCTCTTCTACCGTCAAAAATTCATAGTAAATCGGTGCATCAGGAATGTACGTCATTGGCAACGCATGCTTTGCCGCAAGAATATCCCTCTCGTCCATCAAAACCGCACCTGCATCCGCTTCAAAATAACGGTTGAGTAATTTCATGGTGGTTGTTTTTCCCGCACCATTGGCACCAACCAGACCAACAATTTCACCAGGTCGAATTTGAAAGGACACATTTTTCAGCGCGGCAAACGAACCATAGTTTTTTGTCACGTTTTGAAATTCAATCATGGTTACACTCCTAGTACGCATTCAAGGAAATTTCCTATAATTTTTATCATTATATCATGCATTTTACTCACTCGCAAGACAAACGTCTTCTTTCTGAACACAAACAGCCTATGACGAAAGCGCACTTTCATCATAGGCTGTTTATATAAGCAACGCAGGTATTTACAGCTCCACAAGAACTCTGCAAGGCAGGCCGGTAACATCGGCGTAGTTTATTGGGAAAGTATAAAGGACAAGTTCTGAATAGCTGTTGGCCAGAATAACGTTGAGGTTGCACAGATCTTACACAACGAAAACGCCTCAATCGGCAGATCAGATGCCAAAGGCATAAGTTTTGAAGAAATCGAGACCGTTTCGTATGCCATCATCGACAACGACCGTCACTCATTTTTCCACGGCATCGCTGTCTTTCGCCTGGCAACTTATTGTTGGCCGCTATCTTCTCATCCATTCAGTGACAAAAAAATAACGGGGCCCATCGAGCCCCCGTTATCAATCATTTTTAGCTTATGCTGCAAATCATCATTCTGGCATCTCCAATCCATTCAGCAGGTAGGCTGCCTGGATGGTGTGCTTGCCAAGGATGGCGGTGGTAACCGTCCCAACGCCGCCTGGCACCGGGGTGATCATGCTGGCATGTGATTCTGCGCTGTCGTAGTCAACGTCACCGCAAAGCTTGTTGTTTTCGTCCATATTAATGCCAACATCAACAACAATGGCCCCTTCACCAACCATATCGCCAGTAACCATTTTAGCTTTACCGGCGCAGGCAACGAGCACTTCGGCTTCGCGGCAGCGTGCTGGCAAGTCAACGGTCTTGGTGTGGCAGATGGTTGGTGTGGCGTTTTGGCCAAGCATGAGCATAGCGAGTGGTTTGCCAACAACCATGCTGCGGCCAACGATGGTCACACGCTTGCCGCGAAGTTCCACGCCGCACTGAGCGAGAATTTCCATCACGGCCGATGGGGTGCATGGGGCAAAACCAGTCTTATCACCAGCAAATACCTTTGCCGCGTTGGCTGGACTCATGCTGTCCACATCCTTGAGTGGATTGATCATATGTTTCAATGGTTCGACATCGAGGTGCCTAGGCAATGGCTGAAAGAGCAAAATGCCATGCACGGCAGGATCGTCGTTGACAGCGCGGAAGGTGTTTTCCAGGGTTTCCTGGTCCACATCTGCCGGCATGAGGACGTTTTTCACGGTTACGTTCATATTGGCCATGCGTTTCATAGCCGAACGTTCATAAGACAAATCGTCTGGACGTTCACCGACACGCACAATCGCCAGGCACGGATCGATGCCTTTGCTGCGAAGATCTTCGGTGAGCGGGGTCAGCTGCGCCTCCATTTTGGCGACAACTTCTTTTCCTAGCATTTGTTGAGCCATGGTTTTCCCCCTTACTTGATGGCTGCGAGCACGCCGCCGTAAATGCTCTTCTGGAGCGCGGCGCCTTCGGCGATGATGGCATCGGCCTTGGCGTTCATTTCGTCGGCACGTTCGCGGTTTTTCATAAGTTTGGTGTTAATGTAAACGTTGAGAGAAGCCCCTTCGATGGCTGCCTGGGCAAAGAGAATCCCCACGCCAACATCGCTAACGGCAAGTCGGCTGCCTTTTTCCACAAGGATTTCGAGTTCTTTGGCAGCAGCAAGGACGGTTTCCATGATGCTCATTGGCACGACGCTGGCTTCATAAAGAGCGTCTTCCATGATTTGGTCACGATTGGGATCGTCTTTTGGAATGCTGTACGCCTTGGAAAGCGGCTCGAAGGCAACAGCATCGCCGTCAACAAGATCGATGAGCTGATCGCGCAGGTCTTCCAAACGTGCGCGGCAAGCAACGAGTTCTTCTTCGTACTCTGCGTATTTCTTTTTTCCGATGGTGAGATTGGTTACCATCATACCCAACGCTGCGGCAAATGCACCAACGGCGGCGGATGCACCGCCGCCGCCAGGAACCGGCGCGTTGGACGACAGTTCCATTAAAAACTGTGTGGCCGGTTTTTCTAACATTTTCATGGGCTGCACCTCTTAGAACAGGCCAGAGATGACGCCGTTGTTATCAACATCAATCTTTTCAGCAGCTGGAACCTTTGGCAGCCCAGGCATTTTCATGATGCTGCCAGTGAGAGCAACCAAGAAACCTGCGCCAATGGAAGCCGTCATGTCGCTGATGGTAATGCGGAAACCGGTAGGACGGCCCAGTTTTGTCTGATCGTCGGTGAGAGAATACTGGTTCTTTGCCATACAGATTGGCAGTTTTCCAAAGCCAAGTTTTTCATAGGTGGCAATTTCGCTCTCAGCCTTAGCAGTATAATCCACACCATCTGCACCATAAATTTTAGTAGCGATGGCTTCAATCTTTTCTTTGATGGACATGTCGGTGTCGTAAACGAATTGCATATCGCTTGGCTGTTCGCAGAGACGAACCACTTCCTTCGCGAGTTCTTCACCACCAGCACCGCCTTTGCCCCATACTTCGGAAAGGGCCACGTTAACACCAAGTTCGTTGCATTTTTCGCGAACAAGGGCCAATTCTGCTTCGGTGTCGGTTGGGAAGCGGTTGATGGCAACAACGACTGGCAGACCGAAAACGTTGGTAATGTTTTCGATGTGTTTGAGCAGGTTTGGCAAACCTTTTTCGAGGGCTTCGAGGTTTTCATCGCCAAGATCCGCTTTTGCAACGCCGCCGTTGTACTTGAGCGCTTTGATGGTGGCAACGAGAACTACCGCACTTGGACGTACGCCGGTCATACGGCACTTGATATCGATGAATTTTTCAGCGCCAAGGTCAGCACCGAAACCAGCTTCGGTAATCAGATAATCGGCCATCTTCATCCCCATCTGGGTTGCAATGACACTGTTGCAGCCATGTGCAATGTTTGCAAATGGACCACCATGAATGAACGCTGGGGTTCCTTCAAGGGTCTGTACTAAGTTTGGTTTAAGAGCGTCTTTGAGCAAAGCAGCCATTGCACCTTGAGCGTTTAAATCACCAGCAGTGACTGGCTGACCGTCATATGTGTACGCAACAATAATACGTGCAAGACGTTCTTTTAAATCATTAATATCGGTTGCCAAGCAGAAGATTGCCATAATCTCGGAAGCAACAGTGATGTCAAAACCATCGGAGCGGGTAACCCCATCCACTGGACGGCCAATCCCGTCAATGACGTTACGCAGCTGACGGTCGTTCATGTCCAGGCAGCGGCGCCATACAACACGCTTTGGATTAATGTTGAGCGCATTGCCCTGATAGATGTGGTTATCGAGCATGGCTGCAAGCAAGTTATTGGCAGCGCCAATGGCATGCAGGTCACCGGTGAAATGCAGGTTGATGTCTTCCATAGGTACCACCTGCGCATAACCACCACCAGCAGCACCACCTTTTACGCCAAAGACCGGCCCGAGGGATGGTTCACGCAAAGCCACCATGGTTTTCTTTCCAAGACGGTTGAGCGCATCGGCCACACCGATGGTGGTTGTGGTCTTCCCTTCACCAGCTGGAGTTGGGTTGATGGCAGTAACGAGTACCACTTTCGCATTGTTGCGATCTTTTAAAACATCATTATAGTAACGGAAGTCGATTTTTGCTTTGTACTTACCATAGTTTTCCACATATTCTTCAGGAATATCCAGTTTAGCGGCAATGTCGTTAATTGGCTGCATAACAGCTTCCTGTGCAATTTCAATATCAGATTTAAATCCCATTGGTAGACACTCCTTTATAGTCATTGTACGAAAAAATCAAGGCACACTTCGCGCACTCTACTATAAACTGTACATCATTATGTCATCTTTGGCTTATCAATATCGTTTCTTGTTAACATAAATGATATTTTATTGTCCGAGGACAATGCAAAAAGAAAAATAATCCGTGATTTTCAATTCGCAATGAACGCAGAAACCACTATTAAATGGTTTATTTGCGTTTTTTCTTTTTCGGCATGACATGAATGGCTTCGCCGATGAGCTCCTCAATCGCTTCGCCAACCCCTTCATTGTAGGTCGGATGTGGGCGAATCGCCTTGAGCATCTGTTCAGCAGTCATATTATTGGCAATGGCTACAGCCATTTCACTGATCATGTCGGTAGCGCGAGCACACATCATTTGAGCACCAACCAAGCGATGGTCGTCGGCACGAGCCACCACTTTGATAAAACCGCGGTCCTCGCGAGTGATCAACGACTTGCCGTTGCCGCCCATGATGTATTTGCCAACAATGACCTCCAGCCCTGTTGTCTTTGCTTCGTCTTCCGTAATACCAACAGAAGCAATTTCCGGATTGGTGTATACGCAGGCAGGAACAACGTTCAAGTCAATACTGCCTTCTTTTCCAGCCAGATGTTCCACCGTCACGATGCCTTGTGCGCTGGCAGTATGCGCCAGCTGCATGCCAATGACACAGTCACCAATAGCGTACACACCAGGAATGGAGCTCTGAAAATGTTCGTCGACAAGAATACGTCCACGCTCCATGTTTGGGGTCGCATCCTCTGCGAACAGGCCCTTTGTGTTTGGCCCGCGGCCTACCGAGCAAAGCACATATTGTGCCGAAACCGATTTTTCTTCTTCTTTCTGAACAAAATGCACAGCTGTTAATTCGCCATCTTCTTCCAATCCTTTAACCATAGCGTTGGTGTAAATGTCCACGCCACGTTTTTTCATAATCATTTTCAGATTTTGACTGATTTCACGATCCATATTCGGAAGAATGCGGTCCATACCTTCAATAATCGTCACCTTAGTGCCGAAATAAGAGAAGGCATTGGCGAATTCCACCCCGATGACGCCACCGCCGATGATGGCAATGGAATCTGGGCGTTCACGCAGTTTGAACAATTCATCACTGGAAATAACGCCTGGCAGTTTCATTCCTGGAATATTCAGTACCACCGGCTTGGAACCGGCAGCCAAGATGATGTTATCAGCAGAATACACTGTCACGCTGCCATCGGCGGCAGTAACATGCACTTCTTTGTTGGCATGAAGCACTCCACGGCCGCGAATGACATCGACACCATTCCCTTTAAAGAGTTGTTCTACACCACCCACCAACCGGGTGATAACGCCCTGCTTGTAGTCGATGATTCTTTCATAATCAAAATGAACATTTTCAGCAATAATACCAAACTGTTCCGCATCTTTCATTTCTTCGTACAAGGTCGCTGCATGAATCATGGCTTTCGCTGGAATGCAACCGCGATTCAAACAGGTGCCACCAACTTCACGTTCTTCCACAATCGCTGTGCGAATCCCCAATTTTGCAGCTTTAATCGCCGAAACGTACCCACCAGGGCCCGCCCCAACGACCAATAATTCATAATGATTGTCCAATTCTCAAGCCTCCTTCAAAAATCGTATTTGCAATAATTCTAACATTCTACAGTCAACAGCCATTCCGCCATTTCCTGCTGCGGCTGAACAGCGTTGTCCGCCACCTGCAAGGCTCTTACCACTTCTGCAAGAGCACTGTTTTCATAACGCACACCCAGCAAAGCCGCACCAAGCGCATCAATAAAGTCTGGCACTAACGCATCCGAGTACACTTGTGCATCACGAATGTGACCATTTTTGATCTGCATTTCAAGGTCCACGCGTCCCCATGAAAACCGATGACCAAAACTGCGGTCGAAAACAAACTTTCGCCCAAAGTTCCAATCCCAATCTTCGTAACGCGTTTGCAAGGCCTGCCATTCTGCGGCATTGACCGACGCCAACAACAGCTTTTCAGGAACACCTTCATACACAGCAGCAAAAGCTTCACACATCGCCGCTTTCAGCTTTGATGCATCCAGATCCGGACACACCTCCACAAGATTCAGCACACGTGATTTTACCGAAGAGACCCCTTTGCTTTGCAGTTTTTCCTTTGATACATTCAGATATTTGGCCATTTTTTCACCATCCACCTGCATCAGCAAAGTGCCATGATGATAACAGCGGCCAGCATGCTCATAGAAAGCATTGCCAGAAACCTTGCGGCCATCCACCAAAATATCGTTGCGTCCGGATTTCTCCGCTTGAATGCCCAGGCTTTGCAGCCCGCGTAAAATCACTTCCAACTGTTTCGCTACATCATAATGCGCCTTTTGGGCTAGGAAGGTGAAATTCAGATTACCCAGATCATGATACACAGCACCGCCTCCGGAAAGACGGCGAGCAAGATGCCCGCCGTCTGCTTCCAGAGTGCTGATGTTGCATTCTTTCCAAGCGTTCTGATTCTTGCCAATGACAACCGTATGCTGGTTTTGCCAAAGATAAAGAATAACCTCATCTTCTGCCACATGATCCAGCAGCCAATTTTCCAAGGCAAGATTCTTATACGGATTGGTGCTGTCGCTTTCAATAATTGTTAAGCGATTCTTCATGGACGCCTCTTTCATTCGCCAAAATCAAACTTTACAACTGGATGACGCGCTGCTTCAACTTCATCCAAACGACCAACTGGCGTTGTAACCGGTGCTGCATGAAGAGCATCCGGCTGATCGTAAGCCATCTGATACAAACTGCGGAACACCTCGATGGCGTGATCGAGGGTTTCACGAGATTCGGTTTCTGTTGGTTCGATCATAAGCGCTTCATGAACGATGAGTGGGAAATACATGGTTGGTGGGTGGATGTGGTTGTCCAACAATCCCTTGGCAACATCCGTTGCTACGCAGCCTGTTTCCTTTTTCATGCGGGAGAGATCCATGACAAATTCATGCATGCAGGTGGTGTCGTACGCCATGTCATACAGATCATGCAAGCCAACACGCATGTAGTTCGCATTAAGCACCGCATTGGCACTGGCTTCAGGAATGCCTTCCCGGCCAAGCGTGGTGATGTAAGTAAGCGCGCGCACGTAAACCAAGAAATTGCCATAGAATGCCTTCATTTCGCCGATGCTCTGCGCAGGTTTCACAAAATGGCGTTCTCCCTCGCCGCCTTCAACGAGCAGCCCAGGCAGAAAATCTGCCAAAATAGATTTGCAGCCAACAGGACCAGAGCCAGGACCACCGCCACCATGAGGCGTAGAGAAGGTCTTATGCAGATTCAAGTGAACAACGTCAAACCCCATGTCACCAGGGCGTGCCCAACCCATAACCGCATTCAAGTTGGCACCATCGTAGTAGCAGAGACCACCGCATTCATGAACCATGTCGGTGATGGCACGAATATTCGGGTCAAAGAGGCCAACGGTGTTAGGGTTGGTCAGCATCAAGCCTGCCACTTCATCGGTGCAGACTGCTTTCAGCTTTTCAAGATCCACACAGCCATCCGGGCCGGATTCAACATTGATGATTTCATAACCGCACATGGTTGCACTGGCTGGATTGGTGCCGTGTGCCGAGTCTGGAACGATGACCTTGGTGCGTTTGTGATCCCCGCGCGCCGTATGATAAGCCTTAATCAGCAAAAGGCCGGTGAATTCACCATGAGCCCCTGCGGCTGGCTGCAAGGTCAGATGGTCCATGCCGGTGATTTCGCAAAGGCTTTGTTCCAGCGTCTGGATGACTTCCAACGCGCCTTGCACCGTTTGCAGTGGCTGGAGAGGGTGAATGGCCGCAAATCCAGGCAGATTTGACATTTCTTCATTCAAACGAGGATTGTATTTCATGGTGCAGCTGCCTAATGGATAGAAACCATCATTAACCCCGTGACATTTTTTAGCCAGCTCCGTGTAATGACGACTTAAATCCACTTCACTGATTTCAGGCAGATGCAATTTGCTTTCGCGAGCATCCTTTGCGGACACTTCAACAACTGGTACATCACAAGCCGGAATGATGTCCATCCCGCGACCTGGTTTGCTTTTTTCAAAAACCAACATCTCAGCCCACCTCCTTCACAATACGGACAACGTCGTCCATTTCTGCTTTCGTGTTCATTTCGGTGCAGCACCAGAGAATGCGTTTGTCATCTAATGGATACCCACCGAGAATGTCTTCTGCTTCCAGTGCCGCCAGAATCTTTTCCGCTGGCACATCACTGGTGGTTACGAATTCATGGAAGAACTCGCCCTTGTTTTCCAGAGTTAAGCCTGCTTCAACAAGACCATTGGCCAGATAATGCGCTTTCGAAATGGACTGGGTAGCCACTTCTTTCAAACCTTTGTTGCCCATGGTTGAAAGATAAACACCAACAGCCAACGCACACAGCGCCTGGTTGGAACAAATGTTGCTGGACGCCTTTTCACGGCGAATGTGCTGTTCACGCGCCTGCAACGTCAAAACATAACCGATATTTCCATTGGCATCGTGTGTTTGCCCAACGATACGACCTGGAAGATTGCGCATTAATTTCTGAGTGGTCGCCATGAAGCCCACGTATGGACCACCAAAGCCAAGCGGCAATCCCAATGGCTGTCCATCACCAACAGCAATATCTGCGCCATATTCACGAGGCGTCTTCATTAATGCCAGTGTCATCGGATTAACACCCATGATGAATTTAGCTTTTTCTGCATGAGCAATGTCAGCAATGGCAGCAGCATCTTCAATGTTACCAAAATAGTTTGGCTGCTGGATGTAGACGCTGGCAGTATTGGCATCGACGGCAGCTTTGATGCCTTCAATGTCCGTCATGCCATCAGCGGTTGGCGGTACGATGACCACTTCCATATTATTTCCAAACGTATAGGTTTTGATGGTTTCCAAAACATAAGGATTTGCCGCACCAGACACAACCGCTTTCTTCTGTTTTCTGCCATAGCACATGGACAGCGCTTCAGCAGCAGCACTCGCACCGTCATACACAGACGCATTGCTGACGTCCATGCCGGTCAATTCGCAAATGTAGGTCTGGTATTCAAAAATGGATTGCAGAATCCCCTGACTGATTTCCGCCTGATAAGGGGTATACGCTGTCTGAAGGTTTTCTTTAGACAGCACGCTCTTTACCATGGCTGGCACATAATGATTATACGCACCAGCACCGCGGAAAATGTGTGGGAAAATCTTGTTCTTATCCGCCATTGCAGAGATCACGCGGCGGGTTTCTAATTCACTCTTACCTTCTGGTAAATTGAGCGCCTCTTTCAATCTTAAATCATCGGGAATCACGCTAAACATATCGTCAAAAGAGTCATAACCGCATGCCTTTAGCATTTCCTGGCGCTCTTCATTGGTATTTGGCACATAGCTACCCATAAATTTTCACCATCTTTCGTATCGTTTTGCGGAGAAAATCAATAATTATTCGAGCCCTTCAACAAATGCCTTGTATTCTTCAGCACTCATTAAACCATCATCTTCTGTGAAATCACTCACTTTGATAAACCATGCATCGTATGGTGCTTCGTTAATTTTTTCTGGAGAATCCAACAGCTCTTCATTAATCTCAGCAACGGTGCCGCTCACTGGGCTCAATACATCGCTGACTGCCTTAACGGATTCAACATCCGCAAACGTTTCACCTGCAGCTACTTCATCGCCTTCTTCTGGAAGGTTAACGAATACAAGATCCCCCAATTCATTCTGTGCATAGTCGGTAATCCCAACAATGGCTACATCGCCTTCAACAAGTACCCATTCATGATCTTCAGAATAACGCAGTTCATCTCTAATTTCCATGTTCAATCTTCCTTTCATTTATCAACTATATAAATCAAAATAATGGTTCACGGACACTGACCGTTTAAAAAAATTTACTTTGCTCTCTTGTAGAATGGCAATTCCACCACTTCAGCAGCAACACGACGACCTCGAACTTCTACTTCAACAGCGTCGCCAATGTCCACACTTTCCTTTTCAACAAGTGCCATAGCAACCGGATGACCCAGGAATGGGCAGTGCGTGCCAGATGTGGTCATACCAATCTGCTGATCACCAACAAATACAGGTTCTTCTTCACGAATAATGCCACGGCCGGTAACTTTGAGACCAATACGTTTGCGACTAGCAGCTTCTTCTAAGGCAGCCTTACCGATGAAATCATCTTTATCCATCTTAACAGCAAAGCTTAATCCCGTTTCAAGCGGCGAAACCGTTTCATTCATTTCGTGTCCATACAGTGGCATTGCAGCTTCCATACGTAATGTATCGCGTGCGCCAAGCCCACATGGCAGAAGGCCGTATTCTTCACCAGCTTCCATTACCTTGTTCCAAAGCTCAACCACATCACTGGCTGCGCAGTACAATTCAACACCATCTTCACCGGTGTAGCCAGTTTTAGAAACAATGCATGGAATCCCTGCTACTTCGCCATCCATAATCGCATGATAATACTTAGCTGGAATGTTTTCTTCCGTGGTCAGCTTACGCAAAATATCCATTGCATTTGGTCCTTGCAGAGCCAACTGCCCCCATTCATCACTGACATCCGTAAAAGTTGCATCACCAAATTCATGCTCTTTCATCCAGGCAAAATCTTTGTCTTTATTGGATGCATTTACAACAAGAAAATAATCGTTGTCGGCCTTCTTATAAACGATCAAGTCATCCACACAGCCACCATTATCATAGCACATAACCGTGTAGCGAGCTTGACCATCCACCATATTGCCAAATTTGTTGGTCAAAATTTTTTCCAAATTGGCCAGGGCATCCGGCCCTTGCAAGAGAATTTCACCCATGTGGCTTACGTCAAACAGACCAGCTTTTTCACGCACAGCCATGTGTTCCGCAATGACCCCTGCCTTATATTGCACAGGCATTGAAAATCCCCCAAATGGGACCATTTTCCCGCCAGCTGCAACATGCGTGTCATACAACGGTGTTTTTTTGTCCATACATTTTCCTCCTTTAACAAATAATACTCATTCTACAATGTTTCATTATAAAAGAAAAGGAGGAATCCTTCATCACTTATAGTGACAAGGAATTCCTCCTTTCAATGACTAAAATAAACCTTTAACCTACATACGCCATCGCATCATTACGCTTTTGGAGCAGTGGATGCAATATCTTCTTCGGTGTAGTCACCGTCAGCACCAGTCAAAGTAGGCAGACCTTTTTCAACATTGTTGAAATAACGTTTGGTTTCCTTGATAACGATAGAGGACAAGAACGCCAAACCAATTAAGTTAGGAATTGCCATGAGGCCGTTGAAGGTATCGGATACGTTCCAGATGATTTCCAAGCCGCCAATGCAGCCAACGTATACGACAACAACATATATAAGACGATAAGCAATAGCGACACCACGGCGAACGCTAGCGCTCCTGTTACGGAACAGATAGCCGAGAGAAGTTTCGCCATAGTAGCTCCAGCCAAGAAGGGTGGACAATGCGAACATGATGATGCAAAGAGTAATAACAATGGAACCAATATTGAACCATGGCAGTGCACCATTGAAGCAAGCCAAGGACAGTGGCGCACCATTCAAGCCAGAAAGCCACATTGGATCGCCATTTGCATCCTGAGAGGTCAAAATAACAAGAGCGGTCAGGGTGCAGATCAAGAAGGATACGGTAAATACTTCAAAAATACCCCAGAGACCTTGTTCAACAGGGTCTTTCGTGGAAGAAGCCGCATGAGCCATAGGCGCAGAACCAAGACCAGCTTCGTTCGCGAAGACACCACGTGCAATACCATATTTGATAGCTGCGCCGATGGTGATACCAACAGCACCGCCACCAACAGCTTCAGGACTGAAAGCGCCAACAAAGATGGACTGCAGTGCAAATGGAATTTGATCAAACTGAAGAATAAGAACTAAAACAGCGAAGATCAAATAGAACAGAGCCATGAAAGGTACAAGCTTTTCAGTAACTTTTGCGATCCCGTTGATCCCGCCAAGAATAACGACCAAAACGACAACAGCAAGAACAATACCAGTGATATTTACAGGAACACCAAATGTATCATTCAAAGAGCTGGCAATGGAGTTCCCCTGAGTCAGGTTCCCAATCCCAAAGCAAGCAACTGCTGCAAAAAGTGAGAAGCAGACAGCTAAGAATTTACCCAAGCCACCCTGCCAACCAGGACGACTACCAAGACCATTTCTAAGGTAGTACATAGGACCACCAGTGTACATGCCCATATCATTCTTTTCACGGAATTTCAGAGCGAGTGTAATTTCGGAATACTTGGTCATCATACCACCGGCTGCTGCAATCCACATCCAGAAAATTGCACCAGGACCCCCGACAGTAATTGCCGTTGCAATCCCTACAATGTTACCGGTCCCGATGGTGGATGCAAGCGCGGTTGCCATCGCCTGGAAAGGGGTAATGTTATTACCATCTTTTTCCGATGAACCACCCTTTAACGCACCACCAATGGTACGTTTGAATACAAATCCCAGTTTTCTGAACTGTAACCCTTTGCTCCAAAAGGTCATAACATAACCGAGACCTACCAGCAGAGCCAGCATAACCGGTCCCCAAACAAATCCGTTCAGAGAACGCTCAATGCCTTCAGGGCCTAACAACATCTCATACATAATTTCTCCTCCAATCACTTTACACACACTGTCTCAAATTAACAACTTCTGCGACATAAAATATTACGACTATGTCCCCGGCATAATATTTTGTCACATACAGATTTCTTCGATCTCGCTCAAATATATAATTGCTGGAGCAGTGCCTGTGTACTCCTTCTTCAATAATCAATGTGAGCGAGTTTTCAGAATCTTATTATAAGAATATATTGCCAAACAACTTCAGAATTGTCAAGCATCTTTCTATCCATAAAATTTTCCTGAGATAAACATTTGTCCTTTATCCAAGCACATCCATCTTTACAAGTATTTTGTCATCTTGTGCAATTTGTAACAAGCCCTTAACAAAGCATGTTCTGGCTATCCTGCTTCCAAATCATCCACTCATCAAATATTCACATAATTCGAATGATAAAGAAATTAGTGTTTTTTATGTTTTGCATGAAGATAAAC
>ERZ1034920.1507-NODE-1507-length-14764-cov-5.982528_pt1 | contig 14764 bp, 13 predicted proteins | sample MGYA00520688_ERZ1034920 | MGnify/ENA primary metagenome ERZ1034920 (study PRJEB33766, sample SAMN09781785) | gut metagenome | biome: gut microbiome | host: Homo sapiens | place: Madagascar | study: EMG produced TPA metagenomics assembly of the PRJNA485056 data...
AGAACATACTGCTCCGACCGATGAGGATAAGCAGGAGGAACCCCCTCGGGAAGATACAACCCCTGAGGAAAATTCGGAAGAAAGCTCGGAAAACACACCCAAAAAGCATAAACCTAAGAAAAAAAGCCTGATCGAACGGCTCAACACCAAGCTTGACGAGCTTAACGAAAAGAAAAGCTCCGTTCAGCTGGCGTTTGAGCTTCTGAAAGGACCTCTTAAAAAGCTGGGCGGAAAGGTTCGCATAGATGACCTTAAAATAGACTTTGCCGCCGCCGATGAGGACGCATACGAGGCTGCCATGCTGTATGGCAAGGTGAACGCCGCCGTTTATAACGCCCTCTCCGCCGTAAGATGCTTTGTGTCCGTGTCCGTCACGGGAATAAAGATAGACTGCCTGTTCAATACCCCTGCCGAAAAATGCAGGTGGGACGGGGAGTGCAAGATACGGCTCAGACCCGCAAGCCTGCTGAATGCCATAATTGCGGTGGTATTCGGCTACGCAAAGGATAAGGAAAAATACGCCCCTGTTATGGCGTTATTCAAATAATACGTATCAAACTTCACTGAAAGGATATTAAAGATGGATACAAAGGTAAAAGAGCTTATAACCGCTTCTATGGACAAAATTCACGAGATGGCAGATGCCAACACTATCATGGGAACACCCATTCAGGTGGACGGCGGCGTTACCATTATCCCCGTATCAAAGGTATCATACGGCTTTGCGGGGGGCGGTTCCGACCTGCCCAGCAAGACCGATAAGGAGCTTTTCGGCGGAGCCAGCGGCGCAGGCGTGACCGTTACCCCTTTGGGCTTTCTGGTCATCTCAAACGGCGAAGTTCAGCTCATGCAGATGAATCTGGACGTTTCCACATCTTCCGCTATCGTAAATATGGTTCCCGAGGTGTTCAACAAGGTGGCAAACCTGTTCAAAAAGGACAAGCCCGCCGCCGCCGATAAAAGGGCTGTATCAGGCTCAGTAGCGTCCGATGCAGGCGCTGCGGGAGATACCGACGATATCGAGCTTCCCGAGGAAATGGTGGCTGACGACAACATGACCGACGGCATCAATTTCGATTTTGAGGACTGATACTAATCACCAATAAAACTATAGAAAAAAAATCATCGCATAATCCATATACGCAAGATTATGCTCGATTTTTTGTATAGTTTTTAATTGGTGCTTAGTATGATATTATTTTCCCCTGCATAAAATAGTCTGTAAAGACTGTTTTTGGGGGAATGTTTATGAAAAAGTTATGCTGCCTTATAGCTGCGGCAGTGTTTGTTTTCACGCTTTCGGGCAGATGCTTTGCTGTGGTAAATGAACCGCAGGTGTCCGCAAAGGCGGCTGTGGTCATTGAAGCAGGCACGGGCAGAGTGGTGTTCGGCAAAAATGAGAACGCAAAGCTGCCCATGGCAAGCACCACAAAGATAATGTCAGTTCTGCTGACGCTTGAAAGCGGCGATCTTGACAGTGAGTTCGTTGTTGACAGCGAGGCCGTGAAAACGGAAGGCTCCTCCATGGGTCTTATGGAGGGGGACATTGTTTCCAAGCGTGACCTGTGCATTGGAATGCTGCTGCCTTCGGGCAACGACGCAGCCAACTGCGCAGCGGTAAGGGTGGGCGGGAGCATGGCAGGCTTTGCCGACATGATGAACGCCAAAGCGTCACGGCTGGGGCTGAAAAATACCCACTTTGTCACTCCCTCTGGGCTTCATGATGATGAGCATTATTCCACAGCGTATGATATGGCACAGCTGACCTCATTTGCCCTGAAAAACGATGATTTCAGAGCCATATGCTCGCAAAAGTCCATAAAGCTTGCTTTTGGTGATCCGCCCTATGACAGGTGGCTTGCCAATACAAACAAGCTGCTGACAAGATATGAGGGCTGCATCGGCGTGAAAACGGGCTTTACCGATGAAGCCGGGCGCTGCCTGGTATCGGCGGCGGAAAGGGACGGCGTTACCCTTATCTGCGTGACCCTGAACGCTCCCGATGACTGGAACGACCACGAAAAAATGCTGAACTACGGCTTTTCACGGGTAAAGTGCGTTCCTCTGGAAGCAGATGATTATTACACCGCCTGCCTTGTGGGAAGCGAAAAGGACGAACTTAGGCTCGTACCCGAAAGAACTCCCATGTGCCCCGTGATAAACGGCATAACGCCAAGTATCTCATGGAAGATGACCGTTCCCCGCATGATATATGCCCCCGTTGAAAAAGGGCATAATGTCGGCGAGCTGGTGCTTCTTGACGGCAGCAGGGAGATAGACAGGATACCCCTCATTGCGGCTGAAGACGCAGCGGTGAAAAAGGGTGAGCTTCACAAAAAGAGCTTTTCGGAGCTGATAACCGATAAAATAAAGGAATTGCTGTTCAGCTGAGCAGCTGACCCGTCGGGAGACGGAGAAATGGAGAATGATATGGAAAAGATACGTTTGCAGAAAATACTTTCCGACAGCGGAGTATGCTCACGCAGAAAAGCGGAGGAGCTTATCAGCGCAGGCGAGGTATATGTCAACGGCAGAAAGGCGAAGCTGGGCGACAAGGCAAACGAGCGTGACGTTATCATGGTAGGCGGCGAGAGAGTCCGCTACACCAAGAAGCGCAGAAAGATATACATTATGCTCAACAAGCCCCGTGGATATGTTACCACCATGGCAGACGAGCTGGACAGAAAGTGCGTTACCGAGCTGCTTACAGGCGTTGATGAGCGTGTATATCCCGTGGGAAGACTTGACCGCAACTCCGAGGGACTGCTCCTTTTCACCAATGACGGCAACTTTGCCAACGATATCATGCACCCCAGCCGCCATATAAGCAAGACCTACCGTGTCACCGTTCATTCCAAGATAACCGACGATCAGATAATATCCCTTACCGACGGCGTTGAGCTGGACGGCAGAAAAACTCTCCCCGCCACCGTAAGCGTGGAGCTTGACACCCCCGAAAGAAGCGTTATGAGAATAACCATTCACGAGGGCAGAAACAGGCAGATAAGACGTATGTGCGAGGCTGTGGGACTTGAAGTAGTAAGACTTCGCCGCACCTCCATCGGCCCCGTAAAGCTGGGAATGCTCAAGCCCGGCGCATGGAGAGAGCTTACCGCAGAGGAGCTTCGTGCCCTCAGAAATGCTGTTGGCAAGGAATAATGTAATCGTAAGAAATATATTTGTAACAGATAATGCCTATCAGATAGAATTTCAGGGCAAATCAGCAAAAAAGTATTCACAAAATGGATTTATTGTGTTATAATATATTCAGACATCAGGATAAGACATTCGATAATGACATCATGGGCGACAGGTGCAGTGACAAAATTGCTGAACTGTAATGACAATATTTTTTTACCCACCACAAAATGGGCGGCCGCATATGCAGCCGCCCATTTTGCTTTGCCGTTTTGTGCTGTTTTTACATTTTTAAGTGCCGCTTTCGTAAATAGTCTGTAAAATAAAATATATGGATTTCTATTGAAATAAAGCGGATTTAATGGTATAATATCCTTATATTTTGTCATATTCGGGCGGAGGGTGTTACCGCCAAACATACCATTTTAATCGGAAAGGTCGGCTTACATATCATGATAAAGGACATTCAGGAAAAAATACTGAAACTTAAAAAAGAGAAAAATGCCTGTATTCTTGCTCATTGCTATCAGTCCCACGATATTCTGGAGATCGCAGATTTCACAGGCGATTCCTTCGGTCTGGCTGTAAAGGCAGCAAAAACCGACTGCGAAAATGTTATTATGTGCGGCGTCCGCTTCATGGCGGAGACCTGCAAGATACTTTCCCCCGAGAAAAAGGTATATCTCCCCAAGTCCGAGGCAGGCTGCCCCATGGCAGACCAGCTTGACCCCGATATGCTCATTCAGCTCAAGGAGAGATATCCCGATTACAAGGTAGTGGCTTACATCAACACCACAGCCCAGCTGAAAACTCTCTGCGATGTGTGCGTTACATCTTCCTCCGCTGTAAAGATAATCAAAAATATGGACGCCGACAAGATACTGTTCATTCCCGACTGCAACCTTGGCAGCTATATCCGGAAAATGGTCCCCGAAAAGCAGTTCAAGCTCATAAGCGGCGGCTGCCCCACTCATGCACGCCTTACCGTCCGTGATATCCAGCTTGCAAGGGCTGCTCACCCCGGCGCTCCCGTGCTTGTCCACCCCGAGTGCCAGCCTGCGGTAGTTGAGGCTGCCGATTTTGCGGGAAGCACCACCGAGATAATGAAGTACGCTATCGACAGCAAGGAGAAGTCCTTTATCATCGGTACCGAGAACAGCATAGTTCAGCACCTGAGCATCGACTGCCCAGACAAGATGTTCTATGCCCTTTCCAAGGACTGCGTGTGCCACAATATGAAGATCACCAACATCACCGACGTTCTTCACTGCCTTGAGGGCACTGACGGCGAGGAGATAGTTCTCGACGATGATGTTATCACCAAGGCTAAGGTCTGCATCGACGAGATGCTCAGATTGGGCTGATAATAGGCTGTTATCCCGCATATCTGTGATGTGCTTTCTGCATTTCATAGATATGCGGGATATTTTTGCAGAAAATCAAATGTTAAATTTATGTTAACCCCTTGACAAACGAAAATCATAGTGCTATACTATGCTTAAAGTTAATAATAAATCCTGTGAACAAAGGCAAGTAACATTTATAACGGCGGCACAGAGAGCTGCACATTGGTGGAAGTGCGGTACGAACGGTAAATGCGAATGGATTTGTGAGGAGCAGGGTGAATTTGGGGCAGATGTGCTTCAATAGTAGCCTGAGCCGTATTTCCTGCGTAAAGGGAAAGGGTATTGATGCGTAAGCTGCGTACTTGTTATTTATAAGCTAAGTGCAGCATTACCATATTGGTAGTGCTTTTTTATTGCAAACGCTTGTACCCGTTAAGGTCTTATCTTGGATAATCGTCTGACGATAAGGCGAATTAGGGTGGCACCACGGTGGATATTATCCGTCGTCCCTTGAAGTTTTAAAGCTTCAAGAGGCGGCGGATTTTTTGTTGCCGCCAATATCAGAAAGAGGGTCGTTTTTATGTTCTATCCGTCAGTCAGTGAAACAAAGGAATATCTGAAAAGCTACGGCACAGTTCCCGTGTTCTATGAGCTTCTTACCGACAGCTTCACACCCGTAAGAATGTTTTCAATCTTAAAGGAAAACTACGAAAACTGCTTTATCCTTGAATCCGTCGATAACTCCAACCGCTGGGGCAGATATTCATTCATCGGTCTTAACCCCAAGGCAGAGATAAGGGTAAAGGACAAAAAGGCTGAGTTTATTTACGCCGACGGAAGAAAAGAATCAGCGGACGCTTCCGACCCAATCAAGCTCTTCTCGGGACTTATGGAAAAATACAAGTCGCCTAAGTTCGTGGGCCGTCCCAAGCTCACAGGCGGACTTATCGGATACTTCGGCTACGATATGGCAAGATATTACGAAAAGCGCCTTACAAATGTCCCAAGCGACGATCTGGGAATGCCCGATGCAAATATGTTCATCTATAACGAGATCGTGGCTTATGACCACCTTTCCAACAGAGCAGTGATAATCCTCAACATGGATAAGGAAGAGATAACAGCTCTGGCAGAAAAATCAGGAGAAAGCTTTGATAAGGCAGCTGACAGCTACTATGAGCTGCTTGAAAAGCGTGCCGATAAGCTTGGCAAGCTCCTTTGCAGATACACTCCCGAGCCTGCTCCCAAGATTCTCAATCCCGCAAAGCTCAAAGTAAATTCCAACTACACAAAGGAAGAGTTCTGCAAGATGGTGGAAAAGTGCAGAGAGCATATCATCGGCGGCGATATCAGCCAGATAGTTATTTCCCAGCGCTTTGAGGCAGAAAATCCCCCCGAGCCGTTTGACGTTTACAGAATGCTCCGCTCCACAAACCCTTCGCCTTATCTTTACTACTTTGATCACAAGGATTACTGCATTGCGGGAGCTTCCCCAGAGATGCTGGTGAGCGTTACCGACGGCGTGGTGCTCAACAAGCCTATCGCAGGCACATATCCCAGAGGCGCAACAGCCGAAAAGGATATCGAGAACGAAAAGCTCCTCACCACTGACCCCAAGGAAAGGGCAGAGCATACAATGCTTGTTGACCTTGGCAGAAACGACGTGGGCAGGGTATGTAAGCCCGGAACGGTAAAAGTCACCGACTTTATGAGAGTTGAGCGCTATTCCAAGGTAATGCACCTTGTTTCCGATGTTGAGGGTCAGCTTGAAGAGGGCAAGACCGCCGTTGATGCGCTGATGTCCGTCCTCCCCGCAGGCACCCTTTCGGGAGCGCCCAAGGTAAAGGCAATGGAGATAATCGACAGCCTTGAAAACGTAAAGCGTGGACTTTACGGCGGAACAGTCGGCTACATGGCATGGAACGGAGATATCGACACCTGCATCGCCATAAGAACAGTGCTTTTCAGAAACGGCAAGGCATACGTTCAGGCAGGCGCAGGAATAGTATATGACAGCAACCCCGAAAGTGAATTTGAAGAGACCAAGCGCAAGGCTGCGGCGGTAATAAATGCACTTGAACAGGCAGCCCAGATGTAATTGAAAGAGGTGTTTGATATGATCGTTATGATAGATAATTACGACAGCTTTACTTACAATGTTTACCAGGCAATGGCAAGCCTTTACAACAACATTAAGGTTTACCGAAACGACGAGATTACTGTTGACGAGATCGAGAAGATGAACCCCGAAGCACTGGTCATCTCTCCCGGCCCCTCTTACCCCAAGGACGCAGGCATTTCCGTTGAGGCTATAAAGCACTTTGCGGGAAAGCTCCCCATTCTGGGCATCTGCCTCGGTCATCAGTCCATCGGAGAGGCATTCGGCGGAAAGGTAGTAAGAGCCGAAAAGCCCATGCACGGCAAGGCTTCCCTTATCAAGCTTGACAACACCTGCCCCATTTTTGAGGGACTTCCCGAAAAGATCTCCTGCGCAAGATATCATTCCCTTATCATTGAAAGGCGCTCGCTTCCCGACTGCCTTAAAATAACAGCCGAGACCGACGAGGGCGAGATAATGGCAGTGGCTCATAAGGAATATCCCATTTACGGCGTTCAGTTCCACCCCGAGTCCATTCTTGCGGAAATGGGCGTGAACATTCTCTCCAACTTCCTTACAAATGTTGTGGGCGTAAAGGTTGAGGGCGTAGTTCCCGCAATTCCCATGGATAAGAGAACTTCCCTTAAAAAGTACATCGCCATGGCAGTTGACCGCAAGGATCTCACAGAGGATGAGGCTTACAGCGCCATGAACATCATCATGGGCGACGCTGCCACACCTGCTCAGACAGCCGCATTCCTGGTTGCCATGAGAATGAAGGGCGAGACCATTGACGAGATAACAGGCTTTGCCAAGGGCATGAGAAGCAAGGCTTCCGTTATCGAGGGCTTCCGCTCCGCTATCGACATCGTAGGCACAGGCGGAGACATGGCAGGAACATTTAACATCTCCACCACCTCCTCCTTTGTTATCGCAGCCGCAGGCATTCCCGTTGCAAAGCACGGCAACAGAGCCGCTTCCAGCAAGAGCGGAGCAGCCGACTGCCTTGACACTCTGGGCGTGAACATCAAGACCTCTCCCGAAAAGGCAGCAAAGTGCCTGGAGATCACAGGCATCGCATTCCTCTTCGCTCAGGTGTTCCACGGCGCAATGAGATTTGTGGCTCCCGTAAGAAAGGAAATAGGCTGCCGCACATTCTTCAACATCTTAGGCCCTCTCACAAACCCTGCCCTTGCAGATTATATCGTGCTGGGTGTTTATGATGAAAGCCTCCTGACCCTTATGGCAAACGTGCTTATAAAGCTCGGCATCAAGGGCGCAATGGTAGTCAACGGCAGCGACGGACTGGACGAGATAACCATGACAGGCAAGACCCATGTGTGCGAGGTAAAGGACGGAAAGATATCCACCTATGATATTGACCCCCACGACTATGGCTTTGAATACTGCACAGCCGATGTTTTAAAGGGCGGCACTCCCGAGGAAAACGCCAAGATGACCCTTGATATCCTTACAGGCAAGGATAAGGGCGCAAGAAGAAATACCGTTCTGCTTAACGCAGGCTGCGCAATCTACTGCGCAGGCAAGGCAGCCACCATAGCTGACGGCGTAAAGCTTGCCGCAGAGATGATAGACAGCGGCAAGGCATATGATAAGCTCAACGAAATGAAGGATTTTACCAATTCTTAAAAGGATAAATTATGATACTTGATGAAATAATCGAAAAAAGAAAAATTCAGCTTGCTGCCGAAAAGAGCCGCATATCCCTTGAAGGGCAGAAAAAGCTTGCGGAAATCGCTCCCGCCCCCAAGGGCTTCGGCAGGGCGCTAAGGGCAAACGGACTTTCGGTCATCTCCGAGGTGAAAAAAGCTTCCCCCTCAAAGGGACTTATCCAGCCCGATTTTGACCCCGTTAAGATCGCAACGGCATATGAAAAGGCAGGCGCTGCGGCAATATCCTGCCTTACCGAGGAGCATTACTTCCAAGGCTCTTCCGAATATCTGCGGGAAATAGTTGAAAATGTCAAGATCCCCGTTCTGCGCAAGGATTTCATCTTTGATGAGTACCAGATATATGAGGCCCGTGCGCTGGGAGCGGACGCAGTTCTGCTCATAGCGGCAGTCCTTGACGATAACAGGCTCAAAACGCTTTTTGACCTTGCAAAGTCCCTGGGACTGGACGTTCTGGGCGAAGCGCATGACGAAAACGAGGTCAGGCGCCTTGTGAGCGCAGGCTTTGGCATCATAGGCGTAAACAACCGCAATCTCAAGACCTTTGAGGTGTCCCTCGAAAACACAAAGAGACTTTCGGCGCTTGTGCCCGAAAATGCAGTCTTTGTCTGCGAAAGCGGAATCAAGGACAACGCCGATATGAGATTTGCCAAGAGCTGCGGAGCAGACGCTGTGCTTATCGGCGAGACGCTTATGAGAAGCGGACTTGCAGGCATTCCCGACTGCATGGCAGCTCTCAGGGAGGGCGTATGATTAAGCTCTGCGGAATGAGGCGTGAGGAGGATATCGCCTACGCAAACGAATTTCTCCCCGATTTTGTGGGCTTTATCCTTGCGGAGGGCTTCAGGCGTACAGTCGATATCGGCTTTGCCGCACGGATATCCCAAAACCTTGACAGCCGCATAAAAAAGGTGGGAGTTTTTGTTGATACTCCCGTTGATACCGTAAAAAGGGCGGCTGAAAGCATAGGACTGGACGTTATCCAGCTCCACGGCAGCGAGGACAGTGCTTACATAAAGGCTCTGGGGCATGACACTGACCTGTGGAAAGCAGTCCGTGTGCAAAGCGAAGAGGATATTTACCGTGCCGAAGAGCTTGGCTGCAAATATCTCCTGCTGGACAGCTTTGTAAAGGGTCAGGCAGGAGGCACAGGAAAGCTGTGCAACATAGATGTGATAAAAAATGCGGAGATACATCTTCCCTATTTTCTGGCAGGGGGCATAAACGAAAGCAATCTGGCGGATATGCTCACCGTTTCGCAGAATATCGACATCTCGGGCGGAACCGAGACCGACGGTGTCAAGGACAGGGAAAAAATAAAGCGCATTATGAAAATATACAACGAAAGGAAATTATGATATGAGCAAGATCGGAAGATTCGGCGAGTTCGGAGGACAGTACGTTCCCGAAACTGTTATGAACGCCGTACATGAGCTGGAAGAGGCTTATGACAAGTACAAGAATGACCCCCAGTTCCAGAAAGAGCTGGCTGATCTTTACCGTGACTATGCAAACCGCCCCTCAATGCTGTACTATGCCCAGCATATGACCGAGGACCTGGGCGGCGCAAAAATATACATCAAGCGTGAGGACCTTAACCATACAGGCGCTCACAAAATAAATAACGTCCTTGGTCAGATACTCCTTGCAAAGCGCATGGGCAAAAAGCGTATCATTGCCGAAACAGGCGCAGGTCAGCACGGCGTTGCCACCGCTACCGTATGCGCTCTTATGGGCCTTGAATGCTGCGTGTATATGGGCAGAGAGGATACCGAAAGACAGTCCCTGAACGTTTACCGCATGGAGCTGCTGGGCGCAAAGGTCGTTCCCGTTGAAAGCGGCACAGCTACCCTTAAAGACGCTATCAACGAGGCTATGCGTGACTGGTGCACCAATATCGAGACCACATTCTACTGCATCGGCTCCGTAATGGGCCCTCACCCTTATCCCGAAATGGTAAGAGATTTCCAGAAAATCATCGGCGAGGAAATAAAGCGCCAGATGATGGAAAAGGAAGGCAGACTTCCCGACTGCGTGGTTGCCTGCGTAGGCGGCGGCTCCAATGCAATGGGTGCATTCTATGACTTTATCCCTGATACCTCCGTAAGACTTGTGGGCGCAGAAGCCGCAGGCAGAGGAATAAACACAGCCGATACCGCAGCTACGCTTTCCTGCGGCAGCGTGGGCATATTCCACGGAATGAAGTCCATCTTCCTCCAGAATGAATATGGTCAGATAGCTCCCGTTTACTCCATTTCCGCAGGTCTTGACTACCCCGGAATAGGCCCCGAGCACGCAAACCTCTGGAAAACAGGCAGAGCGGATTATGTCGCAATAACCGATGAAGAGGCAGTAAGCGCCTTTGAATATCTCTCAAAGACCGAGGGCATTATCCCCGCAATAGAGTCGGCCCACGCCGTAGCCGCAGCTATGAAGATAGCTCCCGAAATGGGCAAGGATAAGATAATCGTTATCAACCTTTCAGGCAGAGGCGACAAGGACGTTTACTCCGTAGCCCGCTACAGAGGCCATGATATCAAGAACTCATAATGGAGGTCAGGAAATATGAACCGTATAGACAAATGCTTTGAAGAGCTTAAAAAGAGCGGCTCCAAGGCTCTTATAACCTTTATCACCGCAGGCGACCCCGATATGGATACCACCGTAAGCACCGCCCTTTCCATGTTTGAAAACGGTGCAGATATCATCGAGCTGGGCGTGCCTTTTTCAGATCCTATCGCCGAGGGCGTTACCATTCAGAAGTCCTCGCTGCGTTCGCTGAACGGCGGCACCACGCTTGACAAGATATTCGGCGCAGTTGACAGGATAAGAGAAAAGACCGATAAGCCCCTTATCCTTATGATGTACCTTAACACCATTTTCGTTTACGGAACCGAGAAGTTTTTCTCACTCTGCAAGGAAAAGGGCGTTGACGGCGTTATCGTCCCCGATATGCCCTATGAGGAGCGTGAGGAGATACTTCCCTGCGCAGAGAAGTACGGTATTCACAACATCAATCTTGTTTCACCAGCTTCCCATGAGCGCATAAAGAGAATAGCTTCCGATTCAACGGGATTTCTTTACTGCGTGTCCTCCAACGGAGTAACGGGAGTAAGATCGGAATTCCAGACAGATTTTGATAAGTTTTTCGGCATAATCCGAGAGAATGCGTCCTGCCCCTGCTGTGTAGGATTTGGAATATCCTCACCTGAGCAGGCGAAGAAAATGGCTTCCTATTGTGATGGAGTAATAGTAGGAAGTGCGGTTGTAAGGATAATGGAAGCAAACGGAGTAAATTCTCCCGAGCCTGTCGGCTCATTCACCAAGAGCCTTGCAGAAGCGATAAAGTAAGATATAAAAGGGGACTGCTGTATATGAACAAAACAGCACAAATAAGCACAAGGCAAAGGGTTTAGGTCAAGCCTTTTTCCCGAAAGGCTTGCGGGTGTCCAGAGGGCAGAGCCTCCTTGTCGTCCTCGCCGCAGTGGTAAACTACGTTTACCTACGAAATCCGTTTGCAAACGACTGAAATGATTAAAACGTTAGCCGACTGACTAAAAATCCCTAAAGCCGCCTGCACTTTGAGTTCAAAGTCCTGCAAATGAATATAACATCTCAATTTGAGCTAAAAACATTTTTATGCAGGCGGCTTGAAACTGAGAGCTATTTTGAAAAAATAGCATTTCTGCTTTCCGCCGATAGGCGCAGGTACGGACAAATTCGCTTTTTCATTTTTACAAAGTCCGTACCATGCAAAGGAGACACCTAAGGAGAGAATATGTGTCGTTCCGACACATCGGAAACCAAAAACCAACAAAAACGGCATTCCCTTGTGCCACCATGGCACATATTCTCCCCTACGGTTTCTCCATGCCTTGTAAAAGGCAAGCACTCATCTTTTCCCTACCCTCTCACCCCCACCAAGCCCGCTTTTACCGTTGTGTTTTATCCTTTTTATTTGTCCCCTATATTGAGCATTGTTTCGTACCTTTCACCGCCGCCCCTCTCATTTGCAATCTTCAGTTTACATATCGAGTATCTGCTGTTTGTTTTGCTTGGCTCTGTGGTTGTTAGACGTTTATCTATTTGTACAAATTTATACGAATGTGCTTTTCCATGCTATCGTATTGTGCTGGTTTATTTCCATCACTTTATACCCCAACAAAAACTTCCGCATCAAACGATACGGAAGTTTTTGTTATATTATTCCATCTGACTTGTTGTAAGAACTATCGCCAGAATGCCGAGAGCGGCAAAGCAGGCACCGAGTATCAGGAAAAACAGATTTGCGGGCGATGCCTCCTGGTAAAATTCCGTCGGCACATCGGGATTGACGTGAAGCTCACAATAATCCCCCTCGGAGGGAAGCCCAAAGTTGCGTGCCATGCTTTCCTGCTCATGATACGAAACTCCGTCAAAGGTGTATTCCCACACAGGATAATATGAGCGGCATCTGCCGTAGTTATCACGGAAAGGACTTTTTTCCAGCCCCACGCATTTAGCCTCAACAACACAGGTGCATACCCTTTTCATATACGCCCTTTTTGCAATGGGAATGACGATGAGCAACAGCCCTATCACCACGAAAAGCCCCAGCGAAGCGTATATTATTATCTCTCCGCCTATCTCAAAGCCCGTGAGCATATTGAGCAGAGGGAGCGTGATAAGTCCCGCTCCGATAAGTACGAAAACCAGTGATATTGTGACGGGCAGCACTTTTTTTGAGCCTTTTTGCTTTACGGCGCTTGATATGGCTGCAATGCCCACTGCCAGCAGTATGGCTCCAAGCGAAATGATAGATATGCGGATATCATCTGTCGTTCCGACGTATATCCCTATCATTCCGCCGATGAACACTATTAGGAACAAAATTCCTGCGATGATGCTTCCGATGCTGTGCTTATTAGGTTCCATAATATCCGCCTCCTGATGTCGATAGTCCGTTTGATGATAATGTTATTCCTTTACTTCTCCTGCCTTGAGACGTCTGAAGTAATCCTTTGTGTCCTTTGCCACCACACCACTCAGGGCAAACAGCGCCACAAGGTTGGGGAGAGCCATAAGTCCGTTGAATATATCTGCGATGGTCCATACTGCGGAAACTGTCATGTAGGGACCGATAAATACAGCTGCGATGTAAAGTATTCTGTAGATCATAACAGCTGTCATGTTCTTGCCGCTGAGGTACTCAAGGCATCTTTCGCCGTAGTAGTCCCAGCCGAGGATAGTTGTGAATGCGAAGAATACCAGGCATATCATAAGGATAAAGGAAGCTGCCTGGCTGGGGAGGAAATGAAGTCCCTTCTGGAAAGCGTCGGTGGTTATCTGAACGCCCTGGAGAGCTTCATCTTTCCAAGAGCCTGCCATTACGATAGCAAGACCTGTCATTGTGCAGATAACGATGGTGTCGATGAATGTACCGGTCATGGAGATAAGACCCTGTCTTACAGGCTCCTTGGTCTTTGCTGCGGCTGCTGCGATAGGTGCGGAGCCGAGACCTGACTCATTGGAGAAGATACCTCTTGCGATACCGTTTTTCATGGAAATGAGAACTGCGCCGAGAGCACCGCCTGCCATAGCCTTTGCGCCGAATGCACTTGTAACGACTTCTGCGATAGCTGCGGGAAGCTTTGTGATGTTGCAGATGATAAGTACCACAACTGCCAGAACGTACAGGATAGCCATGAAAGGAACAACTACCTGAGAAACGCTGCTTATTCTCTTGAGACCGCCGATGATTACCAGACCTGCAAGGATAGCAAGCACGAATGCACTGATAACGGTAACGATAGAATAGTCATTGCCGAAAAGGGTTATGGTGTTTGTCTTGTTGGGGTCAAAGAAGCCTGTTACTGCGGAAGCGATACCGTTTACCTGAGAGAATGTGCCTATTCCCATAAGTCCGACGCAGGCGCCGAAGAAAGCAAATATCTTTGCAAGCCACTTCCACTTTACTCCCATGCCCTTTTCTATGTAGTAGAAAGGTCCGCCGAGAACGTGACCGTCCTCATCGACTGTGCGGTACTTTACTGCAAGGAAGCCCTCGGAATACTTTGTTGCCATTCCGAGAAATGCAGCCACCCACATCCAGAAAAGTGCGCCGGGGCCGCCTGCCAGAATACCTACTGCGGTTGCAACGCCGACAATGTTTCCTGTTCCGATAGTTGCCGAAAGAGCTGTACAGAGTGAAGCAAAGCCCGATACCTCGCCGTGAACTATCTCCTCTTCCTCAGATACTTCTTCCTTAAAAAGGTATCTGAGCGCACGGGGAAGATGCCTTACCTGAATAAATCCCGTTCTTATTGTCAGCAGCAGACCTGCCGCAAGGATAAGAACGATGAGAGGTACGCCCCACACAAAGTCGTCAATTTTTGCCAGTATCTGGTCAAAAGTCATATAATCCCATCTCCTATTATTAAAATTTGTGCATACTAAATAATATGTTAACATATATTAACAATAATTTCATTATAATTTTTTGAATATAGATG
>ERZ1034920.1510-NODE-1510-length-14752-cov-6.256515_pt1 | contig 14752 bp, 13 predicted proteins | sample MGYA00520688_ERZ1034920 | MGnify/ENA primary metagenome ERZ1034920 (study PRJEB33766, sample SAMN09781785) | gut metagenome | biome: gut microbiome | host: Homo sapiens | place: Madagascar | study: EMG produced TPA metagenomics assembly of the PRJNA485056 data...
TGGTAGGGGTGGGTTCCGTCGGCCCTAACGGGGCCGACGGAACGGGCCGACGCTGCGAAGCCCCGAGGCGCCCCGAATTGCCGCGAAAGCCCGACGAAGCGTTCTTCGGTGCACGAGGAGGGCTTGGAGCGGCAAGGCGGGGCGCCTCGGGGCTTCTCGCTGACTTGATGCCAAGCGTGGCAAGCGGACGGGCCGTTTGCCACGCTTGGCCATCGTCGGTGGCTCGCTTGGCGGTAAACGACCTGTCCGCTTGCCATCGGCGCCAGCTGCCTGGAATGAACGCCAGGCGCTTCCTACTTCAGCAGGTCGCACACCTTACCGAGCAGCGGCTCGAAGCTCACGCCGCGCTCCTTGAAGTTCGGCTGCTTTGCCGACACCACCATGGCGTCGTGCACGAAGTCGCCCGCGAACGCGACGGCTTCCACGAGCGAGCGACCCGCCATGACGGCCGCCAGCACGCACGAGGCGTACACGTCGCCCGTGCCGTGCAGCATGTAGGGCAGGTACTCGTTGTGCACTTCGGTGATGTCACATTCAACGCCGCCCACGAAGTTGCGGATGCACGTCTCGCCCTCGCGCAGGATGCCCTTGAGCACCACGTTCTTCGCGCCCTTCGCAAGGAGCGCCTCGATCATGCGCTTTGCTTCGTCGTCTGAGATGTCGGTGCCGCACCAGCCGTCGCCGATCGGCTCGCCGAGAATGATTGCCGCCTCGGTGAGGTTCGGCGTGAGAATGTCGGCGCCGGCGGCCAGTTCGGCCATGGCGGCGCAAAGCTCGGGCGTGTAGGTGGCGTACACCTGGCCGTGATCGGCCATCACGGGATCGACCACGCGCAGCGCGTGCGGGTAGGTTTCGTAAATGCCGCGGATGATATCGACCTGCTCGGGCGCGCCGAGGAAGCCTGAATACACGGCGTCGATGTCAACGTTGATGCCCTTCCACGCGTTGAGGTAGTCGGGCAGGATGGCGGTGGTGTCGTGCATATACCATCCGGGGAAGGCCGTATGGCTTGAGAACAGCCCCGTGGGAACAGGGCAAACGTCGCAGCCGGCCGCAGAGAGCACGGGAATGGCCACGCCGAGCGAGCATTTTCCGTAGCCGCACAGGTCGTGAACGGCTGCGATGCGCGGGATGTAGGCACCCTCGCGCTGGTAGAGCGCTTCAGACATGGTTGGTCCTTTCGTTTGCCTGCGTTGCGGGGCGCAGGCGGTTGTCTTCGTGCAGGTTGGTCCCCTGCGCGTGTGTCCGAGTGTCTTGCGCGTTCTGCAAGATTTGCGAAACGCTAACTCCTATGCGGACACTGGGCAAAGTGTGACTTACTGCGCGGCGGCGCACGCAGGTTATTCCGCGGAATGCGTTGATGCTACGTGAGCGGCGGAAGGAGGCGGGGATTGTTTGCGGAGATGCAACTCGACTTGGCCGCACCTGGTTCAGCGCGGTGCTGCCTGGCTGAGCCAAAGACGTCTAGGCGTCCTCTTCGTCATCGTCGTCGAAAAGCGACCAATCGTCCTCGGTTTTCGCGTGGTTCTTGTAGCGCTTGCGCGTTTTGCGCTCGAGGATGAGGCAAACGATGATGCTGATGATGATGCCCGCACCCACGAGCACGCCGATGCCGGGCATGGTCTCGAACAGGAAATGGTAAACCTGGTTGATATCCATAAAAGAACGCTCCGTTTGCTCTTTCGACAGAAGGCGCGCCTGGCGCACAGAACCCGTAAATGGTACTGCACAGTATAACCGCTTGCGCGCGAACCTCCGTAAACACATAGAATCGGAAGTGGTTGGGTATCCCGCTTCTGTGTCGATTGCGCGTCGAACCGATCGCACTGTCTATTGGCGCCGCACTGGCTGCGCCGCCTTGCCTCGCTTCCGCGCCGCGCCCCTGCGCCGCCGTCGGAGTCCCGCTTCCGCGCCGCTTACCAGCGCCACGGTCAGCGTGCTCTCCTGCGGCAGCGTGGACGTTTCTTGCGCATGTCGGCCCCGCGGTCGATCGCCTGGCGCTCTCCTGCGGCTGCGCGGGTGTTTCACGTGAAACACCCCGCCGCGCGTTGCCCCGCGTTCCGCTCACTGCATTACGCGCGAATCGCCTTCAGCTTGTCGATGAGCTTGCGGTAGATGCGGTTGCGAATCCACGGTTCCGTTGACAGGCGAACAGCGTCTTCGAGAGGCACCCAGCGCACGCCGCTGTTCTCGTCAGGTTTGATGCGCGTATGCTCGGCGGGGTCGGCGATGGCGAGGTACGTCACGTTGAGGTGCAGGTGTGAGCTCACGTACACGCCGCGTTTTTCGTGCCCGTCGACGGTGAGCACCTCGAGCGAGTAGACGGGTGTGCCTGCTGCTTGATCCGAGCTGGTTTCTCGCAAGGTTTCTGCCGGTTGCGCATCAGAGCGGTCGGTGGGCGCGGGCGGAAGTGCGCAAGGTCGATTCCAAGGAATGAGCGTGCCCTGCTCGGTGATTGTCATCAGCTGGGCGTGTTCCACGCCCGTTTCCTCCTGCAGCTCGCGCAGCGCGACAGCGGCGAGATCGCGTTCGCCGTCGGCGTGACCGCCAATCCAGCTCCACGAGTCGTATATGTTGTGGTACACGAGCAACGTTTGCTCGAGCGTAGGATCGACCACCCAGATCGAACACGCCATATGCGCCTGCGCCGTGCGCTCGAAGCAGTTGGGATCGGTGCGTAGCGTGCGCAGAATGACGCTTTTGTCGACCGATTCCTGCTCGTTGAATGGCGTGTACGCTTCGATGTCGCGCGCAAGCTGAGCCGTTACGTGTGCCGCCTCGCTCGAGGCGGCACGAGGCGCTTGCGTCGAGCGCTCGGCTTGCGCATCGCGGGCAGCTTGCGTCGGGCGTGCGGCTTGTGCGCCGCGGGCGGCATGTGCGTTTTCGCTCGTCGCCGAGCGCGTTTTGACGTCGTCCTGCTCTGTCGTTTGCATTTCGTCTCGCTTCGTCATCTATCCCAAACTCTTTTCCGATGTGTGCCGCGCGTCATGAGTTGCGCGTCGTGCGCTGTGCTCTGCATCATGCGCTGCGCGTTTTGCGACGAGCGTTGCGCATCGTCATCTTGCTGTCTTTCGCGGTGTTATGCATCCGGTGCCATCCCGCGCACATTCTAATCGTTTTGCGCTTCGTTCCGCGTGCTCGCCCCACGCTGCTGGTTGCGACCGTCGCGACGGTTTCGTCGGGTCCCGAGTCCCCGAACCTCCCCTCGAACTCCCGAACCTCCGAATCACCCTCGCGCGCTCCGTGCGGAATGAAGGCGCGTCCACGCTGTAGCAGTTCACAGGCGACCACTCGCGCGCTCCGTGCAGAATGTTTCACGTGAAACATTCGTTCCCGTACGCTTTGCGGCCCGCTGGCTGCGGATGCGCCTGGGCTTCTTCTGTAATATCCAGCTCAGGGGGAATGGATTTCATGGGGACCGCAGTGCAGAGCATAGTGCGTTCATGCCGTCGCATGGCGTCTCTTTCGTGCGCGCTCTCGCTTGCGGGTCGTGGATCGGTGGACGTGGAAACAGGGCGCGGCGCTGCTAGTGGCCGAGAAGATGGCGGATGGCGGCGACGGGGTGCTTGAAGATCATGCGCGGTCCGCTGTAACGCATGGCGGCTCGAATGCTTTCGCGCATTTCGGGAGCGTAGCAGTGGTTCTCGCATGCCTCGCAGGACGTTTTCACGTGCATTTTGCGACAACGTTCGGTGCGCAGAACGGCGTACGCGTCGAGTTTCGCGCAGGCGGGGCAGACGGCATCGCCGCAGAATGCCTGCTCGGTGCGCTCGGCTGCACGGTGTGTGCCAGCGCAGTGCATGGCGATCATCTGCGAGATCGTCTTTTTCTCGCGAGCGCGGCGCTTTTCGACGCGTTGTTCCATATCGGGTGAAAGCTGCTCCATGACGGTCACTTTACCACGGCGTGCGAACGTGCTCGCAGCAACCAGGGGAGGATCGGCGGGCGGGCAAGCGCGCGCGAATCCGCGCGCTTGATTACGTAAACGTGCGAAGTCGCCAGTGTGCCTGGTCGTGCGGTCTCGTGAAGTCCTACGCCTGGTTGTGCGGATGTGCGAGCTCGTTGGCGAGTCTGGCTGCGCGGACGGACGAAGTTGCCAGTGTGCCTGGTCGTGCGGTCTCACGGGCTCATTCTGCGTAAAATGCGCTTCTGGCTGCATTCTGCTGGAACCGCATCAGGATGGTGCAAGCTGCGCGTCAGAACAGCGCAAGCTGGCCGCTTGACGCGCGCTTGTCTGCCGCTGGCTTGCTGCTCGATGCAGACTCAGCGGAAGCCGGGTCATCGGCGTGTGCAGATAGCGCAACCGACGAAGCTCGCGCAAGCGCGACAAGATCTTCCAGGGAGCTGTCGGGGTCAAGCCACGTGAGCGCCGCCCGCTCGTCAAGCACGAGCGGCATGCGGTTGTGAACAGGCGCCACGACATCGTTCGGCGCGGTGGTGATCACCGAAAAGCGCCCATCTTGATAGACCCCCGCGATAAGAAAAACCGACGCTGCTTCTCCCGTTTCGCGAGCTTCGTCGTCTTCTCCGCCGCAAGCCGAACATTCGTTAGCGGAAAGATTCCCGTCAGCCTCCTGCCAGACGCGCGCAAAACGATACTGCCGTTTGACCGCTTTGCCCGTACGTGGGCTTCGCACGGTTTCAGTGGCGTGCGACTCGTAGAATGCACGCACGGGAATCGCGCAACGGCGGTGGAGAAGCGAGTCGTGCCACATGCTCGTGGGCTGCAGCGCCGATTCCAAACGCGTGTTGAAAAGCGGGCCGCGCTTCCATTCGACATGATATCCCCAGCTCATCTCAGCAACGGAGAGGCGGTCGTGCGCATACAGGACGAGAAACGACGCTCCGTCGGGAAACACATCTCCGCCGCTGGCTTCCGCATTCAGCGCGCCCGTCGACCACGGGTTGCCGATCTCGCCGACAGCACACGCGCCATCGGCGAAACCTTCATCTCGCTGCAGCTGAACGAGGTCGCGCGCAACACGCCTCGTCTCGCTCAACGAGACCGATATAAAATGACGGCACATGCCGCCTCCTTCCGAATGTCGCCAGTGCCGAAACTGCTGTAGCGCGTCGCCCCGATCTCGGAGATCCTTACACTCGCCGGAACGCGCGCTGTACGCCTTGGGTCACGACGTCGCCTTCCTTAAGATGACCGAGCAACAGCGGCGATGCGGGATCATGCTCCTCGCGGTAGTTCCGCAGCGCCTTTTCGGGGCTTTTGTTCGCATAGCAGTAGCGGCAGCCGTTGGGGCAGCTGTCGTATGCGCCAATGTCGCGACTCTCGATGCAGTGGCAGCCGCGGCGCGCGCCCTTGTGCTTGCGCGGGCGGAACGCGATGTCGTTCGCCGCACCGAGAATCTCAAGCGTCATGCAGCCGCTTTGATGGATGCCGTAGCGCGACCAATCCTGATCCGTCCCGCACGTTTGCAGCCAGATGCCGTGCTTCGCGGCGATCGCGCCCAATCCCGCCGCAAGGCGGTCCATGTCGTTCGTGTCCATCACGATGAGCTCGGGCATGTTGAACTGCAGCTTGCGGTAGATCTCCACGAACGAAAAAATGCAACGGTCGACGTGCCCGGCAAGCTTCCCGCAGAGGTAGTCGAATGCCTCGAAGTGCCGCTCGATCGTGTAGTCGCGCGTGAGCAGCACGGGATCGTAGCGCCAGCAGATGCGCTGCGCGCCGACGATGCGCTCAAGCGTGTAGAGCGTCTCGACCGATTCGTCGATACTCGGCACGCGCGGTTCGATATCGCGCCCGTATGCGGTGATCGTGTAGTGGAAGTGCGTGTTGAAGCGGCTCGTGATCTCGCGCAGGCGCGGCAGGATCGGCGCGTAGTTCTTGGAGCAGAATTCCACCACGTCAACGACGGCGGGGTCGAGCTCGTAGCGGGTGACCTTGTTGGGGAACAGCGGATTGCGCGCGAGCGCAAAGCCCTCTTCGAACCGCTTGAGCAGCCAGGGCGTGTACCACTGAACCGTGTCCGTGCGGGCCCCTGTGTTGATGATCATGCGAACCTTTCTCGCCATTCCTCAGAGCAGGTGTCTCATGCGAAATACGAACTTACGTTCGCTATTATAACAGACATGCAAGCACAACGGCAGAAGGGAGGGTGACGGCAAGCGGCCCGCCCTCTCGCCGTCTTTCCGCAAGCGGAAGACAAGTGGACGGGTCGTTCGTCATCATTTCCGCAGACGCGCCACCCAGCGAACTTGGACCGGCGTCTCGTAGAACAGGTACCGGTGGGCGGCGTGCACGCCAATCTGCCCCACGGCTATCGCAACCGTCGCGGCAGCGATGCCGATCCTCGGAACGGCACCCAAGCTTTCCGCCAGCAGGGCAGCGACCAGAAGTGCGCACAGAAGAGCCTCCAACACCCACAGCCGCCCCGCGAAGGACCAGAGCTCAGCGTATCGTTCCAGCGTCAGCGGAACCCGCTCGTCAGACGACACAACGAGCGCTCTGAGTCGCTGGCGTCGCAGGCAATGCGAGGCAACGTCGAGTGCCACCCCGCCGAGCGCGGCAGCAGCAAGCACCGTTGCGGCAAGCGGGCTCGCCACAACAGCCCCCGCGCTTGCGAAAAGAATTGCCGACCCGGCGCCAAGCACGCACGCCCAAAGCTCCATCAGTCCCTCGGGGCCACACCACGCAGGTCGCGTGGATACCTGGTAAGCGCGCGCAATGACATACATGAGGATCGCGCCGAGCACGCATCCCATCGCCTCAAACAACAACGCCGCTGTTCCCGATCCTGCCAGGCTCGCTGCTACCCACGCGGTCAGGGCTACCCAGAACGCCCCCACGAGAAGAATCTCGCGGGAAAGCCAAGAGCTGCGCAGGTTCGCCAGGGACCGCGGCGCCCGCAGGGGCTTCGCCAAATGACCGATAGACGCGAGCATGCCGATGCTGCACAGCGTCCATGCGATGAGTGCCGGCAGCGCGCCCGCCGCTAAGGCGCCCGAAGCGCCCAGCACCGAATCGCCCGAGAGCAGCCCAGACAATACCGGTGCGCCCGACGGGCCGTCAGCCAGAAACGCCGTAAATCCGAAGAGGGCAACGCCAAGAGCTGCCGGCTCGCACGTGGTGAACGCAATGAGGGGCAGCTCGCTTCGGCGTTGTTCGTTCAGCGGCACCGACATAGCGTTTCCGCTGCTTCTACAGGAGACGGCCCGCCGCGCTCAGCCGCTTGGCAGCCGTTTCGCGCGGAACATTTGCGGCGCCCTCGACGGGCTCCAGGGTGATCGCCCCGCCGCAGCAGCTCTGTACGCAGGCGGGTTGCTTGCCCGCACGCAGGCGGTCGATGCACATGTCGCACTTGACCATGAGGCCGTCGCGGTCGAACTGGGGTGCGCCGAACTCGCATGCCCACGAGCAGTACCTGCAACCGATGCACTTATCGTGATCCACCAGCACTGCGCCGAACTGCGGGTCGCGGTAGATCGCCCCAGCGGGGCACACGCTCATGCACGCGGCGTCGCCGCAGTGCATGCAGGCCATGCTGACGTACTGGATCGGGTGCGGGCCTTCCTCCGATTTGAGCTCGATTACCTGCCGGAGGCGCGGCCCGCATGTGCCGGGTTCCTCCTGCACATGCGGTCTTGCGCGATGCTCGGATTTGCAGGCGACCTCGCAGGCGAAGCACTGCGCGCAGCGCTTGACGTTGAAGTGAAATGCGTACTGCATGGCTACCTCGCCTCCTGCTCGGCGTCGATCTTGTCCACGCGCCCCAGGCACATCGTGTAGTTGGCCTGGCTCGATATGGGATCGAGCGCGTCGTCGATGCCCAGTTCGTTGTAGTTCTGATCAGCCCAGCCGCCGGGCACGTACAGCCATCCGCGCTTGATGATGGGAGTGGGCTCAGCCTTGATGAGGATGGACCCGCGTGGAGACGATACCTTGACGAGCTCGCCGTCGTGAATGCCGAGCTCGCGCGCCCAGGCGCTGTTGATCCACAGGTACGCCTCGGGTTGCATCTCGCGCAGCCACGGGATGGTGCGGCGCTGCTCGTGCACGTACATGGGGCCGCTTCGACCGGTGAACACGACGCAGGGGTACTCCTTCGCCACTTCGGGTTGCGCACGCGGACTCTCGGAAGGCTCGATCCAGCTGGGCAGCGGATCGAAGCCGTTTTCCTCGAGCACTTCGCTCCAGATGTTCGCCTTGCCGCCTGGCGCGCGGAAGCCGACCTTCTTGAACTTCTCGTATTCGATCGTGTCGAACACGATGCCCGACGGGCTCTGCGTAAGCTGCTCGTGGGTAATGCCCGAGGGGGCGAGGTCGGCGTCGATGTAGTACGTGATGTCCTCGGTGGGGAACTCTTCGGTGAACCCGAGGGCGCGCGCGAGCTTGATCATGATGATCTCGTCGGGCAGCGCCTCTCCCACGGTGACGCATTTTTGGCGCAGGGTGAGGATGGGCAGCCACACGTCGGACTTGAACCATTCGGGCTCGGTGCGCTCGAGGTAGGTCGCCGCCGGAAGCACCAGGTCGGCGAGTTCAGCGGTCTCGCACAGGTAGGGGTCGATCACGCAGATGTAGTCGACGTTCGCCATGGCGGCGCGCGTCACCTTGGGCTGGGGCTGCGTGACCATGATGTTGGCGCCTTGGAAGATGGCTACCTTCAGCTTGCCCTCGTGCATGAGGCGGTACACATCGGGCGTGGGCAGGAGGCCCTGGCCGTTGAACATAAGCGGCCAGCTGGAGTCGGGGTGGTTGTAGGGCGGCACGTGGAACATCTTGGTGGGATGATCGGGAACCTTGCCGTCCATCATGCGGCTGACCAGCGTGAAGTCGGGGTCTCGGTCGGGGCTCTTCGTTGTGAACACATCGCAGCCGATACGATCGAGATGTCCGGTGATGATGCGCAGGATGCACAGCGCGCGCGTCGTCTGCGTGACGTTCACGCGCCCCTCCAGACCGTGGCCCGACACGATGCCGGCGCGCTTCGTGGTGGCGTACTCCACCGCCAGGGCTTCGATGTCGGCCGCAGGGACGCCCGTGATCTCTTCGGCCCACGCGGGCGTGTACGGAACGCCCTGATTGTTCTGCCCGCGCACATGGGCGGAGAGTCGTTTGAGCCCGGGATCGTTGGTGTAGGCGTCCACGAATGCGGCGTCCCACAGGCCCTTGTCCACGATGGTGTAAATCATCGCGAGCATGAGGGCGAGGTCGGTTCCGGGTTCGGGCTGCAGATGAACATCGGCCGTGGCCGCCAGGTGGAAGTGCAGCGGGTCGATGCACACGAGTCTGGCGCCGCGCTCGTGGGCGTCGTAGATCTTCCGCAGCGAGGGCGCCACGCTGAACGCCGGCTGCTTGCCCCAGAAGACGAGCAGATCGGCGTTGTCGTAGTCGCAGTGGCTCGGCATGCCGCCGTACGTCATGCCCTCCATGATGGCACGGGGGACGAAGCATTCGGAGCCGCCCATGCCGACGTCGGTGCCCACCACGTGCGCCACGCGCTGCGTCATGTCGTAGGTGAAGCCCCAGCCAGGTGCTTGCCCGCGAATAAAGGCGACGGAACGTCCGCCGTGCTCATCTATGGCGGCTCTTACCTTGCTGGCAAGCTCCGTGATCGCGTCGTCCCAGCTCACACGTTCCCACTTGCCTTCTCCGCGCGCTCCTGCGCGGCGCACCGGGTGCATGAGCCGACGCGGATCATGCGCGATCTGCGGGCCCGCCTGGCCTTTCGAACAGATGGCGCCGCCGGTACGAGGATCTCCTGGAACGCCCTCAACCTGGACGACGCGTCCGTTTTCGACCGTCACGTCTATGGGACAGCAATTGTGACAGCCCCCGCATACGGATCGGACGACGTCGCTTGCGCACGGGTTCTCTCGTTGTTGCATCATTGACCCTCTTCTCGTTGCGTTGTTGCGGTGGTTGCCGCTAATCCAGCAGGCTTTCCACTTCTTCGCGGGTGTAGGTCTCGCCGTGGCCGCCGTAGAAGGCGTCAGCCTCTTCGAGCAGCCGGCGCGTGGACGCCTTCGCCTTTTCGAGATCGTCCATAACCCAGTTGAAGCCGACGGTGCGATCGGGGTACATCTCCTCGAGCGGTTGCACGGTGTGCCAGTCGAGGAAGGTGTCGCCTGAGAAGGCGGTGCGGTCGTCCATGACGAGCGAGATGTGCGAGTCGGTATGGCCGGGCGTGTAGATGATCTTGCCGGGGAAGCCCCAGTCGTGCAGGTCGTAATCGTCGTCGCCTACGATAATGTCGGGCTTGACCTGCGGCACGGGCAGCTTGAAGCTCTCGTCCATGAAGTCCATGAAGGGCTGGTATTGCTGGGCGCGCTCGCCAAATGCGTACAGGTTCTCCTTCTTGCCGGTCTCGAGGAATTCGGCGGCGTTTTTGTGGCAGAGCACGGGTGCGCCGGTGAGCTCTTTCCATGCGCCAAGGAGCTGCATGTGGTCGAAGTGGTCGTGGCTTACGATGATGAGGTCGATCTCCGCGGGGTTGACGCCCTGCTCCTCAAGGAATGCGGGAAGTTTCTCGGGCTCCAGAATGGCGCCGCAGTCGAACAGCACCGTTTTGTCGCCGGCTTCGATGACGTAGGAATTCACGAAGAAGAAGGTCAGCTTCTTGACGCCCATCGTATCCTCCTTAGGACGCGTCCTGCTCCATCGCCCGCGGTGGATGGGAGTTGCGCCGCTGGGCGAATTTCCCTCTCCTCATCGTATCACATTGAGGGAAGGGTACTTGAAGAAGCGGAACGACGTAAACCTCGCGGAGCCAGCTTCTTTGATGCGTGACAAGTGAACAGGTCGTTTGTCATCAAAACGCCGAATGCCCAGCGGTCGTCGTGCTACAATGCGGCTGAGCTTTCGGATACCCCCTGAGCTTCCTGACGAGGGCAGCCGTACCAGGATCGCAAAGACGGCGCGTGACAGAAGGGAGCTCTTGTGGCATGGGTCGTTCTTGTTCTTTCCGGCATGATGGAAGCGGTGTGGGCCACCGCGCTCGGCAAATCCGACGGATTCACTAACCCGATTCCGACCATCGTTTTCTTCATCGGTCTCGCGGCGAGCATGATCGGGCTCGGATGGGCCACGAAAACACTGCCGATCGGCACCGCTTATGCGGTTTGGGTTGGCATAGGGGCGGCGCTCACCGTCATCTACGCGATGGTGTCGGGTGCCGAGCCTGTTTCTGTGGCGAAGATCGTGCTGATCACCGTGCTCGTCGGCTGCGTCGTCGGGCTCAAGCTGGTGTCGGAATCCCACTAGGCAACAGGGGGCGAAAGTAGTAAACAAGGCCATTTCTCGCACCTGCCGCGAAGAGCAGCGCCGCGAGAAGTTCGCGAAAAAGACGGAGAAACGCAAGCAGAAGCACCGCGGACACGAGCGAGCGTTCGCGCGAGGCCAGCGAAAGTCATCCAGCGAGATGACGCGATCCTTTGCTGTTAGGACGACTTGCATCGGTTTGCCGACGGGGTTCCACGCCCCATTCCTCCTTGTTTCCAGGTTGTTCCTCTTCGGAAGCATGCTTCCTCAGAATGCACTATATCGATGCGATATTATTGCTATAATGCACCATGACAGTGCATTTGTTGACAGGAGCGCTATGGACCGCCTCTTCGAGTATATGCAACGGCAGCTCGACGCTGTCACCTCGACGTTTCATCGTTACATTTATCCGAACATCTCGTGGGACAATCGCATGCTCGGCATCGTGGGGCCTCGTGGCGTGGGCAAGACGACGCTTTTCTTGCAGCGTATCAAGGAGATGGGCTCGCCTCAAACGACGCTCTACGTTTCCGCAGACCACATGTACTTTGCCGATCATACGTTGTTTGATACTGCTGATGCGTTCGTGAAAAACGGTGGCACTCATCTCTTTATTGATGAGGTGCATAAGTATCCAGAGTGGTCTCGCGAATTGAAGATGATGTACGACTCTTTGCCTGACCTGCATGTCTATTTCACGGGCTCGTCTGTGCTTGACATCGAGAAGGGGGAGGCTGACCTTTCTCGCCGTGCGCCCAAGTACGAACTTCAGGGCCTTTCGTTCCGCGAGTACCTCGCCATTCGGCATGGCATCGTGGTTGAGCCCTTCACGCTCGAGGAAATTGTTTCCCACGCGGCGCACATCCCCGGTGTGTCCCATCCGCTGCCGCTCTTTCGCGATTATCTGCGCTGCGGGTATTACCCCTTCGGGTCGGATGTCGATTTCGAAATCGAACTCGACCAGGTCATCACACGTACGCTCGAGGTCGACATCCCTCAGTATGCGGGCATGACCGCGGCGACGGGACGCCGGCTCAAGCGTCTCATGGCGACGGTGAGCACCCTCGCGCCCTTCAAGCCCAATATGGCGCAGCTGGGAGGCAAGCTCGGCATCAGCCGTAACAACGTGGAAGATTACCTGCTCTACCTTGAGAAAGCTGGCATGGTGGCGCAGCTGCGTACAAGCGCAGGTGGCCTCGGCGAGCTCGGAAAGGCGGACAAGGTCTATCTCGATAACACGAACATTCTCTACTGTCTCAGTGATGGGCGCGAGGACATCGGCAATGTGCGTGAGACGTTTTTCCTCAACCAGATGCGCGTCAACAACAAGGTCGTCGCGTCGAAAATCTCCGATTTCCAAATTGGAGATATGACGTTCGAGGTCGGGGGCAAGAACAAGGGGCAAAGCCAGGTGCGCGAAGCTGGGCGAGGGTTTGTCGTTAAGGACGATATTGAGTACGGTCGCGGCAACGTCATCCCTCTTTGGGCGTTCGGGCTCAACTATTAGATGGCAAAGATTGACGGCAAACGACCCGCGCTTGCCGTCCTTGCATGGCTTCATCTTCCTTTCTGGGCTGTAACAACGCATGCGGTTGATTTAACTCGTTGCCAGCAAACGTCGTCGAACCATCTCCCGAGGATCGTCTCCATTTCGGTTTCAGAGTAGATGCGAACGTCTCCTTCTTTCGAGTGGGGCATCCACGCGTTCATGATCATTCGCGCTGGCGCCAGCTGCCAGACGTCGCCTATGACGAAGGTGCCGCCTGCGCGCAGCACGCGCCATGCTTGAAACGCGGCTAGAGCGGGGTCGGGATAGTGGTGGAACGAGTCGTTGCAATATACGACGTCGAACGAGGAATCAGGAAAGGGCAGATGCTCGGCATCACCGGTTGCGATCTCGACGCGTTCGTCGAGACGGGTGCGCGCTTGTTCAACCATGCGCGGTGACAAATCGATGCCTACGATGGAGCAATCGGAGATTTCGCTCTGAATGATCTCTGCAAGCGCGCCCGTTCCGCATCCGAGATCGAGGATGTGCGGCATGTGGATGTTGGAGCATGCCTGCGTCACCTTGTCAGCCACGATGCGGTAGAGCTGTCGCGCGTGGTCTCCCTCCATGCCCTTGTCGTAGGTTTTCGCTTGGGCGTCGAACGCCGCTTTTGAAAGAGCCTTGGCTTTCCGGGATTTCTCCTCGTTCATGCATACGAATGACCAAGCTCTCTGCCTCAGGCGTCTTCAGCCAACATGGCGGCGCCATAGTGCGGGTTGGGCGTCCGCGTTCGTGCGCGACGGCTGCAGAGGGACATCCCCTTGCAGCCGTCGCAACCAGAATCACCTCCCTCGCCCCTACAACGCCCAGTCCGCGCTTTCGGTCTGCAAGCGCACCATGCGGGCGAACAGACCGTCCCGTGCCAGGAGCTCGGCGGGGCTGCCCTGTTCGGCCCCGCGTCCGCCGTGGAGCACGACCACGTGATCGGCCGCCATGACGGTACGCATGCGGTGGGCGATCACGATCACCGTGCGCCCCGCGAGCAGGCGGCTGAGCGCGCCTTGCACCTCGGTCTCGTTCTCCACGTCGAGCGATGCCGTCGCCTCGTCCAAAAGCACGATCGGCGCATCCTTCAGAAGCGCCCGTGCGATGGAGATGCGCTGGCGCTCGCCGCCCGAAAGCCGCGTGCCGTTTTCGCCGACCATGGTCCCATAGCCCTCTGGCATGCGGGAGACGAACCCGTCGCAGTTCGCCGCGCGTGCGGCGGCGAGCACCTCCTCATCGGTCGCCCCGCGCCTGCCCAGCCGGACGTTGCCCGCCACCGTGTCGTCGAAGAGAACCACGTCCTGAAACACCACCGAGAAGTCGCGCAGCAACACCTCGGGGTTCACCTCCGCCACATCCACGCCGCCGACCGTCACGCGCCCCTCGGTCGCGTCCCACAGGCGAGCCGCCAGCCGTGCACAGGTGGACTTGCCCGATCCGCTCGGCCCCACGAGCGCGGTGACCTCTCCTTCCTTAGCCGCGAACGTCACGCCGTCGAGCACCTTCGGCCCGCCCTCGCCGTACGAGAAGCCCACGTTCTCGAAGGCCACGTCATGGCCGCGCGGCTCGAAAGTCTCCGCGCCTTCCGCCAGCGGTTCGTCGTAGAAGGCATTCATGCGGGCGGCCGAGGTCTTCGCCGAGAACAGCTCCGCGATGAGCATGAGGCACTGGTCGAACGGCGCGTAGATGCGCGACGCCACCAAAAGGAAGCAGAACAGCGTCATGAAGTCGCACGATCCGTCGAGCACGAGCATCGAGCCTGCGAGGATAGTGGTGGCGATGCCTAGCCGCAGCACGATCTGTGCGCCGTTCACGCACACGCCGCACGCGATCTCGGACTTCGCCGCCTGGTGCTCCGCCGCGTCGATGTCGGCGCGGATGTGCTCGAGGTAGCGTTCTTCCTGGTTGGTCGCGCGCACCTCGCGCACGCACTCGAGCGCTTCCTGGATGTCCTCGGAGATGGCGAGCCCCCTCATGCGGGTGGCGTGCATCATGGG
>ERZ1034920.1511-NODE-1511-length-14749-cov-6.574316_pt1 | contig 14749 bp, 24 predicted proteins | sample MGYA00520688_ERZ1034920 | MGnify/ENA primary metagenome ERZ1034920 (study PRJEB33766, sample SAMN09781785) | gut metagenome | biome: gut microbiome | host: Homo sapiens | place: Madagascar | study: EMG produced TPA metagenomics assembly of the PRJNA485056 data...
TTCTAAAAGAAACTGGACATTGTTACATAATGACAAACCATAAAAATTTAACCCATTTTCTAAAAGTGATTGATGAGTGGAGAGATGAAAACGGGCATGGTTTTAACTTTATTAAATGTTTAATTTGGGATAAGGGTAATAAAATAATGGGTCAGTATTATATGAATCAATTTGAATACATAATATTTTTACGTAAAGGTAGGGGAGTAAAAATAAATCATTGTGGAACGTCTGATATTATTACTGTACCTAATAAGAAAACAAAAGATGAGAACGGAAAGAATATACACGATACTGAAAAACCTGTAGGGTTGAGTAAAATCCTTATTGAAAACTCGTCAAACGAAAATGAAATAATTCTTGATCCTTTCATGGGAGTGGGCGGTTGTGCTATTGCTGCTAAAGAGCTAAACAGAAGATTTATTGGTTGCGAAATTGACGAGAACTATTTTAATATTGCAGTTGACAGACTAAAAAATACATAATAAGAAAGGATATATTTATGCACTGTTGTTTACTTTTAATTACAAAAGAAATGCCTTCGGAAGATAGAATTTCTGAAATTTTAAAACCTTATGATGAAGAGGACTTGGAATGTAATAAAAATGGCGAAGTAATTTCTTTTCCTATATTCACATATGATTGGTGGGAAATTGGCGGTAGGTATGCTAGAAAACTGAAAATAAAAATTGATAATTGTTACCCTGTAACGAAAATAACATATGTGAACGGAGCAAGAATAGATGATTTAATTAATTTTGACGAAATAGATTGTTTTATTTGTATAGACTCTGACGAGAATGTTATTGCTCGTGAAACTTGGAACGGACACGCATTTGTAAAAGACGAAGATTTTGACAGTAAACTTGCTGAAATAAAAACGAAGAGCAAAGGTATGTTTGCTACAATTTTAGATATTCATAGCTAATTGATTTAAAAATGAGGTGGCACAAAATGATTTCAAAGAAAATTCTTAACGCACTTACGAAAGAACAACTAATATTTCTGATAAATCAGTATCAGCATATATCATTTATTATTTCAGAAATTTGTGTTGACGAGAGCAAGCGGCACATTTCGTCTGAGCAGGCGATAGAAAAGATAAGAAAAGAACTTCGCAACTGTAATTTTCCGTCTTGTGTTTCTATAGAAAGATTTATATCTTATCTAGACTATAAAATGGATAAAATTACACTTGGCGAATATAAAGAAAGAATTGGGATTGGTTGAAAGGAGATAGAATGAAACTTCTTGAAAGTATAAAACTTGCAATGCAGGTTTTTCCAAGTAGCTTTATTAATCGAAATAATGAGGTTGTTCTTATTCCGAAATTCAATATCTATATTGGGCTTGATGATGTGGAAACAGATGAAGATTTCAAAGTAAAACTTTGCGAGTGGCTAAGTCGAGATTGCTCTTGTGCGTTAAGATATTCACAAGATAAAAGGCTTATAAGATATTGGCAGGACAATACCAATGCTTTCAATAAAATTTGTGGGACTAATTTCACAATGGAACAAATGGCTTATATCTATACATATTTGGGTAATGGTATAAAGCATGAACTCACAAGACAGTTCGTAAGAAACGGATTTGACCTTTCTGTGATAGAGAACTTCGCCATAACAACAGAACTATGGGGAGGAAATCGTTGGTGAAAGAAATTAAAATAGCAAGGTATTCTAAACAATGGTGTAAAACACGAATGACAATATCGGCGATTGTTAATATTGTCTCTTTCTGTGCTTTTGTTCTGACAATGCCAATTATGGCACATTGCTATGACGAATATGGCTTACATCATGTCAAAACTATAGTAAATATAATAGTGGTTTCAGCCCTTTTTGTAATATGGCTATATTGCTATGCAAAGGCTTTGCAATTTGAGAACCATGAAGAATACATATACAATCGCATAAAGAAGATTAAGCGTAAACAAGATAGAAAATATAGAAAGTGGCTAATGTAAAAGCAGGAGATGAACAAAATGGATTGTAATATTCAAAATATAAAATGTGAAATCTGCGGTCGAATATTTCACAAAGTCTGTCACGCAGAGCCATATGAAAAAGTCTGTGATAATAGCGAATGTTTCCACAAAAAGTTCTGGCTAGACATTATCAAAGAAAAGGACGAACACGTTATTATTAATGGTATTTGTTATTACTTAGACAAAGCTCACCCAATGAGCAATAGCTCTTTTAGGGGCTATGGTGGCAGAGAATTTAAAATTAAATTACATACAGGTGAAATTATCACAACAAATAATTTGTGGCATAATGGTGAAGTGCCTAAAGAGTTTCGGGATAGGCTACCTGATAATGCGGAGTTTGCATAGAGGGTGACAGAATGGCAAAATCACTAACGAATTTAGATTATATCAGGCAACTTTCAGCAGAAGAATTAGCCAAACTGCTAATTAAAGATATACCTTATATGGATATTGAAGATAATTATTGTGATGACTATTACTTTTGCAATGACCCTCTTGGAAGAACATTTATGGACGAAGAAGATGCTATACAAGCTTGTGTAGAATGGTTGAATAGTAATTGTAATAAGAGTTGATTAAAGTAAAACAGAGGTGATAAAATGTTTGTAACCAAATTAGGTGAAAATTTTATTGAAGGTATAACACTATTTAAAGGATGGTGTAAAGCCTGCAATTCTGAGTTTTATTTTGAGGAAAAAGAAGCTAAAGAAATGTATGAAAAGGGTGAAATCGGTCACTCAGAAGAAGAAATGCTTCGAGTTTCAATGGGTGAGCCTTGTTGGAGAAATGAGTTTGGAAAATATGATCCTTATGAAGTACCAATTTTGATAACACGTTGTCCTTGCTGTGACGAGCTTGTTAAGCTAGACCAAATGACGTGTACTCACGAAACATATGCTGAATTGAAAAACAAGCATAGAATTACATTAGAACGCCTTGCGGAATATAACGGAATATATCCTTTGAAATTTAAGTGTTCTTATAGTAGGCTGTCTGTTGATATGCAGAATAAGATTAAGGAGTCAAAAGCATTGGTAAAAGCAATAATGGGAACATGAAAAATTTAAAAATAACTAAAATATGAAACCAACATTTTATTAGCTTTTTTAAGAAGTCTTTGTACTTCATAAAGTAGTCCTGAACGTGTTTTACCTTTTATAATACCCTCTTGCTTGCCACTGACAGATATGCTCTGGCAAGGAAACGAGTATGTCCAAAAATCAGCATATTCAAGATGATCGAGTTTACTAATATCACCCAAATTCTTTGAAAGTTTGTTGGCAAGCCAATATTTTTCAAGTTCTTTAGACTTACTGTTTGCAAATCTATACCAATTATATGGCTTGTTTTTCTGAAAATCATATCCAAGATTAATTTCTGAAAGCTGCCTAGCCATTTCTTCTCTTGTAGGATACTCTGCATATGTATTTATCAGTTCTTCTGTAAGCCCACAATGAATAGCAGCATAAGAAAGAACTGCGTTATGGTCTATATCTGAGGTATGTTTAACTTCACAAGGTATTCCAAGTCTTTTTAGTGCCGAAACTTGTGCGCCTATACCGCTAAATAATTCGTTTACTGTTATTTTCTCTGTGTTCACTTTTGTAAATCCTCCAATTTGTTTTTATTGGAAGATAATTGCAATTATCATATTCACTCAGGTAGCTAATCTGAGCGTTCCGTTTTGTTTTATCTCTTAATAAAATGTTGGCTTTACCAAAATATCTTATGCTTGAAAATGTCAAGAATCTTGTCGGTAAGAAATTCAAACCGCAGTTTGATGAATGGATAGCTTGGCTCGATGAACTTGGTTACAACACATATTGGAAAGTTTTAAATGCTAAAGATTTTGGTGTACCACAGAACCGAGAAAGAGTATTTGCTATAAGTATTCGTAAAGATGTTGATGACGGAAAATTTGAATTTCCACAGCCTTTTGACAATGGAATCAGACTCAAAAATGTACTTGAGGTTAAGGTAGATAAAAAGTATTATTTAACAGATACAATGATAAAAGGGTTTATTAGGCACAATGAAAATCATACCGCAAAAGGAACAGGTTTTCTGTGGAAACCTAGGGATACTAATGGTGTAGCAAGCACATTAAGGGCAAACGGTGCTTTAGCCCCAACAGACAATACTATCCTTGAAACTAATCGTTGTATTCAAGTTGGCGACTTAAACTATTTTAATTATGATAAAATGAATAGAGTTTATTCAACAAAAGGTTGTTCCCCTGCATTGGAAATTATGCAAGGTGGGAACAGACAACCTAAAATAGCAGAGCCAATAGCCTATGTCAAGGAAGCAACAAAGAAAGGCTATGCAGAGATTTATGAGGGTGATAGCGTAAATCTGGAGCAGCCTAACTCAAAGACAAGAAGAGGTCGTGTTGGAAAGGGTTGCGCTCAAACATTAACCACAAGTTGTAATCAAGCGGTGATTGAAAAAATATCACATTCTGATTGGAAACAACAGATGTACGAAAGGTTTATAAATGACTCGGACGGAGAAATCAGCGGTGTAACCACCAATCAAAGTCAATCATTCGGATATAGACCACCAATGAAAGGTTATTCTAAAACACTAAAAGCTAATCAACATGATAATGGTGTAGTCGAAAATTTTCGTGTTCGTAAATTAACTCCAAAAGAATGTTATAGATTAATGGGATTTAAGGACGAGCAATTTGACAAATCTCAACAGTTTACCTCTGACAGCCAGCTCTATAAACAGGCAGGCAATTCAATCGTGGTTGATGTGCTTTACTATATATTTGGAGAATTATTTGGAGTTAATACTGAAACTAGAAAGGAAGCAAAATGTTAAACAATACTTGGAATACTCTCTTAAAGTGTATATGGGTGGCTTGCTTTGACACCCATAACTTTCAAGAGGGCAAGATATACGAAGTAAAAAACGGTAGGCTAATAGACGGTCATGGTAAAGAAAGCTGTAATACATATGACAATGTTTATGATATTAATGACAGTTTTACGCCATATTCAAAGAAATAAAGGGGTGAATGAAAACATGGCAAGCGAGATACGCAATGATTGCGTGGGTTGTACAGCTCTCGGACTTCCCTGCCGTCACTGTTATATGGGTCGAGATTATCGTGTTTTAATATGCGATAAATGTGGAACTGAAGTTGATATGCTTTATATTATTGACAATGACTCAGAAGAACTTTGTAGCGAATGTGCTAAAGAAAAGGCTATTGAATATTTGTCAAATCATAATATGGATATTGATGATTTGTGCGAATACAACGATATCCCTTGTGAAAAAATGAACGCTGAAGATTATGACAATAAATATTGTTATTACGATGACGAGGAATAAATACATATGAACAAAAAGAAAAACGAGACAACAAAACAAATAATACAACTTATAGTTGCTGTTTGCGTAATAGTTATCGGTTTTGGAGTTGTGAAAGTTATAGGTATCAATGAAGATTACAAACACAATTTTGAAAAAAATAAAGAAGAAAACTCAACAACTACCACGATCATAAAAACAACACCTGATATCACTAAAAACACAACAGATAATACATCAAAGACTACATTTAAAAGCAAATCAGCGACAAATATAAAAAATGAAACTGTAGCAAATGCCAAAACTACTACTGCTAAAACCGCTACAAAAGAAATAAGAACTACAAAACCATATAGCCATAAAGTAACCGAAACTACAACGATAGTTACTAAGTCTGAAGCAGAGCCAGAAATAGAATTGATAAGTTATAATATCCCAATAGGCGACACTTCATTTCACGCCTATATGGACTATCGTTATATAACTGACACCAAGTCTCCACAATATCAATTACAACTTAATTGTTGGACGGATAGTCAGGGAATACGCAGACAATGTGACGATGTTTGTATTGCTTTGGGGAGTTATTACGGTACAGAAATAGGTACACGTTATCTAATTACAACCGACATGGGTAATTCATTCACCGCTGTTTTAGCCGATTGTAAAGCTGATATTCATACTGACTATAATAATCAGTATCGAGATACAGGCAATGGTTTTAAGAACGTGGTTGAATTTATAGTTGATACATATGCACTTGACCCTAATGTTATGAGCAGTGGCAACATTGGTACTTATGACAATTATTCTGGTAATATTGTATCAATTCAGAAACTTAGTTAGAAAAGAGGTGAATTTAAAAATTGGCATACGACAAGAAAGCAGGAAAAAGAAAGCGTTTAGCTAGAGAGGAGGAGGACAGACAGCTAAAACGCTATAAATCAGAGTGTAGAGAGCTAGATACATATTTTATGAGTGAGGAAGAGCTTGCTCAGGCTAGAGAAAGGCAGAAGATAACAAAAGCTAAAAATAAAGCAATCGTACAAAGAGCTTTTATGGTTGCTATAGCAACAAATTAGACAAGTGAGAAAGGACAGACAGAAATGGTAATGGAGTATACAGCATATAAAATTAGATTTAGTACAGTAAAAGAAGTACAGCAGTTTATTAGACTTGCGAATATGGTTGACTATACTATAGACCTGAAGCAGAGCCATTATTGCGTAAATGCAAGTAGTATAGTGGGTATATTCGCACTTGACCTTGAAAACGAGGTAATCATGTTTGTGCCAACAGAACACGAAAAGAACGCAGAAAAAATGTTTGCAAAATTTATTATAAAGTAAAGGAAAAACGATGATAAAAATTGAAAATGTTAAAGTAATGGGCTGGGAGGCATCCATTAGAGGTATGCGTAATCCTATGAACTCTTGGGAAAAGAGTGATACCAAATGGTACTTAATGGGAGCACCAAGAACTAATCCAGCAGCTGACAACGATAAATATTTAAGAGAAAAATATTGCATTGGTGATAATGACCTCGATCTTATGAAGAGACTTGTTAAAGCTGGTACAGATCATCGTAAGTTCATGCGTATGATTACAGTATATGCTGACATTACAGCACCACTGTATTGGTGGAAAGAATACGATACTTACAAGGTTGGTACTGTTGCGAACTCTTGTAGCACCATGCACAAGATCGCAGAGAAAGAGTTTACACTGGAGGATTTTTCTTGTGAGCATCTTAAAGATTTTGACAAGCCTTTGAGAATGGACAGCAATGGCTTAACCAAATATCCGTGGTTTAGAATTTCTTTAGAGTCTACTATTGACACTTTAAATTATGCAAGGGAATTATACCTTAAAACCAAAGACAAAAATTATTGGTGGCAGATGATACAGCTTCTCCCAAGTAGCTATAATCAAAAACGCACTGTCATGCTTAATTACGAGGTACTGGCAAATATTTATAAGTCTCGTAAAAACCATAAACTTGATGAGTGGAGAATTTTTTGTGATTGGATTAAGGCATTGCCATATTCAGAATTGATAACAGGAGGCACAGATGAATAAACCACTATTTTGCATTCTCGGAGCTTCGGCAAGCGGCAAGTCAACACTTGTACAAAAACTTGAAAAAGAATTTAATATGAAGCAGATACCCTCTTACACGACTCGTTCTCCGAGATACGAGGGTGAAGCAGGTCATACATTTGTTTCAGAAAAGGAATTTAAAGCACTTAATGATATCGTGGCATATAACTACTATCTTAATAATCATTATGGAGTAACGGCAAGTCAGATTGACGACGATACATATAACTTGTATGTGGTAGACCAAACAGGACTTAATGAACTCCACAAAAAGTATAAAGGCAACAGAGAGATTTATTCTATTTTTATAGATTGCTCGTATGTCAATCGGTACAAGCGTTTGTTTGGACGTTATCATAAAATGTACAAGAATTTTGATAAAGCACTTAAAGAAACCAGTAAACGTACTGAACAAGACAAGATAGAATTTAAAAACTGTAAATCATCTGTTGATTACATTATTAATAATGATGAAAATATCAGCACAGCTTATAAAAACCTAAGAAAATATGTGGTAGGACTTACAAATAAGCAGGAGGGAGATAATGACACAGAAACAGAACATAATTAACAGAGAACATTATAACAGCATTATTTACTTATCACACCAATATGGTGACAAGCAAGAAAATCTTAACGAAATCAACGAGTGCCAAAAGCTATTGACTATAATGCACCCTGAGAATTTATATCTTAATCCTATTGCAATGTTTGGTAGTCTTTATGATTGTACCACTTATGAGGAAGGATTGAATATGACTCTGTTACTTCTTGAAGAACTTGCAGATGAAATGGTTATTTGTTCAAAGGGTTGGCAATTTTCCAAAGGTTGCTGTGCCGAAGTAGAATATTGTAACAACAGAAACATACCGTATAAAATTTGTACTTTGGAGCAAATTAGAGAGGAATACGAAAAATACAGAAAGGAACACAACAAGAATGACTAATTTTATAGTTGGAGCTTTGGTCGGGCTTGTGCTTGGCTTTTTGATAGCCTATAGGACAGTGGTCGAAATGCTTGATGAATTAGACGAGAATGATAAAAGGGGAAATGCCAATGGAATTGAAAGCAAATCTGATAAGACCTAGACCGTGGCGAATTGGTGTGGATTGTGACAATGTCATTAATAATCTAGCAGAGAGTATTATTGATGTTTATAATAAGGACTATAATGACAATTTGTCTGTTGCCGATATAACTACCTATAATATGAGGCAGTTCTTTAAAAATGTTTCTCAGGATAAGTTCTATGACTATTTCACGGATAAGAGAGTATGGAAAAATATAAAAGTGCTTGAAAATTGTGTTGCTACATTGAAAAAATATCATGATTTAGGTTGTGAAATTTACATAGTGACGGCTACAGATCCACAGAACGTTTCTAATAAAGCAGCGTGGTTGCAAGAACAACTTCCATTTTTAAATATGTATGATAGTCTAATAACCATAAAGAACAAACAAATGCTCGGCGGGGATATTGACATTCTAATTGATGATTGCGTAGACAATTTAGTTGGTGGCTATTATCATAAAATTTTATTTGATTATCCATGGAATAGACTTGGGTTTGAGTCATACGAAAACAACGCTCATATGTTACACCAAAGATATCGTTGTAGGAATTGGAATGATATTGACAAGGCAATTAACATGATTATGAAAACTGATATGGGTACAGAAATAAAATTAGACTTGAAGCCAGAGAACATAGAGAGTATGGAAAGCGAACAAAGAATAGAGTTTGTTTTAAATGACAACAAGGAGCGATAAAATGTGCAAAATAGTAATTAAAAGAGATGGAACTAAGGTAAAGTTTGAAAGAGCAAAGATAGGTAAAGCAATTTTGAAAGCGTATAATGAAGTTTATCCTAATACATTGGATATAAATGCCGAACTTGCAAGCGACATATGTACCGATGTGTGCAGAAAGCTTGAAGCCATGTCAGAAATTTTAGTAGAAGATATTCAGGATATAGTTGAAACAACTCTTATGGATTATGACAAAAATGTAGCAAAAGCCTATATTAAATACAGGTATAAAAGAGCTATGGCAAGAAATGAATACAAGGAACTAATGGAAGCCGTAAAAGAAAAGGTATCAGCCGAAAACGTTCAAAATCAAAATGCCAATGTTGATGAACATTCATTTGGTGGTAGAATTGGCGAGACGGCAGATCTTGTCATGAAAAGATATGCTCTTGAATATTGTATGTCTGACATGGCAAGAAATAATCATACTAATAATGAAATTTATATTCATGATTTGTCCCATTATGCCGTGGGAGACCACAACTGTTTAACAATTCCATTTGATGATTTGCTTGCAAATGGTTTTAATACAAGACAGACAGATGTAAGACCTGCACAATCTGTAAGCACAGCATTTCAACTTGTAGCGGTTATTTTTCAACTTCAATCTTTACAACAGTTTGGTGGTGTTTCAGCTGGTCACCTAGACTGGACTATGATACCATATGTTAGAAAAAGCTTTTCAAAGCATTTTAAAGACGGGCTTAAATATTGCTGTGAGTTATCAGAAGATTATATAAATAGAGTACCAAATGAATTGTCTTTTGATGATATTGAAGCAAATGACAAACGTAATGAAAAAGCCTATCAATACGCAATGGATATGACTACTAAAGAAGTTTATCAAGCTGTCGAGGGTATGTATCATAATCTTAATACACTTCAAAGCCGGTCAGGAAATCAACTCCCATTTACTAGCATTAATTATGGTACTTGCACACTACCAGAGGGTAGGCTTATAATAAAGGCTTTGCTTGAAGTTTCCATTAATGGCATTGGTAAGTTACATAAAACCTCTATTTTCCCTTGTGGTATCTTTCAATGTATGAAAGGAGTAAATCGCAAAGAGGGTGAGCCAAATTATGATTTATTTAAACTTGCATTGAAATCGACAGCACAAAGATTATATCCAAACTATGCTAACTGTGATTGGAGTGGTAACAAAGGTTACGATAAAAATGATCCTAAAACTTTATTCAGTACCATGGGGTGCAGGACGGCAAACGGATATGATATAAATGGCTTCGGACAGCTTAAAGACGGACGTGGCAATATTTGTCCTGTAACAATTATTATGCCAACCCTTGCTATGAAATGTAAAACAGATTATGACATGGATGTCAAGGAGCATCATTCTTTTGATGATACAAACATTCTTATAAGTAGATTTATGCATCTTCTTGATGTAAAAATTCAAGAAGCTGCGGCGATGTTACTCGAGAGATTTGAATGGATTTGTTCTCAAAATCCTAAATCGGCAAAGTTTATGTACGAAAACAATGTCATGGCAGGATATGACGGAAAGAATATTCGCAGTGCATTAAAGCATGGTACACTTGCTATCGGTCAAATTGGTCTTGCTGAAACACTTCAAATTCTAATTGGTTGCGACCACACCGCAGAAGCAGGTATGGAGTTAGCTAAAAGAATTGAAAGTCTTTTTAGAGATCGATGTGACGAGTTTAAAAATAAATACAAATTGAATTTTGGTGTGTATCTGACACCTGCCGAGACACTTTGCTATACTTCAATGCAAAAATTCAAAGATAAATATGGCATAATCCCCAATGTTTCAGACAAGGACTTTTTTACAAATTCTATCCATGTTCCTGTTTGGACTAATATGACACCATTTGAAAAAATTGATATTGAGTCACAGCTTACAGGATATTCAAATGCAGGTTGTATTACCTATGTTGAGCTTGAAGGTACAGTAAAAAATAATCTTGAGTCACTTGAAACAATAGTAAATTATGCTATGGATAAAGACATTCCATACTTTGCTATCAATGTACCAAATGATATGTGTACAAATTGTGGATATACGGACGAAATTAATGATAAATGTCCTATGTGTAATTGCCCTAATATTCGTAGGCTCCGTAGAGTAACAGGGTATCTAACAGGCGACTATAAATCTGCTTTTAACAAAGGCAAACAACAGGAGGTAGAAATGAGGGTAAAACACGCATGAATTATCTTAAAATAGATAAATGTTCTACTTCTAATGGAATTGGTTGCAGAGTTGTCCTTTGGGTTTCAGGCTGTAATCATCATTGCGAAAATTGTCAAAACCCACAAACTTGGGATAAGAACAGCGGTATACCATTTAATTTAGATACTCTCTTTGAAATATGTAATTATTTAGACAAATCATATATTTCAGGTATCACATTTTCGGGTGGTGATCCTTTACTACCAGATAATCGTGAAATTATACAAGCAATATCTACATTGATTAAATTTTATTGTCCTACAAAAACTCAATGGCTGTATACAGGTTATAAGTGGGAAGAAATTAAAGACTTGCCTATTATGGAGTATCTTGATGTAGTCATTGACGGTCAATACGAAGATGATAAAAGAGATGTAATATTAAAATGGCGTGGGTCAAGTAATCAGAGAGTTATTGATGTACAGGAAAGTCTAAAACAAAACAAAGTAATTCTTTGGTGTAATTAGCCACACAAAAAACAAAGGGCTTGCATATAAACAAACCCTTAAACAAGTAAACAAGTCATTAGCCACCATAGAAATTATAATGTGTTCAATATTATGTTTCTGAATGGTGGCGACTAATGACTCTATTAATTATAACATAAAGCAAAAGAAAAGTAAAGTAAAGGAGATAAGAAATGATAACAACAGTAAAATTTGCAAAGACAAAACCAAACGCAATTATACCAACCAAAAGACCAGAAGATGCAGGCTATGACGTTTATCCTTGTTTTGATGAAGATTACATAATAATAAAACCACATACTACGGTTATAATACCGACAGGCATAGCTTCAGCTTGTGATACAGATTACTGTTTCGTATTGCACGAGAGAAGTTCAACAGGCACTAAGGGCATGGCACAGAGGTGTGGAATAATCGACAGTGGCTATCGTGGTGAGTGGGGTGTTCCAATTACTAATACAAATGACGTACCGATAGTTATTTTCAAGAAAGAGTTTGCGGTTTCATTTAGTGGTTTTAGTTGTATTTTATATCCATATGAAAAAGCTATTTGTCAGGCTCTTGTAGTTCCTGTTCCAGAAGTGGAGATAGAAGAATATACATATGACGAGCTTAAAGCCATTCCGTCAGAAAGGGGTACAGGTCGCCTTGGTAGTAGTGGAAAGTAATATTTAAGGTAGGATAATTAATGAATTGCAAATTTAAAGATTATAATTTGTCTAATTTAATGACCATTAAGGAACTGCAAGATTATCTGCATATCGGTAAAAATAAAGCATACTATCTCGTTAATAATAATGAAGTACCTACAATACGAATAGGCAACAAAACATATGTTGTTGTAGATAGATTACAACGATACATAGATAGAAATATAATACTTTGATAAATAAAAGGACAGAAAGTTGATTTCTGTCCTTTCGTCTTATATGTCTATTTCTTTAATGGTTTTAGCCTTTTCTTCTTCAATTAGATGTACATAAGTGTTGTAGGTAAAGGCAACACTGGCGTGACCCAATGTTTCACTTATGATCTTAATATCTACTTTTTTACGAATTAAAAGACTAGCATAAGTGTGTCTGAGCGTGTGCAAGCCTTGTGGATTTAAAATATTGGCTCTTTTACAAATGGAACGATATGTTGTTTCCAAAGAGTCGATTGAGCGTTTGCTCGTAGTAATAACAAGATAGTCGTTTGAATGAGGTTTGCGAGTTAAATACAAATGTTTTAAATATGATTTTGCAGATTTCGTTAAATATACAAAACGATGTGTTTGTGTTTTGGTATCTTCCTGATTGGCAACCTTGCGTTCATTATTATCGTCATAATAAGTTACAACATTCTTGTGTATGTTTAAGTAATTTGATTTCAAATTTACATCTTGCCACTGTAATGCCATAAGCTCTCCTGCACGAAGCCCTGTATACATCAATATAACTAAAGCAATACCGTTTGCGTATTTATATTGATTATTACTATCTTTTAATGTTGCACAATCAATAAATTTGGCAATTTCTTCGTCAGTGAAAAAGCGAATGGGCTTTCGAGTAAATATCTTTTTTGAAGGTTCAGCCACAAAATCACAAGGATTGTTTGAAATAATGTGTTGATGATAAGCGTATTTTAAACATTGGTTTATTAAAACATATGCCTTATGAATAGTTGAGAAGCTATATCCTCTATAAATTAGTTTATTTAAAACTTCATTTTGAATAATTTCGGTTGTTAATTCATTCATTCGATATTCACCTATATACGGAATGACATGATTATTAAGTGTTCCAAGTTCCCTAGTATAGCTTGCTCTTTTCAGACGAATTTTTTTTACTGTGAGCATATAATTGTGAAAATACTCACTTACAAGAATATCTCCTGAAGAATTTTTTATTTCGTCTAAAATCATATTATTAGCATGAGTTTTATTATATTTTCGCATTTTGTCTATTACGTCATTCTGATTTGAGTCAACAAAACGTTTTACCTTAACTCTACCATTATTATACTTGCCAATGGTAATTTGTCCTATCCACTTTGCACGATTGTTGTCATAATAAACTGAACCTAAATTTTTAATGTGTCTAGTTTTTTTGTTTCCGACATTTGCCATATGATTATCTCCTTTTAGGCTTTTAGGGTAGTTTGTTATTATAGCATAAATAATCTAAATTGTCAAGCAGAGGAATAACAATAAGTAATATTTTATAACATAAAAATGCAAAAGACAATCAGTACAAAGCTAAATTGGTAATACACACTCAAAATATTTTTACACACTTTTACACACTTTTATACTGGTAACTGCATTAAAACCTCGTATTTACGCAGTTTTATTAAATATACCAAAGGGACTTAAAATCCCTCGGGATAAAACCCGTACCGGTTCAAGTCCGGTTAGCGGCACCAAGCTATAAAGTTTCGTAAACCCTTGATTTTACTAGGTTTGCGGAACTTTTTTATTGTCTTAATTGTATTAAAATATATTTATATCAACACTAAAATTTTCACTCTTTTTCACTCTTTTTCCCTATCTTTCATATATTTTTACACACTTTTTACACACTTTACAAGCAAACAAAGACGAATTTAATATTCACACATTAGATTTTATTTAAGCATATTGCACAAAGTTTATGATAATAATAGTCAAATTTTCTACATTTCATTTTTTACTATTTTGTATCAAATCATAGCAAAAAACGATAAAAAAATAAGGGTATGCCACAACGGACACACCCTTATCTTCTGCATTTGCAACCAATTATTAGGTCGTACCAAATACAAATATGTTTCAACTCACAAGCTATAGCATTGCCACAACTGACATTTATACTATATCAGAT
>ERZ1034920.1514-NODE-1514-length-14723-cov-17.129602_pt1 | contig 14723 bp, 6 predicted proteins | sample MGYA00520688_ERZ1034920 | MGnify/ENA primary metagenome ERZ1034920 (study PRJEB33766, sample SAMN09781785) | gut metagenome | biome: gut microbiome | host: Homo sapiens | place: Madagascar | study: EMG produced TPA metagenomics assembly of the PRJNA485056 data...
CTTCATTTCCCTGAAGATCCTCTTTTTCAAAATTAAAATAATTTAATAATTCTTCCATCGCCCGTCGGATCTGCTTCCAACTCGTTGCCTGACCTATTTCAAGAATCAGAATAAGCACCTGGATCTCTGCTCCAAGCTCCCATTGGATCTTGTACATATTTACAATATTCAGACTGAAACGGATCAGACAATCTTTCAGTGCCTCTGGAAAGCAAAACTGCCCTTCCAGCATTTCACACAATTCTTCAAAGCACTTTTCCAACTCTTTTTTTCTTCCTGCCAACGTACAATCTCGTGCCCGTAATTCAAGTTCTGCAGGATATTTCAAAGGAAGAAGTTCCTGTTCTTGTCCCTCTATTCCATTTTCACTGATCAGCACACCTCTTCCAAGTGTCAGATTCCACTGCCGCAATAACGGTATTTTCGTCCGATATCGCCACAGATCCATCATATGATCAATTCTTTTCCATACGCAGACTACATCTCCATTGAGATTGCTGCATAACATAGGGACAATATTTTCCTGAAAGTATTTCTCTGCCATTCCAAATTCTGCTGTCTGATATACGATCACAAATATTTCCTGCCATACTTCCAGTGGAAGAATGCAAACTCTAAATTTATTTTCCTTTTGCAGACTTCTTTTCAGCAAATGAACTGCTTCTGCTTTATTTTTTTCAAAATCTTCCCCCAACCACAAAATAAACATCCCACAGGGGTCTTCCACAGTAAATCCGTAAGTTCTGACTGTAATCTCATTTAATTTATTCTCTGGCTGATACTGCCCGTTCATACACCCGATCAGGAGATTTTCCACTGTAAAAGATGCATTCAGCCAGTACTCATTTCTCATTTTTTCACGAATCTGCATCAATGCCTTTTTTAACTGGATCGGTCGGATAGGTTTCATAATATAACCGTCCACGCTCAGTTCAATCGCCTGCTTTGCATGTTGAAAGTTTTCCGTTCCGCTTAGAACTACCACTTTAAAATCAAATGCTTCCGCACGAAGTTTCTTCAACATCGACATTCCATTCATTCGTGGTAATTCTATATCCATAATCACCAGATTCGGACGTAATGCACTGATCAGCTCATAACCAGACTGTCCATTCACGGCTGTTCCCACCAGTTCATAATCGGAATCAACTTTTTTCAGGATTGACTGTATCTGCTGCAGTATTTTTTCGTCTTTCTCAATAATTACAGCCCGCACTTATCTGCCCCCTTCAAGAATCTTACTGCCTGCTTTCGTTTATCTTGTCGTCTATTTCATGGTTTCATCATTATTTGCATTATAACATATCTTCCTGCTATCAGAAAAGAAAAAGCAAAAGGACTTTGAATCCCCATCTGCTCCTTTGAGATTCTGTCCTTCTGCTCTCTCTAAACTAAATTCTATTTTTCGCTCATTTATCTGCTCTCATTTACATATGTCGCAAATGTTGATGGAGATATTTTTCTCTTGTTGCCATCCCACCTCTGATATGTCGTTCTGATTTATTCATGTCCAACACTTTTCGTGCCTCCTGTGCCAGAGAGGGATTGATTTGAAGAAGCCGCTCGGTGACGTCTTTATGTACCGTACTCTTACTTATCCTGAATTGTTTCGCAGTCTGTCTCACCGTCGCACTATTTTCTATAATATAGTCTGCGATTTCCACCGCCCGCTCCTCAATATAATCTCTCATGGAAAAGCCCCTGCATCGTTTATTTTTTACAATCTATGCAGAGGTCTGAGGATGTATGTCTGAATTGCATATTCAGACAATATCTCCTGATCATCCGCGACATATGGCAATTCATATACAGGGGACACTTAGTTTTTCTTCCTTATCCCCCGGATCGCCAGCACGATTCCCGTCCATATAATCGCCGTTCTTGCCAGCCACTCAACTTCGCCGCCAATGATATAACAGATCAGATATATGATAACTACTGTAACAATTATTTTCACAATATTATCTTTTTTCTCTTTCTCATTCTGCAGACGTTCTGACACAGCTCCGATGGTATTCTGATCTAGATTCATCTTTCTGAAAATAGCTCCAAGGATCTGAACTGCAGGATTCTCGAGCATCCGCTCTCCTCTTCCGTTGGCGATTTCTTTAAAAATTTTGGACATCCAGTTCGTATAAGTTATTCTTCTCATAAATCATATTCCTTTCTGCTGCTTCATTGCTGCCGTATTGATTCAGTCTGTATTCATTTGAGAACTGCATTTACAACTTATTTTTTTAAAATAAGCTTTCAAATTTGTGTAACAAAAAATAAGAACCAGATAAGATTTCCTCATCTGATTCTTATTATCTCATTTCAGGTGTCCTTTTGTACGGACACCCGGTTTTTTAATTTAGTATCTTTTTCTTTTCAGAACAGTTACAACCGCTCCTGCTGCCAGGATCATCAGTGCAAATGCTCCTGCGATCGGTGCCGTATCTCCGGTCTTGGCTGCTCCGTTAGCGGATGTGCCATTTCCTTTGCCTGATCCATTTCCATTAGCTGTTGTATTTCCATTATTCTGACCATTGTTGGAATTACCGTTCTGGTTATCCTTTCCATCATCAGACTTGGATTTTACAACCAGGTTGTTGATTGCATCATGAATCGCATCTGCATAAGCATCTACTTCTGCCTGCTTGGACAATGGCTGATTTCTGTCGACCTTGGCGATCGCATCCTTCAGTGTCTTCACAGTTGCATCTGTATAAATACTCAGATCAGCCGGTACTTTTGCAAGTGCTTCATCCACTTTCGTGTAATCTGCCTTGATCATTTTCAGTGCTGCCTGTGCATTTTCAAATCTTGCTTTTGCTGCCTGGAACTCATCTGCTGATACATTTCCTGTACTGCTGTCCAGTGCCATCAGTGCATCGTAAGCTTCCTTATACTCTGTATAAGTCTCTTCTGTGTAATCTCCTGCTTCAGACTTGAACTGAATCTTATCTCTGTAAGCATCCATATCTGTTGCTCTTAATACAAGACCATCGATTGCATTGCGGATAGACTGTACTGCTTCTGCAATCTGTTCTGCTGTACCGGATGTCTTCAATGCATTCATGTTATCCGCATTTACAGTTGCTGCCAGAACTGTATAGGAATCTGTTGTATAATTAGCTGCTTCATATTTTGCTGCATCACTTAATGCTGCATTCAGTTCCACGATGCTGATAAGATTTGCTTTCGCATCCTGCATAGCACGGATATTGGCATCTGCCTTTGTCTCATCATCAATCTGGCTTTCAGCCTGTGCGATCGCTGCTTTCAGGACTGCATAGCTGTCGCTTGTATAATTTTCCGCATTGACTTTCTTCATCTCATCAATGACTGTCTGTACTGCGGATGTATCTTTCAGTACAAGTGCTCCTTCTGCTGCCCGCAGAGCTGTCTCTGCTTCCTGTACACTTTCTGTTGTTCCATTTGCAAGAACAGCATTTGCTGCATCCAGTGCATCACTGTAATTCTTCCAGCTTGCCGCTGTATACTGCTTTTCATTTCCCTCATGCAGTTCATTGCACTCTGCGATCAGGCTCTTCAGGCTTCTCACATCAACTAATGCTGCAATACTGTCTGTATAAGCTGCGTTCTTTGCTGCGATTTCTGTCGGATTAACTCTTGTAGTGTTATCTGCTTCGATCAGATCACTCAGAGCTTTCTTTGCATTGGTATATGCTTTGGCAGATGCTGTCGTATAATCAGCTGCATTATAATCAGCTCCTGCCTGAAGCTCCAGTTCAGCAAGTTCTCTTTCTACTTTTGAATACTCAAGAGCTGCTTCTTTTTCTTCAATCTGAGTCTTCAGCTTTTCTGCTGTATCCTGGGAAAGATTATCTGTATCTTCCAGTGCTGCCACAATCTTATTGAGTACAGTTTCATATGCTGTAAATGTCTTGGCTGTATAAACTTCAACCTCTCCGTCTTTCTGGCTCTTCTTCTCTGCAACTGCCCTGCGAAGTGCCTCAAGAACTGTAGCATTTGCTTTTACTTTTGCCTTACTGCATGCAGTCTTCAATGCACCTGCTGCTGTATCAACTGTATCCTGTGTAGCATACTCATTCGTTTTCAGTTCTTCGGCAACTGCTTTCGCTTTCTCTACCGCTGCTTTAGAATCTGTTGTCCAGTTTGCTGCATCACTGCTTCCTGCTGCTGCAATCGCCTCATCCAGCTTTGACTTGTCAACTGTAGCTGCTGCCTTGCCGCTTGTCTTGATCATTGAAATCTCTGGAATATTTTCACCCCAGGTTACTGTTACATCCAGGATTCTCTTATCTGAAGCTACAGCAAATTCATTGATTGCCTGACTCAGTTTACCAAATGTAACTGCCTGAATATCACTTCCATCTTCATTTGCGACTCTTGCAGTTACGACTGCATCGGATGCTGCTCCATTCTGGATCATACGGATCGTTTTCTTTGCATCCAGATCGGAAATACGATAAGTAAATGATCCATTTGCTTCTGACGGCTTGTATACTGTACGGTAATCTTCTTCAAATACATTGGAAGGTACTTTTCCTTTTTCTTCGATCACGGTCGATACGATATCTCGATTTGACTCTGTAGAGATATATGCTCCACCATTGATCTGGATCTCATAGAAATCAACCCATCTGTGACTGTATGTCTTAAGCGGTACAACTCTCAGGTAGCGTCCGCTTACATTCAGTCCTGTCTGCTCTGCATACATATTTCCAGGATTTTCACTGTCATGTGTCAGAGCTGCATAATCTTTTGCTGTATCCGTATTCTGCGTATCTTCAAAGGAGTCATTTCCAACAGTCAGTACAGTTTTCCATTCTGCATCTGCTGCATCAGGATCATTTGCTACTTCAAATTTTGCATAACGCAGGAAATCAAGGCTTGTCTCTTTTACATAGTAACGGATGGAATTGAAGTTGATCGTCTGTCCAAGGTCAAATACGATCTTCTTTCCGGTATCCTGTACACCTGTGATCGATCCATAGGTTGTAAGGTCTCCGTCAAAGACATGATTGACATTTCCGCTTCCACGCATATCACGGCTTGCATCGCCCTGTGCAAAATCACTGGTTACTGTCTTTTCACCGATAAACTCATATGTTACTGTGAAAGCGTCCCAACTTACATCAACGGCTTCATCTGTATCATTATAAAGTCTGATATAACGTGCATCAGCTGCCTGGGATGGATCTGTTACCTCTGTCCACTCTACCCCATTCATAGAGGTCTGTAACTTCAATGAAGTTCCTGTTGGACTTGTAATTCCTGTCACCGCTTTGATATGTCCAAGATCGATTCCGATATACTCTCCGGCTCCTACGCTTAAAGATGCTGCATTCAGTGATACATTTCCTTCTGCTGATGTTCCAAGAACATCACAGTTCTCGATATTTGTAAATACGTTATCTTTTGTTCCTGTATTATTTACTCTTTCTGTTACCGTAAATTCTGAGAATCTCGCCCAGGTCTGCCGATTTTCCAGATTGCGGACACGGATATACTGTGCAGAAAGTCCGTTTAATTCAATATTCAGTACATCGGTTCCCGAAGTTGTTCCTGTATGGGAATCATATCCCGGAACGGCTGTCCAGGTTGATCCGTCTACAGATGTCTCAACTGCATATTTTACAAACTTGTCACCATTTGACGGTGATCCAACAACAATGTGGGCACTTTCTAAAGTTGCAACCTTTCCAAGATTGTATCCAAGGGAATCATCTACCTTTACAGAATCACCAGTACCTGTATTAAACCAGATAAATGTACTGTCATTTCCGTCACGAAGGAGTGATTCTGATCCCTGGTAAACACTCCAGCGATCCGGCTTCATTAATGTATAACTGAGTTCGCTGTCGTCGCCGTCATCTGTATTCTCATCTTTGTTGATCGTGATCTCATTAACCTGCAGCCATGCATCTGCTGCATTATCTGCTGTTGCGATCAGGCGGATACCCATTGCTTCAAAATCTTCCGGAAGATTTTCTTTTGCAACGCTTACTTCCTGGTTCTGGTTTCTGACACCTGCAAAGCTGTTGTCCATGCCTGTAAGCTCCAGATCTTTCCATGTCTTTCCATCAGTTGTATACTGCAGCTTCGCCTGATCCATATGATCTTTTCCCGCTCCAAGAAGGAAACGGATATCATTGATCTTGATTGCCTTGCTGTAACTTACTCCGATATAGGTACCTGTTGTAATCTTATTCGGTGTCTTATAAATCGCACTTGTGCTGTCATCTCTGTCAAATAAGTTATCCACAGATCCTGCCGGTGTGTCTGTACGGCTTGTGATGTATTTACGGATTACTTTGTCCGGATTCAGGGCAAGTTCTGCTTTGCCTGATACATATTCAGCCAGTTTATTAATAAACGGAACAATATGCTGTACTCCGACTTCTGCGACTTCCTGATAATTTACATACAGGAAATCATGCGTCTTGGACTGTGCGAATGCCGTTTCTCCTTCTGTATTGTATTCCACAACTGCGGATACATCTCCGTTCAGAGAACTCTTTACTCCATTCAGGTAGGCGATCGCTGCATCTGTTGTATCTTTCCAACAATCCAGCCAGTAAACAATCTGATTTCTGATTGCCTCATTCCCTGATTCTTTATACAATGCTGCTGCATCCTGAAGTGTCTGGAATTCCTGGATCAGATCATCCACATCTGCTTCTGTGACCGTTTCCGTTTCCAGTTTATCTTTAAATGCGTTGAGTTTTTCCTTCAGTTCTACTGACTCCTGAAGCTCAGTTACACGGCTGTCCATATTCTGATTGATCATATGCTTGGACAACTCTCTGAGTGCATCACTTGCTTCTGTCTCTACTGCCGAATTATGATCTACAAATGAAAATGCGTCTTCCCATGTCTGATCTGCATCGGCATCTGTATCCCAGATATTCCATGCATAGGATGCATTTGCAAAAATAGCTACTTTACTTGGCTCTGACTGCTGCATCGGGTTCAGCATGATTCCCTGAATCTTAGACGCATCAACACCACCATGAAGGAATGTGCTGTTACCACCCATGATCAGGTGCTTATGTGAGTTATCTGAACAAGGCCAGTTGATCCACATGAAAGGTCCTCTTCCTACATTATTGGTAAATGTAGTAGTGAAATCATTTGTAACCTCACCCCAGACACGTCCACCTGTCATAACGATCTGTACATTTTCCGGTACACTCTTCAGGGTCTGAAGTTCCCTAGAACTTCCATTTCCCATATAATCATACGGAACAAACGGAAGTGTCATCTTCATATCAGGGTATTCCTGCTTCAGCTCTGCCAACCAGGTACTTATATCATTCAGAAGTTTTACTTCATTTGCTGCCCCCGGATTTACAAAGTCATCCGCAAGGATTGCAATCTGACGTACTCCTGCATCAATTACCTGCTTAAATTTTGCTTTTAATTTTGCAAGATCTTCGTTATAATGTGCATCTGTGTCAAAGCGGAAACTATTACCACTCGGGAACGGATGCAGTGCATATACAAATCTGCACTTGGAAGCATTTCCGGCTTCTGCAAGTGGCTTGATCTTATTTTCAATCTCTTCATCTGTATAAAGTGCATTCCAGTTTGTTCTGTGCTTCGGATCATCCTTTGGTGCATAGAAATAAGCATTTAACTTATAGTATCCACCCCATGTCATCAGATTCACACGATCCTCTGTGGACCATGGATTTCCATAATATCCTTCAATAAATCCACGGCTTACAACATCCGCATAATCTTCAATCGTAAAATTTCTGATTGACAGGCTTTCTGTCTGTGCAAGCACATGATACAGTGTCGTCAATCCATAAAAACTTGCATCAGTATCTTTTCCCAACACTGCGATTGTATTGTTGTCACTTTTCAGATAATAGGAATCCGTATGATCAAATAATGAAGTATCTACATCATATTCATCTACGATCTGGTCATCTACTGTTCCATCCGATCCGTAAACTCCAACATAAATGTTCGTTGCACCACTCTTTTCTGCATCTGATTCTGTCACATTCAGACCTTTCAGTTCTGCAGTCTCTTCAAGTCGTGCTTTTGTTGCATCGTCAATATCCTCATCATAAATGACATTGACATTCTTTTTCAGGATGTAACTTCCATCCTGATACGTCATTTCCTGAGGATTCGGATAAAGCTTATATGTAACTTCTTCCGTTCCCTCAGCCTTTGCCGGTATTGCGGTCATCGGCAGCACCATTGCCACTGACAGCACAGCCGCAAGTACCTTTTGGACTCTTCTTCCTTTCATGCTTTTTCCTCCCTTGCAAAATTTAATTTTATTTAACTATCAAACAAAATCACGCAAGTATACAAATCTATTATAACATTACAAGATTTTTTTTCCTTGTCATTACCGTTACTATTCTTTCTTATTTTTGTCTAATATGGAACTAAAAACCACCGGATTTTCAGATGCTTCTCTTTAAAATCCGATGGTTTTCTCTATCTTGAAACTATTCCTTTAATATTCAAATACAGCAACTCCGTAAGCCGGAAGTGGATATGCAAAAGAATACTTCTGACCGTCGCACTCTTTCTTCACCGGCTTATAGATCTCCGCTCTCTTTTCTCCAGAACCTCCATACTCTTTCTTGTCGCTGTTCAGTACCAGCTTACACTGCCTCTTCGTCGGCACTCCAACCCGGTAATCTTCTCTTGCTACCGGAGTAAAGTTGCACACAAACAAAAGATCCTTTTTCTTTCCCTTTGAATGTCTGACAAAACTGAAGATACTTCTGAAAATATCATCTTTATTGATCCATTCAAATCCGGCCGGATCATTATCCAGCTCATACAGTGCAGGATTCTTCTTATATAAATGCAGAAGATCTCTGTACCAGTTCTGGATCTGCTGATGTGGTTCTTCTGAAAGAAGGAACCAGTCCAGTTCTCTCTCCTCACTCCACTCACGTAACTGTGCAAACTCCTGCCCCATAAAAAGAAGTTTCTTTCCCGGATGTCCCGTCATAAACGCATATGCTGCCTTGAGATTAGCATATTTGTCAAAGCCTTCTCCCGGCATCTTATTCAGCATGGAACACTTCAGGTGAACGACTTCATCATGGGAAAGAACAAGGATATAGTTCTCTGAATATGCATACTCCATGGAAAATGTCATCATATGATGTGCATTTTTTCTGAAATACGGATCCAGCTTCATATACTCTGTAAAATCATGCATCCAGCCCATATTCCACTTCAGGCTGAATCCCAGTCCATCATCCTCCGGTTTTCCTGTAACCTTTGGCCATGCTGTTGATTCTTCTGCGATCATCATCGCCCCCGGATTTCTTCCAAGCACAACGGAATTAAGATGCTTGAAAAACTCGATCGCCTCAAGATTTTCATTTCCGCCATACTTATTCGGAATCCACTGTCCATCCTGCTTTCCATAATCGAGATAAAGCATGGATGCTACTGCATCAACACGCAGTCCGTCCACATGAAAATGCTCGATCCAAAACAATGCATTTGCAATCAGGAAATTCCGTACCTGCGGTTTCTCATAGTCAAAGATTTTTGTTCCCCAGTCAGGATGTTCTCCTTTCCTTGGGTCTGCATACTCAAAAGTCGGCGTTCCGTCAAAGTCAGCCAGTCCATGAGCATCCTTCGGGAAATGTGCCGGAACCCAGTCAAGGATCACACCAATTCCATTCCGATGCAGATAATTGATCATATAAGCAAAATCTTCCGGTGTTCCATATCGGGAAGTCGGTGCATAATAACCAGTCACCTGATAGCCCCATGAACCATCAAATGGATGCTCTGCGATTCCCATCAGTTCTATATGCGTATAACCCATCTTTTTTACATATTTTGTAATCGCTTCTGCAAATTCACGATAGGTATAAAATCCTTCATCTTCCCTTCCCGGATGTCTCATCCAGGAACCCATATGCACTTCATAGATAGATAACGGATTTTCTTTATTATCCCATTTGTTTCTGCTTTCCATCCAACGGTCATCCGTCCATTTCAAATGAGAAATGTCCGTAATTCTGGAAGCAGTTCCCGGTCGAAGCTCTGCATAATTGGCAAATGGATCTGCCTTGTAGATCAGCTCTCCGCTCTGCGTCTCAATACAGTACTTGTACATCTGTCCTTCTTTCGCTCCCGGTACAAAAACTGTATAAATCCCTAATGGCTCCTGCCGCTCCATCCTGTCCGCTGCAGCATCCCATTCATTAAACTCTCCGATCACTGAAACGCTCTTTGCATGCGGAGCCCATACTGCGAAATAAACACCCTTTTTCCCTGATGTCACTTCATGTGCACCAAACTTCTTATAGATCTCATAATGATTCCCCTGCCCAAAAAGGTAGTGATCCAGTTCTCCTATCTCATAAGGCTGCAGTTTTTTCACTGCATTCGTCTTTGTAACCATAAATCCACCTCACTGCTCGAATTCTTTCATTGCCTGGGATTTTACTCCCAACATCATAGCATCATTATACTTGATGTATCTGAAAAAAGAAAGCGAAAACATATTTTTGCACAAAAATAGACAGCCTTTCATAAGACTGTCTATTAATTCTGACTAAATTTTGTCTTTAAATGTTGAAATCACGTTCGGAAAGAATAATTCTGTCTGACGAATCTGTATTTCTTCCAAATACTCTCTTCACCAGCTTTTTGGCTGAAGCCTTCTGTGAATGTGCGATTGCCTTATCCATCACTTCTTTTACTTCCGCAACAGTTACTGAATGATCTTCTCTCTGAAGGGAATCAATGCAGCTGTAAAGAGCAAGAATACCCATTTCATCAATCTTGTAACCATTCTCCTGAGCATAAGTCTGACCAAATGTTACAAGCTCATCATTAATGAAGATCGGCACTTCCAGACGGGAAGTAAACTTTCTCCTGAACTCACGGTTGGAGGAAAGCAGACGATCTAACGGCTTTCTCTGTTCCTCAAGCACGATCAGAAGTTCTCCTGTATCACGCTCCATTGCCCTGTTCAGCTTGGCGACTGTCTTTTCATTCATCTTTCCTGCTTTTTCAATGATCAAAGCACCACCGTATAATTTATCGAAAATATCTCCGATCTTTTTCTTATTCAGGGACTCTCCTGTCACGATTGCTACCTTACCCTGACGGATCTCTCTCTGCTTCTGGATTGCTTTAACTACATCTACTGCAAGAACAGTCTTGCCATTTCCTTTATCTCCAATAATCAGGAGATTTCCTGTCTTCGACGTTCCCTTCCGGTTTGTACAGTTCTTATCCTGCTCCAGAACATCTACTAACTGTTCGCTCATGCCACGCACAGGAACAAAATAAGAGAATAATTTCTTCTGTTCTTCTGTCAGGCCGGCTCTTGTACCGATTCCGCTCTGAGTTTCCAGATCATATCTTCCATGTACTACAAATCCTGTATCCATGGATAATGCATCTGAAATTTCATCCAGTGGCAACGGAGAAGTCTTACCTGTAGCGATCAGCTTTGCAGTTTCCTTTCTGCTCAACGGTGTCGTAGCCGACATGATATCAATTCCATCATCTTCATCTGGAATCTCCCGGTCATCCGGCTCTTCACTGTGCTTCGGATCTACCTTGAATTCATCTTCAAAATCAGGTGTATCTTCCTCGTCCGGTTCTTCTTCATCTTCATAGTAGAATCCATCATCATCTGCTAACTCATCATCTTCTGATTCTTCATAATAAGCTTCATCATCATCTTCATATTCGTCATCATAGATTTCATCTTCATACTCATCCTCATCATAGGACGCATATTCTTCCGAATCATCATCTTCATAGGAATCGTACTCATCCTCTTCTGAATCATCGTCTTCGTAAGATTCATACTCTTCTTCCGGATCGTCATCTTCTTCCGAATCGTCGTCTTCATAGGACCCGTACTCATCCTCTTCATCCTCTGACTCTAAGAAGTCTTCATCTTCAAATAAATCTTCGTCTTCCTCCGGCAGATCATCTAAACGGAGAGATTCTGTCACTTCTCCCATATTTTCATGCGGTTCTTCCGGTGCTTTTTCTATCTCTTTTTCTTCTGGCAAAGACTCCTCTGCCGGAACTACACCTTCAATTTCATCAATCAGCTGCTGAATATCAGGAGACAGGATTGGAGTATCTTCCTCGTACGTCTCTTCTGCCGACTCATCATATACTTCTTCCTCGGCATCCTCAAGCAATGCCTCTGCTTCTTCCGAATCCCAGTCAGATAAAATTTCCTCAAAACTCAGCTCTTCTGCATCCGCTTCTTCAAAGGATTCTGTATCATCTTCCCAATCCTCAGCAGGTAAATCCTCCAAAAAGTCTTCCGCTTCTTCCAGATTGAAGATCTCTTCTTCCGGTTCAGCCGGTTCTGCATCAGCAATTTTTTGCAGTTCTTCTTCTATTGTCCCCGTCTGTGCTTCTTCAATCGGCTCTGTCTCTTCAGCTTCTTCCGCCTCTTCTTCAGCCGGCTCTGCTTCTTCGACTTCTTCCGCCTCTTCTTCAGTTGGCTCTGCTTCTTCCGGCTCTTCTGCGTCAGATTCTTCCGGCAGCTCTTCTGCCACCAGATCTTCAAGATCCAGCTCTTCTGCGTCATCTTCCGTAATATCTGTTGTGATTTCTACAGGGATCCGCTCTTTCTTATCTGCCGCTTCTTCTGATACTTCTCCAGGAATAAGTTCCTTCATTCCGATTGGCACATCACCTGTATGCTTTTCCTGTGAAATCTGATTTACCATATCAAGATCCACGACCGACTCAATATCACCGATCACACTCTCAAGATCAGAAATATCCGGCTCTTCATCCTCTGCCGCAGATACTTCCGGCTTGCGATGCAGTAACTGCTCCAATGCCTCATCCAACCGCATTGTATCACCGATCTTTTTCTTTTCCGGCTCACAGACTGGTTTTTCTGAATTTTCTTCTTTTCCTGTATCCTGCTGTCCAATGCTCTCAGAAATATCCTCAACCGGCTCTTCTGAAACAGTCTCTGAATGCTCCGTCGCTGCTTCATCCGAATGATCTTCCGGCTCTTCCTTTTCTGCAACATACGTCTCAAGATCCGGAATCTCTTCCGTCTCACCGTCATTTTTTTCAAATCTGCGATTATACTTTTCCTGCTGCGAAGGTGTCAGTGGCTTATACTGCATCTTCAATTCCATTGCTTTATAGACATATTTTCCTTCACTGAACCACAGGATCAGATCATCACATTCTTCCAGGCACTCTGCCGTCATACCTGCTTCCTGATAAAGCTTTGCAAGTTCAAATGCCCATTCTTCAATATATTCTGCCTTCTTAAACTCTTCCAGTGCTTCAATCTGCTGCTCTAACGGAGCCCGCTGTGCCCGTAAGATCTGGTATCTCAGAATATGTCTGTTCGGATCTTTTGGTGCTAACTGCACAAACTCATCATAAAAATCTATTGCTTCATCTACATTCCCCGTCTTCAGTGCAAGAGAACTCAGACGATACAATACCTTCCGGCTTCCTTCTGCCCGATGATAAGCAATCTGCAAAATATCATAGCTTTTCTGATATTCACCGGTCTTTTCATAAATATCACTTACATTCGCAAGCATCATGGCATTGCGAACCCTTCTCCAGTCAATGGAGTCAGCAATCTCCTTTGCTTCCCCGTATTCTTCATTTTGCATAAGCTCTATCATTCGCTCTGACAGTTGCTTATATTCATATTTGTCCACCGCATTCACCTCATTATATTAATGTTTATTCGGTAACTCAAGATCTCTTCATGTCAATTTAACATAAGGCGATACTCTTTCATTAGTGTACCATACCATCTTCCCAATGTCAAAAAAATGCACCTCCAACTACCCTTGAAGATGCATTTTTTATAATATTTAATTTTCTCATTATTTTTATTTTATATTCTGGATCGAAGGTAAATCCTGATACGATTCCTGTAAGACCATTTTTCTTTTACAGCTACTGTTCCATGTTCCTTTACACATCGTTCAGTTCTGTATGTGGTAACTTTATTCAATATATCTGCAACTGCTTTATCTTTTTATTATGAATCTGGTCTTGTATTCTCTCCGTTCCATTTATTTTCATTCTTAATTTTTACCAGATCTGCGAATTAACTTTTGCTCAGGTCTCTTTCTTCACAGGAACCTGCAATCGCCGTACCACTGACATATTGATGAAATTCTGAAACTATACTGTCCATTGGTCCAACCTCCTGTTATCCGTTATTTTTAATCTAATCAGGCATCCGCTTCTTGTACCGTCTTAGTTAAATATCTTTTTGATGGTTCTATCTTATCATTCGAGCTTTAATTTGTCAATATTTTTATTTGAATTTATTGTATTTTTTATTTATTCTATCGTTTTTGTGTAATTATCTGAATTTTCTTCACTTTTATTTATACTATTATGACTTGAAATTTTACTGCTGCTACAGCAGAATCCCATAAAAACAGCCAGCCTGACCAGTACCTGCTTTTCCTGCATTTACTGATTCTAGCTGGCAGACTATATGATCCCTGCTTATTTTTTAGTTCTTTCTTCTATAATGAATTAGCAGATTTCTGCACCTGCAGGCATTTCTTTCTCCGGTGTCATCAGTGCCAGATTTCCATCTGCATCCTCAGCACAGAGTAACATTCCCTCTGAAAGAACTCCGGCAAGCTTCGCAGGCTTCAGGTTGACAAGAACCATAACCTTCTTTCCTACCATCTCTTCCGGCGTATAATACGCCTTAATTCCTGATACGATCTGCTTTACCTGACTTCCGATCTTTACCTGGGAGC
>ERZ1034920.1516-NODE-1516-length-14703-cov-23.295330_pt1 | contig 14703 bp, 8 predicted proteins | sample MGYA00520688_ERZ1034920 | MGnify/ENA primary metagenome ERZ1034920 (study PRJEB33766, sample SAMN09781785) | gut metagenome | biome: gut microbiome | host: Homo sapiens | place: Madagascar | study: EMG produced TPA metagenomics assembly of the PRJNA485056 data...
GTGTAGCTCATTACACCCTCATCATCATTCTCAAAGTTCTCAGCAAACTGTTCATCCTTATCTGAATCTTCTTTGATAACAAAATTTCCCTGCTGCATTTCCCACAGTCTGTAATACAGTCCTTTCCTCTCAAGCAACTGCTGATGTGTTCCCTGTTCTACAATTTTCCCTTTATCCATTACTATTATCTTGTCACAGTTTTTTACTGTTGCAAGCCTGTGCGCAATAATGAGCATGGTCTTTTTTCTGAATTTATTGTATATCATATCGAAGATTATATTTTCCGTTGCAAAATCCAGATTACTTGTGGATTCATCCATGATATAAAACTGATTTTCCTTTAGAAATGCTCTTGCAAGTGCAATTCGCTGTTTCTCGCCTCCACTCAGACCATTTCCTGCTTCCTCAAGATAGGTATAATACTGCATCGGCAGTCTCTTTATGAATTCATGGGCATCAGCGGCTTTGGCAGCCTCTTTTACCTCATCAAGCGTTGCACTCTGTCTCGTAACTCTTATATTGTCATAAATACTTTTTGAAAAAAGCTTTATATTCTGTGGCACATATGATATCGCATGACGTATATCGTCATTCTTATATTCTAATATATCCATCCCATCTATAGTTATATCCCCCGCCTCCGGCTCATAATATTTGAGCAGTAGCTTGGCTATTGTAGATTTTCCGCTTCCGCTTGCCCCCACAAGTGCCACTTTCTGTCCTTTTTCTATTATAAAGCTCACATCATCCAAAGCCGGTTTTCTGTTTCCGTATCTGAAAGTGACATGCTCAAGCTTAATATCTCCATCAATGCTTGATATCTCCTGATACTGTCTCTCGCTTTTCTGTTCTCTCTCATAATCCATGATTTCAGAAAGCCTCTTCATTGAAATATTTGCTTCCTGAATGGATAACTGAAGGCTTACCAGATTGCCTATAGGATCCATAAAGTATCCTGCAAGTGTGTTAAATGCCATGAAGCTTCCAAGCGTCATGTTGTTATTTATAACCTGCATTATTCCTACATACAAAAGCACCAGATTACCAACTCCCGATATAACACTCGATATTGTTGACTGCACATTTGAAAGCATACCCTCTTTATAACTTATCCTAAGAGATTTTATGTATTCCCGCTCTATGCTTTCGAGCTCTATATCCTCATTGGCATTTCCCTTTATTGTCTCAACTGCGCGAAGCCCTTCTATTATTTCCGAGTTGAGTATGGATGACTGCTGCATCTGTTCTTCGTTTATCTTCTTATATGGCTGTTTGAATATAAATACGAGCACAATACTTATGAGTGTCATCATTATGATCACTGCAAAAAGCTTTGGGTTCATCTGAAAAAGTATTACTCCGGTTATCAAAGCCATTGATATGTCCATGATCAGTGATAATGCTATACTGGTAAATATGTCTTTTATGGTAAATGCATCCGAAAACCTGGTTGTAATATCCCCTGTCTTACGGCTCGCAAAAAATTTCATCGGCAATTTGTATATATGCTCAAAATAACCAAGCATAAGTGGTATATCAATTTTGATGGACAGATGCATGAGAATCCACTGTCTCACAAAACTTACAAATGTAGATGTCAGTGATATTCCAAGAAATACCGCAAGCATCATCTTTAATACATCTTTTTGCTGATACGGAAGTATTTCATCATATATTATATTATTAAAAAGTGATGATAAAATTCCCAGAAGTGTAACCAGAAGTGAGGCTACAAGCGCATATATAAACAGCTTCTTCTGTGGAAGCAGCAACTTTATATATCTGTCAAATAACTTCGTTCCCTTTATCTTTTCACGCTCAAACTCACTATTTGGTTTCAGCAGGAGCATGGCCCCTGTAAATTTCTTATAAAACTCGTCTATAGTCAGTCTCTCAAGATCCTTAGCCGGATCACCTATTATCACATACTTTTTTGTGATTCTGAATATCACTACAAAATGCGATAAGCCTTCCTTTGTCACGATATTTGCTATAGCCGGTAATGTATATCTGCTAACAAAACCCTCTTTATCTACTTTTACAGCCTGACAGTTAAATCCAAGTTCTTCTGCACACTTAGACAACCCTATAAGGTTTGTTCCTTTCAGGTCTGTTCCCATCATGTCACGTAATTTTGTAATTGTTGTCTCTTTTTTATAGTGCAGACAGACCATGCCCATGCAAGCTGCTGCACAGTCTGTTGCATCATGTTGTTTTATGAAAGTGTATCTCATTCTTTATTCCCTTATCTATCACTTTTTCATTTGATTGGTCTTGATTTTCATAAAAATCTCAGCATTATAATTTCGCTGTTGTTAATTTATTTATATCCGATAATCCAGATATCTTCAACCATATATACATGAATGACACGAATTCGTACACGTTTGACATTTAATCAATAATTTTTGCAAGAATCAACGAAATCGCTACCGAAATATTAGCAGCCATAACACAAAGCACTATTTCATTTTTCAGTACTCCAAAAATTGCTGCTATAACAATTAAAATTAAAATGATAGTCTGAAATCCCCATGTATTTAATTGTTGCTTATGCTTTTCTTCTCCTGTTAATGGTTTATTTTCTGCTTCAACCGGAGCCAATCTCAGTACAGTTAACACTGCTACCATATATAGCACCATCAAACACCATATATATTTTTTTCCCAATGCCAATGCAGATATCACAAATACAATAAAGGTAATCTGCGTATACAAGATACATTTAAAATGACTACGTGCATGATATCCTCCAGCTGTCAACCTCAACGGAGTATACACTGCTATGTACGGAATAAATGCTATAGGATATCCTATAACGTAATATGATAATATAACCATAAAAGTAACATTTATTAATGTTGACAAAATCAATTCCATACCATAGCAGTATGATTCCTTATCATCAGTCTTGATTATTGCATTTTTAATCCAAAACTCAACAATTAGTGTACTTGCTTTCTTAATCATTTCTCTTTTTCAATGACTCTGGGATATCTGGCTGATGTGAAAAAAAGAAACATGTTGCATTCACAGAGACAACAGCAAGTACCATTGTAAATGTTGCAACGATTTTTGAGAATTTTACTATACCTTTTTTAACCATAATTCTTTGCTCCTTTGTTTTTATTCTTTACACTCTCAATTCTACTCAATATCACTGTATATACAATAGCTCATGCACTAACGACATAAATATACACACCTTTTGCATATATAGTAGTATTACTATTGCAAAATGATAGTAATACTATATTCAAAATATTAATTTTTTTACCTACAATATCTATAGTTTAAATATGAAGGCAGGTAAATCATGCAGGATACAGAATTCATAAAGCATATAGGAAAAATCATACGTTTCTACCGTTTGAAAAATAATCTAACACAAGAACAATTAAGTGAATATGCAGATTGGATAATCAGATAGCTCTCTATGCCAAACAATTATCAATTGACAAAAAACATATTGTTCTCAATCTGATGGATGATTTGAAAAACCTAAATTAATCTTGTAAATTCAAAATTTATAATCTATAATCTTCATAGCTTAATTGTTTTGATAAGGGGATTATTTTTATGAATATTGCTATTTGTGATGATGAACAACAAGATATTGATATACTTTACAATTACTGCAAATCATGCAAATTACCATACAATATTTCTACTTTCTTGTCTGCCTCTGCCCTGCTTGAGGCTTTTAAATCCCAATTTTATGATTTAATTTTTCTTGATATAGAAATGGATAAGCCAAATGGTTTTGAAATTGGCTCTATTTTAGCAGGATATTCTCCTCGTCCCGTAATAGTTTTTACGACAAACGCACTGCAGTATGCAGTCCGAGGATATGGAATTGCTTTTCGATTTCTATGCAAACCGATAACGATTACAATGTTTCAAAGTGTTGTCAGGGAGGCTCTTGACGAGATTCTTCCACAAAAGGCAGCGGTAATATGTGGTTCAACTCAGAAAATGATTTCTATAAACGATGTCATATATTTTGAGAGTCTGAACCGGCACATTATTTTTCATTTTGCAAATACATCCACATTGGAGATAAAGGATTCAATGGAAAATATGATTTCAGTTTTTTCATATCCTTCATTTGTACAGATTCACAGAAGTTATTGCATCAATTTGAATTATGTGGACAGCTTTACACCACTTGCTGTCACTATGACTGACGGCTGCAAAATTCCACTTTCGCGGAAAAAACAGACCATTTTCCAAGAGCGCTTTAACAATTTGATACGAGGTACCATCAAATGAATTTTCCAATTGAAGTATATACCATTATTATAGAATGCCTGCTTATTTTCTACTTCTTTCATAAAGAGGTTAGACCTGTATACCCTTCCCGCAGATATATTATCCTATTTTGCATATCACTCTTTGCGGTCATAATGCTATCAACCCTATATACACCTATGTTTATACGGCTTGTCATTATCAGCTTATTTTTGTTTTTATGCTATACTTTCTGCTTCAAATGCAAAATATTCCAAATCACCTATACTATTATATTATTTTTTGTCACGTCGATGTTTTCCGATGTTATTGGTGCGTTTGTACTTTCCAGACTTGGAATTTCAATAAATGAACTTTTAGGAATAAGTGAAGGACGGCTTATCTACAATACCACAAGCAAGATTATTCATCTGTTTTTGCTGGTCATAATTATTTTATTTACCAATGCCCGATTTGATTCAAAGGCCCTACTGCATGCCATACCACTCATGCTCTGCAATCTGTCAAGCATATTTATTCTGTTTGCCCAGTACACTACCTTTATTGACAATGGTAAGTACTCCACCTTTGTGATGACCACCATATGTATGCTTGTTATCAATATAGTGGTTTGTGGATATACGGAAATAGTAAAGAAATCTTATGAATTACAGAAAAATCAGCTCTGTATGCAGGAGCAGCTTGCCAAACAGGAGCTTTACTATCAGGATATCATTGCTCGTCAGGACGAATCCCGCGCACTTTGGCATGATATAAAAAAATACATGCTGGCAATGGAAAATCTGGTTTCTACGAAAACACGACCTGAAGCCGAAAGCCAGCTCTCTGCCTTAAAGAAAAAGTTTTCAAGCCTTGACCAAATGATTGATACCGGTAATTCCATTGTTGACGGCATCCTAAACTATGGCTCTAATAAAGCAGGCAGTCTGGGAATCTCCATAAACTTTAATCTATGGCTGGACACTGACCTTAACATTTCGCCTGTTGACCTGTACATAATCATCGGAAACACTATGGATAACGCAATAGAAGCCTGCGATGCTTTTCCGGCAGATCACAAACCATCCATCTCATGTACGCTGCGCCAGAAAAATCATGTGCTGCTTTATGAAATATCCAATCCTATTCCACAGGTTTCGGTTAAAAAAGCCGGAGTTATCCACGGATATGGGCTTGAAAATGTCAAAGAATGTGTAAATAGAAATAGTGGTTTTATCTCTGTTAAAAACGAAAATGATATATTTTGTGTCTCTATAACACTAAACGTTTAATATATCTTTAAATCCGCGATATCACAAGCTTTCCATCCTGCACATCAACCCTGACCTTATTAGACTCTATCCCCGCTGCCTCAAGCATCTCATCAGTGAGTTTTATCCTGTGCGCCTTGTCCAATACCGTATATTCCATTGCAGGGTGTTTCTTCAATTTCTCCGTGCTTACCTTTCCGTCAGATATAAGCACTGTGCGGTCTACACGGCCTGCAAGTGCCATATCGTGTGTAACTATGATGATGGTTATACCAAGCTCTTTGTTCAGCTTATGAAACAGCTCATAGATTGTATCAGCAGTCCTTGTATCCACAGCTCCGGTCGGCTCATCCGCAAGCAGTATGTCCGGCTTATTTGCCAGTGCCACCGCTATCGCTGCGCGCTGCTGCTCTCCTCCCGATAGCTGAGCCGGAAGCTTATCCTTATGCTCCTGTAATCCCACTGCATTTAACAGTTTAAGGGCATAGCTTTTATTATTATCCTTGCGTTTTTTTATAATTTCTCCGTGTTTTAAATTATCGGTATTACCTGCATTTTCAAACATCATCACTGCCTCGACATTCTGCAGCACAGTCAGGTATGGGAACAGATTTTTAGCACTTTTCTGCCACACAAAGCCCACCTTGTCCCTGCGGTATCTCACCATTTCAGCTTCTGAATATGTGGAAATATCTTTTCCGTCAATAGTGAGTACTCCCGCCGTGGGTGTTTCCAGTCCTCCTATCATATTTAAAAGGGTGGATTTTCCGCTGCCGGATTTTCCTATTACCGCAAGCATCTCCCCTGTTTCCACCGTCAGGTCAAGCCCCTCCAGTGCCATCACCTTTTTATCGTCTGTCTCATATATTTTTACCAGTCCATCGCAATTTATCATCTGGTTTTCTCCCTTTTAATTTAAATTACTATGCCGTCACTAAGCTCAAACACTTCATCTCCCAGCTCCATCAGGTTCGGATCATGCGTGGTCATAACTATTGTGATGTCCTCATCGTCTATCAGCTCACGGAACAGTCGCATGACTTCAAATCCAGAAGCGGTATCAAGTGCTCCTGTCGGCTCATCCGCAAAGACCACCTTCGGGCGATGAACCACAGCGCGCGCTATCGCAACTCTCTGCTGCTCACCTCCCGATAGTTGTTCCGGCATATGGTTCATGCGCTTTGAGAGTCCGACACGCTCGAGCAGCTCTGATACTCTGTCATGCGTATTCTCATTTATCACATCGGTTTTTGCATCTCCAATGTCATTATCCATATCAGTCAAATTCTTTTGTATCTGACGTTTATTTTTCGCAAGTCTAAGGGCAAATTCCACATTCTCATATGCCGTCATCGTGGGAATTAGTGCTATAGACTGGAATACAAATCCCATCTCATACCGCCTTAGCATTTCCCGGTCTTTCTCGGTCATCTGCTCGAGATTTTTATCCAGAAACTGCACACTTCCCTCTGTCGGCATATCAAGCGCACTAAGGATATTAAGAAGTGTGGTCTTTCCGGAGCCGGAACGCCCTTTTAAGATGGCAAGTGTTCCTTTTTTTATCTCCATGGATACTCCGTCAAGTGCGTGGACTGTTGTACCATCTCCCGCCTTGAAATATCTTTTTATATTTTGAGCAATTATCGCATTTTCCATATGTCACGACCTCATTTACCATGCTATAAAAACCTTCTACCGACTACCACAAAATCATTTTTATCTGCTAACTATCTTCTCCAAGCCTTAGTGCCTGTGCTATCTTCATACTCTTAAGCAGTCTGCTGATAACCACATAGCATACGGCTACAGCCACGAAAAGTACTCCTGTAAGCTCCAGCATATCAGATGGATAAATATATACATTTACTCCGATATTGTGTTTCTGCGGCAGATATATGATCGATATGAGCCTTACAAACATCGCTGTTGCAGTTATACCTATACCTGCTCCCGCAAGAAGCGGCAGAAATGATAAAAATATCTGCTCGTTTAAAAGCATGGCTTTTACCTCTCTCATTCTCATTCCCATTGCGCGGTATATACCAAACTGCAGCTCCCTCTGTTTTAGTGTCATAACCCAATACAGCAAAAATCCTACTGAGCACACTATCAGTGAAAGTATAAAACTTAATGTAAACATACCGTTTGTGATCTGCACTGTGGCTGAGTTTTTATTCTCGTCTATAAGCTGCTGCGCGGATGTTATATTCCTGTATATTTCACTCTGTACTTTTTCACTTTGAGTGTCTGTTAAATTGTCTGCTGTACTATCTGAATTTTCACTGTTCTCACCGCCCAGATATCCCACAATATCATCCACCGTTTTTCCTTTTGACAGGTTCATCCACACACTGTACGGTGTCATGCCGAACTTTTCCACAACCGTAGCATAATTTGCAACGATCAGGTATTTCTCCTGCTCGGTCACATTTTTGTCTGCATCTGTCTCATAGGTGTAACGCTCGTAGCCCGGAAAACCTTTTACTATGGCACATATCTTTACATTCTCGGATGCGTAGATCTGATCTTCATCGACAGCCTCCGGTACATACCTTGAGTAATTTAAGCTATCACCAACTTTAAGTCCCAGATCTTTTGCCAGATTTGACGAAATGATGACTCCGTCCGGCTCTTTTGCCAGCTCATTCAGGTAATTGAACCAGTGAGCGTCATTAATATCATCATTTTGGTCACTCTGCAATTTCGCAGTCTCACCGAATTCTTTTGTGTTTATCGCCATAAGATATGCATCCGAAACCGAACCACTGCCTGCGGAAATGTCTACCCTCTCGTCCTCAAGCACACGCGTGACACCGTCACAGATGCCCTCATTTTTGAGCGACTCGTATTTACCGAAATCAGGCTCGTCATACATCCAGTTTACAGAGCCATTTTTATTGTACTGTATCCTGAGTCTGAAATCTTCGTTGTATATCGCATCACAGCCCACATTGTAGACGATACGCTGCTCCATATTGCTGTTCATGGTGCGCGCCATGTTCGCGTCAAAAATACCGCCAGCCACTGTCATGATAAGAAATACTGCCAGAAATCCCTGATTGTATCTGGTTCGTTTTAGCTGTAAAAATGATGCATACATTGCCGGAGAAAAATGCTTTTTAAAGAGCCTGTCCACAAGCAGAATAATAAGTCCGGTAAGTCTTACGCACAAAAGTGCCGCTGCAAATATAAAAAGCGAATTGTCCAGTATCATGACAGGATCTATGCTCCTGTTCTCAAGAACAGATATCGCAAGCGTACTCTTCTGCTTGTTGTAATTGTAAAGCAGATATGCTGACAGAGCCAAAAGTATAACGTCTATAAAGCATTTCTCCCAAAGAGGCTTTTTCTTTGATATTCGTCCCCTACTGCTGCGCTCTGATATGGCATCCTTTGATTTTTTCCACACCGGAACTGTGATAAACAGCACCATGATAACTGCCGCTGCCACCGCATAGACAAGCATCTGCCATACAAATTTGTAAGTGCTTATATCCTTTGCCGTAAATCTTAAAAATCCGTCTGTAGATGCGGCAGCCCGGCACATTATATATCCGAGTACTATTCCGAGTACACAGCCCGCAAACGCTATTATTCCCGACTGCTGTAAGTACAAAATAAATACCTGTAATTTTGTCGCACCGCGGCTTCTTAAAACAAGTATGTCATTTTGCTCGAGCGAAAGTATCTGTACAGATATCATTCTTATAAATAAAATCAAAAGCACAAGACACGGCAGCTCCAACGCCCAAAGCATCAGCTTTATCGTCTTCTGCTGTGTAAAAAAGCGCTCCAGCGTATCACGGATGTTGTCATTGTAGAGCTTGTCAGCATCCTTAAACTGCTCCATATACCCGTCATAAAGCGAGGCATTTTCCGTGTTGATCTGCGTATAATCCAGCATGAGAAAATCACTGTAGCTGATATTGTCCTCACTGTAATACTGCATCATTTCGTCAAAAACATCCTGCGAAACAAATATCACATCGCCCATATCCGAAAGCGTCTTGGCCCAATATGGATCGTTTATATCTTTTTCACGACAGATCTGTGATATAACGAAAGAAATTTCCTTTTTCCCACTGCCATCAGGTACATGTAAATAGATTTTTTCACCTGCTACAAGTCCGTAGTGATCCATTGTCTTTTCGCTTATACAGCATTCGAATGTGGCTGTGCCAGTCTGAGATTTTACAACATCCGCGTACTCCGAAAGTCCCGGCAGATATCCTATTGTAAAATAATTGTTAGGTCCTCCAAACTCTGTATCCGCGCGTCCTCCTGGGAGTGTGATAAGCTGCTGTGAGGAAACCTTGTTTATATCCACATATTCAGTCCACTTCTGCTCGTATCCTGACAGCTTATCAAGTACTGACTGCGAATCAGGATAATCTGCCACCGCATATGTTCCCTCGCGGCTCATCTGTGCAGGAAACTCATTCTGCTGTGTGGCATGATCCGTAAAAAGTCTGTCGAGTATCTGATTTCCCGCACCCTTTTCAAACATAGAGTGGCACACAAAAAGTGCTATAAACAAAGCCACTCCCATAAGCAGACACAAATTTAACCATTTTCTGTTTTTTAATTTATTAATTACGAAGCCAAACATATTTCATCGCCCTCATCAATACCGTAAAGCACAAGTGTATTGCTGCCTGATGTATAATCGCCCAATATTACCGGCTGCTTTACCACGCTGTCCCCATCAATTTTCCACACATAGTATGATATATCATCTTTGTCCATAGGATTGACCTGCTTGTGTATGATCGAAGTCGGCACCACTACCACCTTTTTAAAAGAAACATAAGAAAACTTTACAGCAGATGCCCTGGTCAGATCATCCGGTATTCCATTGTCAAGTTTTATATAAAATGCTGCATTTCCATATCCCGAATCTGTGTTTCCGGTAATATGCACACCTTTATCATCCTGATTTATATATCCCTTTTGAGCTTCCCTGCCGTAACCGGCAAAACCGATACAGCTTCCGTAGATTGTTGTACCGTCCAGCTCAAGTGATACGCGCTCTCCCACATCTGCTATATTGTCCGTATATACGTTATAGTTATTGCTATCCTTTACCAGAACCTGCAGTACGTCCGTGGAATTTCCGGTTATCTGCAGGATATCTGAGCCTTCCTCCACATTATCTCCTGCCTTGACACTCACCTTTGAAACTTTTCCGTCATTTTGAGCATATACTGAAATATTTCCTTTGCCGTCATTTCCAGCGCTTATGCTGTCATATGCTGACTGTAGCCGGGAAAGCTGATAGGTGTGGTCTGCACCTGCAAGTTTTTTCTGCAGATCAAGCAGCTGTAAGTTCAATTTCAACTGCTGCTCTTCATATGCTGTATCCGGCTTTTCATCCTCCTGGTTATTTTCTTCTGCGCTGCTACCACCTTCAGATAAATCTTTTACCTGTTTATCGTAATCTGCGATCTTGTGCGCATAGGATTCATTCTCTGAGTCGATCTCATTTTTTGCCTCTGTTATGGCAGCTTTGCCCTCTCCGGTATCCACCACGTAAAGCAGCATCCCATTTTCTACCGTATCGTCCTGCTTCACATTGACCGATACGATCTGCCCTTCATAATCACAGGTTTCGGTTATCGTCCCTGCGTCAGATCTGCTGTAGCTCACACCGTAGTTTGCTATATCAAAGTCAGACCTTGTTACCGTATATTTGCTGTACTTTGTCGGAACCTGATCTGTAGAATTATAGTAGACCAGCTCCCCCTCTTTTAAGCCCTCTGTGACCTGTGTATAGTTTTCATCAGACTCACCTGTTGTTATGATGCGTTTCTCGCGGCCGCCCTCATCATTTTTCACATAGACATATCTAGTATCGCCATCCTTATAGATGGAATCTTTTCCCACGACAAGTGCCTGATCTGCCTTTGTTTTTTCAAAGTATACAGGATACATCTGTCCTGCTGTAAGAAACGGCTTTTCCCTGCTTTCCACGCACACATCCGGATAGCGGTTGTTTATCTTCGAAAGTACCAAAACCTCTGATGTATATTGAGACTCGGTGACATCATATTTTTCGCCATCGACTATCACATATTTCTTGTCATAATCGCTATATTTGTACTCATTTATAGCTGTATCTTTTATATCCAGCACAAGGTCATCCGTATCTGAGACAATGACTATATTCTCGTATGCCGCAGCAGACCTTCCCTCTGTCAGCTTCTTAGTGTAAGTGACAAGACCGCTGTGGGCTGCCTTAAGCATTCCATCATCAACGATCTGCTGATATGAAGCCATCTGCTCATTGATCTTTTGCACGCGGTATTCGTGAAGCTGCTTATCGTACCGTTCATTTTCCTGTTCTGTGGCTATCAGTGTGTTGTTCTCCTGCTCTGCTGCCTGACTCTCCCATAATTTGATCTGCGTATCCGAGATCTGCGCGGATATCTCATATGTCTCATTCTCATGCGCCAGCGCATCCTTACATTCCTGCAACTGTTTTTTTGCCTCATCCACATCACAGACTGCAAGCACATCCCCCGCATTTACTGTATCTCCCGGCTCCACATATATCTGTGAAATATTTACATTGGCACTGTAGTAATTGCAGTAATCCCTAGGAACTGCGGTAGCCATCAGCACATGCATGGAGCCGATCGCACTGTATTCCACAGGTCTATAGGCTTCATTTAACGCTACAGGTTCTTCAAGCTTAGGTATGCTGCTTTCTGTCATTTTTCCACAGCCGCCTGCCACAAACGATACACATATCCCCAGTACTGCCAGTTTTTTTATTGATAAAAGGTTTCTGTTCTTCACTGCAAAACCACCTCATCCCCGCTTTTAAGTCCTTCTGTGATGATCCGGTAGTCTCCCACCTGATCTGCGGCACTTATCCATACCGCCTGTCTGTATCCATTCTCATCCAGTGTGTATACAAAATACCTGCCATCCTTCTCATGTACTGCGTCCTTTTGCACATACACAGCATTTTCTATAGCAGGGCGCGTCACTTCCATGGAAAATATCTGTGCATCCGATACTGCCGACATGTCCGATACCGGTTCAAAAACAACCTTTTTATCGTCCACCTCTTTTACCTTAAGTTCAAACTCTATATCAGATGCTGTTGCCGTGTATACATCACCTACATTAAAGTCATAACCTTCCGGTCTGTCAGCCTCGTAATTGCCGTTTCCGCTGATTTCTGTTATAAGATTGCTGCCCGGTTCAAAAACTCCCGCCAAAAGCGAATTGTTCATTGCTGTGATCGTGCCATCCTCGGATGCCGTGATCTGATATCTCGACAGTTTTTCCTCTGCCTCATCAAGATAAAGCTGCGCAACCTCTGTATCCTTATCAAGCTGGGCAATATCGCTTGAATAATCCTGAGTATCATCGATTTTCATAATAGCCCTGTAGTGCTCTGCCAGAAGCTTATTCTGGCTGATCTGCCCGCTGTAGTCCTCAATCTTTTTCTGTATCTCCCCGGATTTAAAAGCCACCAGTATATCGCCCTTTTTCACATGATCACCCACTGCCACATTTACCTTTTCGAGCGTAAGCTCCGTGTTTGTCGCACCATAGGAAAACCTGGTATAGCCCTGCGCGCTCAGACTGATGGTAGTCTGAGGTGTGAGCGAACCGCTCTGTACCGTAACTGTCTGGTATGATATTTTCTCGTAGGAAGCTCTGTCCGTCTGTGCAAGCTCCTTTTGTGCCGCCCCACATCCTGAAAATAAAATAGAGGTAATTGCAGCGGCAAGTGTCAAACGACTTATATATTTTTTCTTTCTGTTAATCATATATTTTTCACATCTTTTCCATCAAAATATGAACCCGATCCATTAGCTAAATTTTATATGAGATCATCAATCCTTATGATCGTGCCATCTATAGCGTTTACAAAGATAGCATTTTGTTCATCGGTGTAGTCTACCATACGTGACAGTACCCACGCCGGAACATAGCTGTATTTTCCCTGTTCACTGTCACTTCTTATCTTCAAATAACTAAGCTGCAGCTTATTGAATGTTGCCGCGGTATCATATTTATCAGGATTTTCCGTAATCTCCGCCTTGATGATCTGCTCTATATTTTTCAGAGAAATAAGCTCCACATCCTTATAGATCTGTGTTACATTTACCGGATATTCCAACTGCACATCGATTATTCCATCATCCGTGACTGTAAGAAGTGTACTGTCAGGCAGTGCAACATCATCTATATCACTATCATTTGCTTCATACACCGACAAATAGGTATCCATATCAAATCCATCCTTAAATGCGATGCCATCTATGCCGGTCGCGTATGAATAAATATATCCCCACGCTGCTGTCTGATAATCATTTTCTTCTTTGCTGTCAGTATTAAAACCTACCCAGTTGCACTCACATTCACCTCGTTCCACCAGATCCTGCATTCCCAATTTACTAAGGAAATTCCCGGCTTCTTTTTTGGCTGATGCGGCAGATTTATTGCCCTCATTTGAGGTTTCATCTGCCTTATCCTTTAGATCCTCATCCTGAAAACTCTGCGTTATGATATCATAGTCCTTATTCCTTAAAGATGGTGGACCGTAATCTGTCCCGGACTGATGCAAGGCGTAAGCATGTACCTTGTGAGCCTCAAACTCCACCTCACAGAACACATCACCCTTGTAGCCTGCAAACACTTCACAGTTTTCGAGATCCTTTGCCACGGTATAAGTAGTCTTTGCCGTTTCAAGCTTATCCCTGTATTCAGCCAGCCGCTGTTCCAACCACTCCCTGTAAGTATCATCCTGTTCTTTCTGCCAGTACTCTATGACCTCATTCAGTTCGTCAACAGTATAATGATCCGGATCGTGATAATAGTACTCGTTCCCACCAAAATATAAATCCAGAAAACGCTTTTTGTAATCAACATCTATCTTTATATTTTCCACCTCAACAACCGACATGTTATCGCAGTCTGGAACTACAATATTTGCATTTACATATACTGTTTTCTCGCCATTACCGGTCTGTATGGTAAAGTTTTCATTCCAGCCGGAGTCTGCCTTTATATCAGCTAAGGCAGACATATTTTTTGTCTCTTTACTTTCACTCTCATTCCCATAATCCACCTTTTTACCTGCACAGCCTGTGAGTGATGTGAGGACAAGTGCCTCGATGAGTGTCATAATTGCTGCAAATAATCTCATATTTCGTGAAGATATGTTACCCCTTTTATCCATATG